>Ga0209208_10004148_pt1 | contig 20643 bp, 6 predicted proteins | sample S1TSphfallax_3_FD_187694 | JGI IMG/M metagenome (GOLD analysis project Ga0209208, IMG submission 187694) | Host-associated microbial communities from peat moss isolated from Minnesota, USA - S1T2_Fd - Sphagnum fallax MG (SPAdes) (version 2) | ecosystem: Host-associated > Plants > Peat moss >...
ACCAGCCTCTTAGCATGTTCAGAGAGTGCCATTCCTGTGTTTTTGATTCCAGAATCCTGAAGTGGTTTGAAATTATCCTGGCATCTGAGCTAGAATCATATGGCTGCCGGACGTCCAAAGCTGGAAGCATGTCAGGCAAAGATCTGAGCTTGAACATTGAATGCAGTTCAAGTCAGATCATTGCTTGAATTTACAGAATCAGGTGTCCATGGTATTGTGATCAGTATTGCAAATTCTGGCATCTCCAGGAACTTGAGCAAGAATACAATTACATCTACAATACATAATGCTTCTAGCTGTGTAACCCAGAATCACATGTTCTAAAGACCAGGAATACAACCATACCATACTATGTCTCTATGAGATTGTCCAGAGAAATTTCCACCACAACACTTTGAGGGTACAATGAGAAATGAGTATGGTCATCACCTTGTGAAAGGTGCTCACAAATTGTCAGACCATCACCTTCATCACAAATAGCAGCGAAAAGCTACCATGACAACCCTGTGACTTCATCAACTCCCAACAGTCGTGAATGTTGATGTCAATATATGAGAACCAGCCTAAAATTCAGGTAAATAAATCATGCACAATCTGCATCCTGACTTTCTGTCACATTTCCAGAACCAACAGGAGACTCAGTCATGACTCATGATGTTGGCTAGCAATCAAGACACATAGCTAATAAAAAATAGGTCAATAGTATCCTGATGCAAGCTGCAACAAGTTTATGAGTGTAAGCTTCATCTCATTTTAATTTTTCAATGCCAGGAGCATAGCTACAGTTGTAGTTCCAATGTCATTCTATCAGCAATACTTTCTTAGCCAGTGTGGTGTTTGCTATGAAAATTTGTTAATTGTTACACTTATACCAAAGACCACTGCTGGCTTTAAACCCTAACAAGTCCAGGTTAAGAGATGGAGAATGTTCGAGCACTGGATACATCATCAAGGGGCTACTGAGATAATGAATAATCAACGGGGCAGAAAGTGGGGGCTTAGATAGGCTAAGAATCATATGCAGCTATGTTTTGAGGCTCACATGCAGGTTCCCATAGCCGAGCGAATGTGGCCATGGCAGCAGCTGAACCTACAGCCCCGCATATCTGCCACCTAAAGACTCTTGGCCATGTGATTCGAGGCCCTGAACACATGCACAGCCAAATCAGAAACTCTGAACAACCAGTGCACGAAGAAATCCACAAGAAGTCACATACAAAAATTTTACTATAATCCACATTCTCTAAGGACTAGAGTCAAACTGCAACAGAAGCTGATGAAGGTTTCCAAAAACTTCTTTGGAATCATAGACAATTCACAGTACTCAAATCTGCTGGAATTGTAATCACCAGCGCAAGCAAGGCTGGTATAGCTAACTTCAATACCACCGGAAGCAATTCTGCAAAATGCAATCACGATGCAAAGTTCGAGACCAACCGTAGTGGATCGAGCACAAGGGCCACGACAGGAACACTCCACCTACACCAGCAACAGTGGCAAAGATACGCGTCATGCGCCCGCAAGGAATGGCATCTTCGCGCATCAATTCCCCGCTGGATGCTCCGAGTGCCTGTCGCAGCGCCATCGCCAACTACCTCTTGCGCTCCACACACGCAAATACGCAGCAGGATTAGGGTTTTGGACATCAGGACATTTGAGTTCTTCACAAAGAGAGCAGGATTAGGGTTTTGGACATCAGGACATTGGAGTTCACACAGAGAGCAGGATTAGGGTTTTGGGTTTCAGGACATTTCAGTTCAAATGGGTTCAATTATGACCATGTCTTGATACCGAAAAAGGGTCATAATAGAGTTTATCTGTAAAGTCACCCTGTCCTCACCCTGTCTTTGGGCCTGCTTTCAACCCCTAATCCTATCCCCTCTTTCAGTGGTATATGCAAAGTAATGAAATTTTATTAAATCTCAGTATGAAACTCAGCATTCAATGCACAAGGTTCGAGAGTAATTATAGTAGTTGTACAGGCAGGAGCAGTGAAAATGTATGTAGCAGAGCAGTGGAAGCCATACAAAAAACAAAAGACAGGATGAAACTCAGTTTACCACCAAAATTGACGGAAAAATTAGTTTGGGTTCCAGTTATTTTGCTTTGTATAATTCTCATTCCATATACATGTTTGATGCTCTATTATTATGCCAAAACTAGTCGTTCTCACCCCCTAATTGCGAGACTTTACAGATAACTGTAATGTTAGTGTAGAAGACTTTATGTGTAGGGTAAAGCCTGAGGCCACAAGCTTGTAAGGGCATGTGTAAAAGAGAGCTGAGCTCATCTGACTTCGGTAAAGCTTGCATAAGGCTTGAGCCTATAGGGGTAGAGAAAACAATTGTAACAAAATGATATTGTTCAAATTGAATGGTAAGTTGAACTATCATATCATGCATGAAGTGAAAATGATTTTGCCTTTCACATTTTGTACGATTTTCAGAAATATGAAATATTTTGCATACATAATACTTGCATTCTTCATTATTTCATATGCAATGTTATGTACAACACTACGAAAAATAATCTTTAATGTTTCATACACACAAGTTCCATACAATATTTTTTAGTATTATATTGGTACACATATATTGTTAACACTTTATAATTAGGTTGTAATGTAAAATGTATGTGAAGATTTGGTTTTATGTGTGTGTGTGTGTGTGTGTGTGTGTTTGATGGGGGAATGAAAAGGTTGGGTGATTATATCACACTATGTGTGTGGTCTCGTGTGCATGTGCATATGCTTGAGAGAGTCAAGGGGATGTGCATGAATGTGATGTTAGTATGTGATTGGAATAAGATGTAATTGAAGTTTTAAAATGTCATTGCATGGGCAAGAAAATTATGTGCATGATATGACACAATGTTAACATAATGGTTTAAAATATAATGTTACATGTTACGTTATGTTACAAGGTATGGTTGTTCCCACTACCAACCTATTTTGTTTTATGTGGGAATTCAATGTTGGTTGAAGTTAGAATGTCTTGTGCTCATTTCTATCAATTTAAATCCACTACCATTGCTCTTCAACTCAAAAAGTAGGCATAAAAACCGCACAAATTGCCCACACCTTTAGTATGACTAGCAACTAATCAATTATTCCACTATTTGGTGACAAACAAAACTTCATTCCTTTTCATGAGGAAGTCACTATTTTATGGTGTGCTTCCCACAAGTCTCATGATAATAAAATAGTCTTAGTAAGTTTCAAACTTAATACCATATTTAGCTCTCAAGTTCAACTAGTTTGTTTTTAGAAGAAATTTGAAATAGATCAAAAGTTTGACAAGAACTATCATTGAAAGTTTGCATGATTTGAAATATTAGGAGTGTTGGGAACATTATGTACTTAGTTTTTTATTTCCCATGACACACATTTCTCCCCTTTCCCCCCTCCCAAAAAAAAAAAAAAAAAAAAAATTTTCATTTTGTATCATACCTATAAAAAAATTAAAATAAAATCCAATTTGTGTTCCCTGCTTTCAAACCTCTCCTCATTTTGTATGACTAACTTTCATGATGCAACATCAAAAGAAACATTGAACTATAGTTTTTTCAATTTGCAACTCCAAAAATATAAGCACCACTTCCTAATACATTGTTGAAAATAAATGGGGTGGAATTTTTGGGATAATTCAAAAGCAAATAAGTTATTTAATTGAGATTCTTGGCTTCAAAATGTAAGTATATTGTATGAAAACTTGGAAGTTGGAACTATATTATATTTCCCACTTAAATTTTTATTTTTTTTATAACCCGCATACGAAAAATATGTTTAAAATTGATCCATGACCAACCTTAAACAAAATCAACACCAAAATAAAATCTAGACTATACAAGAAAAAAAATACCAAAAAGACCATTTTTACATATTAATAGATATAGTTGTTTGGCCTCTTAGAATTAGAAACCTTGGATGATTTTTGGGAGCTTAAACCTTCCTTGTTCCTCCCATTCTATGACAATTTTATTAAGGTTAAATTCATGGAAAGATGATAATTATATATAATAGAAAATAGGGTTAAAAATTGAACAATTAAATACAATGTGATGTTGAATGTGTTAACAAAGGTTGTAAAAACATTATAGTTGAAAAAAACTATTATCAATAAAAACATCACAATAGTTTATTGTGAATTCGCAACAAAAAAAAAATTACTCATTAAAATAAATTTTAAATATGAGATTGCTACATCACCTTTGAGGGAACCCAAACCTTCCTTTTGTTCACAAATTTCCAAAAAACATGTAGTTTTTTAGAACAACTATTTCAAAGCACTAATTCTACCATCACATTTATGTCATAGCTTTAAACCTCACATATAATAATTAACAACACACAAAAAGTTAACCTACATATCTCCTAACATCTTCTTTGAATAGTACAATGGGACAATAAGCAACCATAAACCCACATAAACCTTAAGTTTCTAATGAAATGGAAAAACCACAAATATACTCACAAAAATTGTGTTTGAATACAATAGACCAACCACAAAAATATTCACAAAATTTTGAACCTTGAACCTTTTCATTGGAATCTCTAAAATAAATTTCCAATGGTTTTTCACAATGTTCAAAAGTTCTAGTCCAATTCAAGAGTGGATCTTCTCCACACATCACTCGAATGGTGCAATCCCAATGATAGTTCCACTAGAATGTTGAACTTCAAATTAAATTCCTTGAAATTAGTTCATGGATCCAACTTTATATCAACTTAAAATTTAAAACCAACCAACATTGGCTTTTATTAATGTTGCACAATTATTAGAAACAAGAATATACCTAATGGTTATCAAGGTGATTCTTAAGGTTCATAATCATGGTTTTGGAAAAAAAAATCAAATAATTGGTTCTGATATATTTAACCACAATTCTCAATTTTGAAAAACCAAATAAACATTTGTGAAACCATAGGTTTTTTATTAGTTTATTCAAAATAATATTTTGAGGTTTTTCAAATAACTAAAATTGATGGTATTTTTATTTTCTTCAAAAAGGTAGAATTGATATGGGGAAAAAAAAAGGGGAAATGTCATGATAATACAAGGAAAACACAAAGAGTCATAAGTATATCCTAATTCCAAATTTCCTCCTAATCACAACTTTCTCAAAAAATTAAGCTTGAAGAAACCAACTTGGTGTGGTCACCCAAAGGAGGAGGTTTAAAAGGCAAAGATCATATAAAAAATTCACAGCCCAAAAGAAATCTTGAGAACTTGAAAGGAAGCCAAAGTAAACTAGTGAATTGTTGATTTTGTGGAACCAAAGGTCATTAAAAAAGGGAGTTATTCAAAAGTTAATATCCAAGATAAGGGAGCTAAACAACTAATTAACTCCACATATTGTCCAACAAACAATAGATGCATTGCATTGCATGACACTTAACACCTTGCCAAAATTTCGAGATTGGTTTTGTTTATATTGGTAAAGACCTTTTACTTTGATCCTTTTAGAATAACCTATTTGGTTTTCCAATTTTGGATTAGGCAAACCCTAAAGAAGATTTCAATAATACTAGACCTTGCATTTGTGATTGTTCCTACAAAAAAAATTATGGTTTTTTTTAATGTTTGAAACATACAAAACATTCAAAATGATTTTGTTTCTTTGGACTTGAATTTTGCAATCAAGTTGGTCCCCTCTCTTACAACATTAAGACCTTTTCCACTTGTGGCGGCTATGGATTTTTTTTGTTTAATTCTTCTACAAAAATTAGTAAATTTTTATTTCCTAGAATGTGTTTAGTAGCCATAAAGTCAAAATACCAAGAGAAGTTTGAAAAAAATAATGTTAAATAACTTTCAAGGCTTTCTTTGTTTTTTTGTTATGTACAAAATTTGTCTTTATTAAGTCATACCTTTTAGTTATTTTAAAATTTCAAGACCCACTTATAAACCATATGACTACAATTTTTAAAGAACCAATTTCAAACATAAAGATAGATTGGACATTAAAATATATAAATTTAATACATTAGGAAGTGATTGTCCTCCATCCACACAAAAAGCAAAGTAATTTGTTATGTGAATAAATTTTTTTAATTTTCAACATTCTTAACATTTTAAGGGTTCATCTAATATATATGTAATTGGGCTAATAAGGTATTCGAAAGATGTACATTTCATATTCATATGTGTGTGTGTGTACCAAACTACAATTTATTTTTCTTATATAAACTGTTATATTATAATAATTTTATGTGTAAACATTATTTGCTTTAAAAGAAAAGTATTTGATGTTTATATAATATTACCAAAATACCATTTATATTCACATGGATGGAAATATTTTCACATTTTTGTGATGTGATTGTTCAATGTTACAAAGATTGTAATTTTACATTTTCATTATTACAAATTTGACATTGCCTTATGTGGTATATGTTTTGTACAAAAATTGCCCAAAAACTTGCAAATGACAACTTTTTGTTACATTGAAGCAAAATGTGGCCCTTTAAATCTTTGCATCAATTCATCAATAAAAAAAAACCTTGGGCATTCCAAAACTTTTGTATATAAAACCCAAGTGTGAAATTTACATTAGAGGGAAATTAACCAAAAAACATTTCCTTAAATTAATATTTAATAAAATATTTTAAAATATATTGGATTTCATACATAACAACATATATGTGGACCTTGAAAGTGAAATCCTTAAGAGGTGTACACTATTTCATTACCTTCAATAATAGAAGTAGAAAAATTAAGGTGAAGTTACTAAAATCAAAGGACCAAGCAAGCTTTCAAAATCTTCAAAATAGTGATTAAAAATGAGACCAAAAGAAAAATCAAGGGATTAAAATTTGAAAATGAAGGAGAATATACACCTCCAAAAAGTTTAATAAAATTTACAAAAATGTTGGAGGAAAAAAAAAACCAAAATCCATTATTGTTGAAGGAGGTTTACTAATGAATCTTTGGGCTAAACTAATCAATTTTTCATGTTTTTTGTAGAATAGATGATTGTCTAGGTCCTTGAAATAAAAGATTTTTAAGGAATCATTTAAAAATAAGAAACCTAATGTCTCATAGATTTCAATATTTTTGGAACCAAAGTTTATGTCCATTAAAACATGAATAGATTGAACATCAAAACGTTAAATATCAAAATTAATGAAAATGAATAATCCTACCAATGGTAACTTCCTAGGACCTAATGGTTGATGAAAATGAGGGTTTTACCTTCAAAAAAAAAACATGAGCAAGAACATAAGGGTTAAAGGATTGAAGAACAAATAAGAAGTTTATGGGTCACCATTATCAAGTTTCTTTTAAAAGTGTAAAAGGGTGAAATTGTAGCCCCCGATCATAACCATCTTCTAGGAAGTGAGACCAAAGGAACAAGGTCAACACCTTATTACTCAAAAGAAAGAAACTACCCTCATTAGCTTACTTTATTATAATTAGTCAAGTAATAAGTAAAAAGTCACACAAAGAACAAAAAAGAAGAAGGTAAGGTTTGATGTTTAAAAACAAACCTACCATCCTATATGTAGGCTATTCTAGAGGTGTCAAAGGAAGAAACTATAGAAGGGCGACATGGGAAATGAACATAAATGAAGAGTAGTAGCACACTAAGGTGGAATACATAATCCCATCAAAGCTTGTTGGATTTTCAATCATAGGCCATGGAACAAAATATAAATGAAGACTACGTGAAAATGATTCAAAAAAATATTATTATATGTGATATTATGATCACATTGTCACATGAATTTCATGAATATATTTTGAGTTACCATAACATATTAAACTTTTGAAATGCCAAAAACCCAATGTTAAAGTTCATATCATATGATTATAAACACATAATGTTTTCTAGGATGTTTAATTGAGTGATTTTTTTAAACATAAAAAATAATCTGATGTCATTGATACAAAAGAAGACGATTTTGAAAGATTTTGAAAACCATAAATTGAAATATTATAAAATGAAACATGATTTTTTATATAAATTATTTTATTTATTTGAATTAATAATTCAACTTCTCACTTTTTTAAATGTAAAATTTTGATACAATTATCTACAATTGATAATATCTAAAAGTTTTTTAAAAACTATTTAACCTTGCCATATGACTTGTGCAATATAATTTATTTTGCTACAATGTAAAATGAATTTTTATTTTAACATTATATGGACTCCACATATGTTGGAAAATGTTCCACCTTAGTGTGCTTTCACCCAACTACTCTTCAAGGCTTTCAAGTACCTTCAAAGCCCTTGGACATTACATTGGTGGGTCTACATGCCTCCCAAAGCTATTGTCCCACCTTAACAATGCATGGAGACCCTTTTGTAACCTTGTTTACCATCTACAACACCCCAGAAACACCTCCCCAACCCTTCCTACCCTTTGTAAGAAGCTACACCTACTCATGGTCATTGTTCACTACTTGCAACAATCCTTGCTAGTATGCATATTACTACCTTGAAGTGTTTCCCCCTCTTTCTATTGCTATATATTGGCTACTACCTTCTTGTGGTAGCCAGTAGTTAATTACTCCAAAACCTACCACATGGTATGCTTTCTAATTTTTTGTTCTAAAAAAAATGCAAAACTACCATGAAAAGGGGCAACAACACCCTTGTATAATCTTAAACTACATTATTTTCTACACCTCTTAGTAGGAAAAAATGCACACACAATAAGTAAAAGTTCTTCAACCATTTTTCATTATAATCATACACAAATACAAATACATTTCCTCATTACTCTCTCTCCCCAGGACAACACACACTTTTCCAAGAGATTCTTCCATCCCAACAACTAACTATAATAATATCGAATGCCTTAAAAGTCCACCAACACCTTTTTTAATCCTTCTTCTCCACAAAACCACACAATGCCCACATTGACCCCATGAAAATAAGGCCCTTATCCTAATCCTTTCCTAGAAATCTTTTAGATAATTAGGTAGATTACCCCAAACCACTCACTAACATGAACTATTTAATCCTCACTAGCTTCACCCCTTTGATAAAGGAAGGTGTATGCACTCTAAGGTGGCTCATTTTTGGCAGATGCTCCACTCCCTAAAAGTCCATACGATAATGTTAAAATGGCAATCTATTTTGAAATCATTAATTTAGTGGGGAATTACATGGTGGTTAATGAACTAAAAAGCCCATATGAAAATAAGCCATTTTAAAAAAAAATTTAATGTACATGTTAATAAAATAGAAATTGAAATCCACCCAAAATTGATTATGATATGGACTTATAAAATATGGCTCATTTTAGGCCATTCAAAAGTCCATAACTTTTTTTTGGTTAATTTTTTTCTAGCAATTTTTTTGCACATATGTTCTTTTTGTTTTAACATATCATATGTTGAGTCCCTATAATATATCCCAAAAAAAATTCATACAAAAAAAAACATGTATAGTATAGAAGCACAAACAAAAAACCAATCCACATTTTTCAACTTCAAAAGTCCATTACTATATATTTGGTGTGTATATGTTATAATATTTTCAAAGAAATGTCTTTTTTTAAAGTTGACCATCTAAAACTAGCCACAAATTTGGAACATTATTGTTTTTATGCCACGTTAATAACATGTAAATGCACACAACTTTGCAAAAAATTAGATTGTGACATAAAATATGAGCCACCCTACCTTGCAAGCACCCGGGACGGTAAGTTTACCACTAGTAATTATTAATTACTAAAAGGATTATGGTACTAACTAGTTTAAAGATTTCTACCCTTTAACAAGAAGGTTTAAAACCTTAGGTGGAAGGTTGACTAATGGAAAAAACAATAAACACTTCAATAGATGGCGAAAACTTTGTGTTAATTCTAAAACCTACACCCTGTTCCTCATCCCCATTTCAAGTAACTTATATAAACACCAATTAAAAATTCATTATATATATATTTTAAAAGGTTAAAAATTTTAGAAAATCTTTTAGGATTAAAACCAAAACCCTAAAACTAAAACATTACATGTAAACCTTTTAAGTTTTTTAAAGCAAAACTTCAAGTTTTTAAAAGCAACCAAAGAAACACATTGGAAAAAAATCATGAAATTAGGAATGGAATCAATATCTTGAAACCAAACCAAGTCTTTATTTTTTTTCTATAAGTCACAAAGCCATCTCAATTAAATGGATTTATAAAACAAAACCAAAACACATCAACAAGTGAAACATAAAGCAAGATTGGTCACTAGGGGTTCAAACATTATATGGATACCTTTTCACATGTAGTAAAGTGGATTACAAACAAAATCATCACCATAATTTCTATGTCAAAAGGTTGGAAATTGCATCATTTAGACATCAAAAGAACATTTATAAATGGTGAAATTACAAAAGAGATTTACTTCAAATATCCTTTGGAAGGTTTGTCATAGTAGGTCATGAAAATCTTGTGTACAAATTAAACAAGACCTTGTATGAGCTCAAACAAGCTTGAAGGTGTGGTTTGAACACATCAACATTTCTTTCATTAATGAAAGTTTAAGCAAATTTGCCAAGATGGAAACCTATATTACTTTAAGGAACAAGGTCATATGTTCATCTTAATAATCTATGTGGATGATTTGTTCATCACCAACAATCATGTACAACTTAGCACCCATGTCATTGTTGAAATGATTCATTTCACAATGAAGATGGCTTGTGCATGAACATAGAGCTTGAGCTTGAAGCTTAAAGTGATTTTATTCCACATACATGGATGAATGTGTTTATAGATTAATGAATTCATATGGATGAATGTCATTTTTGCATGCATGAATTTCATTAATGAGTTGGATGAATTTCATTCAATAAATTAATTTTTTTTAATGTCCATCTTTATTTGTTGTCCAAGTATTAGTATTTTAAATTTGAATGTCATTTTATAATGATAAATGATGTGACTATAGGAGAAAATATGATGATGGGACCAAAATAATTTTAAAATTTTTGTTAAAAAAATCAATTTCATCAATAATGTTAAACAATTAAAAAAATGTTGTCCATGATATTTATAAATAGGTTAAAGGAAGTTGTGGCATCTTTGGAGAGGAAGAAAAAAACCTTTGTCATAATGACATTAGGTTAGTTTGCTTGGAAAAATTGGTACATTCCATCAAATAAACAACCCATTGATGTGTTCACAAAGGTGCTAAGGAAAAGCAAGTTCTTTATATGCAAAAAACCCATGGGATTTCACTATCCATATCAATAGAAACTAGACTTGCATACACAAGCACTTAGGTAGGAAATAAACAATTAAGTTATGTGCCACTTCCTTTGAGAGGTCATCCAACCAATTTTCATAAGCTTGATGAAACTGCTTTTGTCCCTTCGAACTAAATTCCCATACATCAAACAACACCTCATCTTGCCATCATGAAAACACCATGTTGTGACGTGTAATGTCGTGCGGTTCGATGTTGTAAGGGTGTAAATCCATAGTAAACTTTCTTGAACAAAAAGATTAAAACTAATCAAAGGTAGAAACTAATCAATCAAAAAAAGATGCATGCAATATATATATACAATGCACAAAAGGAGGTTGAGATGAATTTCTCATGTATTAAATAAAAAAATAGGAAAGAAAAAATACTGTATGTAAACGGTGGTTGTGTAATAGCCACCGTGAGCATCTAGAAATTTAATCTGACTATGGAGGAAACTCTCATTGACAAAGGAATTTTAGAAAAATTGACAAGAGAAGGGAAGAGCTTGGCCTTTCATACAATCATCAACAAAGCTAAAACCTTAAACAAGCCATAACCCTAAAACACTTAATAACGTACAGTAACCTAAAAACATGCATTAACCCTAAAGGCATGATTGGCATGCCCGTAACTAGTCGTCATGTATGAGGGCATGTATACGGGCATGACAACCAACCTCAACAACCCTAATCCAAGGTAATAATATCGACATCAATTATCTAAAGCAAAATGTGTTGAAAAACTATCATTTATGGCAACAAGGGGAACTAAGGGATCAATGGTTTCATTACTCTCTCCACTTTTATCTTTCATTACAAAATCTCTTCAAATTCAGATTTTTTACTTTCACTTTTCCAATGCTTAAAACATTTAATAAATTTGATTTTTCTTTCTTTTAACTATAAACCTTCAAACTTTCAGCCTTTAACTATATATTTAATCAATTTTTCATTTACCCCATAAAAAAAATAGAGTTTCATCCTTTCTTATCGTACCTATCCACCCAAGTCCCATTTACCTATTTAATTTTCGTCACTAAGTGTAACCATAAGGTTTAGCCATTAGATTTAACCATTATCCTTAGCCACTAAAGTTGGCACTAGGTTTAGCCTAAAATGAACCATTATATTTAACCAGTAGTTATATATAGCCTGAGTTTAACCACTATGTATAACTTAGGTTTAGCCATTATGTTTCACCACTAGGTTTAACTTAATATTAATTAAGTTTTAATCATTATGTTTAGCCACTAAATTTAACCATTATGTTTAATTACTATGTTTAACTAAAGTTTTGTCATTATGTTTAGGCATTAGATTTAGGCATTAGGTTTATCCACTTGATTTAACCATTAAGTAACCAAAGTTTAACTATGAAATATGCTTAACAAATAGGTTTAGCCATTATTTTAAGTCATTAAATTTAACCATTGGGTTTAACCATTATGTTTAGCCATTACTTTAAATCATTAAGTTTAGCCATTAGGTTTAGCCATTGTGTTTAGCCATTATTTTAAATCATTAAGTTTAGCCATTAGGTTTAGCCATTGTGTTTAACCATTACTTTAAATCATTAAGTTTAGCCATTAGGTTTAGCCATTATGTTTAGCCATTATTTTAAATCATTAATTTTAACCATTAGGTTTAGCCATTGTTTTAACCATTACTTTAAATCATTAAGTTTATCCAGTATATTTAGTTAATATTTTTAACCATTATTATAAATCATTAAATTTAGCCAATATATTTAATTAATATTTTTAACCATTATTTTAAATCATTAAGTTTAGCCACTAGGTTTAACCATTATATTTAACCATTATTTAAAATCATTAGGTTTAACCATTACTTTAAATCATCAGGTTTAACCATTATTTTTAATCATTATTTTAAATCGCTAAATTTAACCACTAGGTTTAACCATTATGTTTAACCATTATTTTAAATCAGTAAGTTTAACCATTATTTTAAACCATTACTTTAAATCACTAAATTTAACCACTAGAATTAAGCATTATTTTAAGTCATTAAATTTAGCCATTATGTTTAACCATGATTTTAAGTCATTAAGATTCACGATTAGGTTTAGTGACGCGCTCCCAAGTCACGGGGTGAAACCCACTTGAGGGTTTCACAAAGTCAAGTTGCGGAAAGTTGAGACTTGGAAGCACGTTCCCGGCTTCCAACTCTAGAAAGGGGTAGAGGGTCGAGTTGGGAGCCCAGGGATTATACTAGGAAGAAGATTTAGTAGATCAAGCATGAATCTACATCAAAACAAACCACCCACGTGGTTAGTTCACATTTCGGGACACCCTTGGGTGTTGGGACAAGCCACGGGCACTTTGGACCACGAGACACACCACGGCCCGGACTTGGGGGAAGCCACCACCTTCCCCCATATAGTATTCTCTGCGCCACGTTTCGGGGACTACATCCAAATGGCTCTTTTTCCCGGGACTCCCAAGTTGGAGTCCCGAAATTGTCCCAAAATTGTCCTAGGTGGAGTCCCAGGACTTTGGGAGCTCATAATTCCCGACTCCGAAGTTTGATCGCGACGAGGTCTGAACCAAACTTGTAGCCCTCGTTGTCATCTTTCCAACGACGTATCGCACTCTCAATTCGGAGGTTGGGAAGATGTCGATTCCCGACTTTTAGTGGTCGGGAGTCAAACTACCAGTTTGACTCCCGGCCCTTCTTTTGCCCATAACTTGGGCGACAGATGTCCAAATGGCCAATGCGAGGCCATTTTCGATATTTACGCTTCAAGACCTTTCCAATGACACCAAGAACACCCCAATGCGAGGTGTTTTGGGCCTTGCTGTCGAACTCTAAACATTCGGGAGTCTCGGAGGACTCCAAATCCTCGCTTTTTCCAAGTGTTGGGCTTCACCCCCACACTTGGCCAAAGTAGGGTTGCGACATTTAGCCATTATTTTAAATCATTAAGTTTCGCGATTAGGTTTAGCCATTATTTTAAATCATTAAATTTAAGCACTAGGTTTAGCCATTATTTTAAATCATTAAATTTAACCACTAAGTTTAGTCATTACTTTAAATCATTAAGTTTCACCATTATGTTTAGTCATAATTTTAAATCATTAGGTTTAGCCATTAGTTGTCACCTAGGTTTAACAATTATGTTTAATGATGTGAATAAATGTGTGAAATAAAAAACTTGATAGAAGTCAAATACTTATGATTGTGTAGTCCATTAGTAAAGACTTAGTTTATCATTGTGAAAGTTTGAGGTTCAATTCTTTATATTTACAACCTATGTGCATGCTTAAAGGGCTAGGGTAGGTAGGTTAGAGTAAAATAGTTCAATGAAGTTAGGTTAGGGTAAATAGGTTAAATTAGGCTAACACCTACCTACTTATGTACCTTTTTCAACCTACCTAAATCTATTTTCTACCTACTTATTTACCCATTAATTTTATAAATAATCATGCAAAAAATGATTTTAATTTAGGTATAAAATTGACCCAATCAAATGGTTCAATATCTACCAATCAAATAGTTAATCATTTTGTAAGTCATTTTGCTAGTCAAAATGATAAGGTCAAAATGGATTACGTAATCACATTAGTAGGTCCAAATCAACTTATCTAGATTAACAAAATGGTTTTTTTTACGCTTGTCATTTTTTGGTTATTTTTTTATTAGAAAACCCAATTGAAAAAACTATGAATTATAGTAATGATAATTTGTTTAACAAGCTAATTACGACTAATTTAGGAGATTTCATATTAACTAGGTACTAACTTAATTCATCCTTTTTTTAATTCTATTGAATCACTACACCAATATGTTTGAAGTTCATTATGTATTTCATTATATTTTGAGTGAAATTGGACAAATTTATAATGGTGAAATTGGCCAGACATGAACTAATTGTTACAAATAGGTGAATTCAATAATAGTTAAATCACCAATAATAAATTCGTTAATAATTAATTAAGAACCTTCATTAAGCTATTTAACCTAAGTTAAAAACCTAACCCATTTAAACACCTAGCCCACCAACATAGGGTGTAAGTGTGAAGGTTTAAACATGTCACCTTTTCTCACTTCCATGTTTAAGAAACAAGTTCTTAACCATTGGACTCTATTTAAATGAATGATTTTTTTTATCATCATATATTATTATGCACTTTTGTTTTACCCTGGGTTAGTCTAGGCTATTCTTGGCTATTCTACCATGTATTATTTTAAATTATTTTACCATAGGTTATTTAAAGTTATTTTACCGTTAATTATTTTAGACTATTTCATTATTGGTTATTATTGGTTATTTCATTGTAGGTGGGTGAAAGCATGGTAAAGTAGATTGCAAATGTTCTTTGCAACATAAATGTAGTTAAGAAATATGCTTTAATATATTGAACTTTAAAATATCATTGATTTTTGAACATTTTTTTTCAACTTTGTTAAAAATTTAAATAAAGAATACATGTTTAAAATAGGTTTAAGTATATTCATGGGAATTCAAGTAAATGTCACAATCTACTTTATAGCCCCTATGTAGATTATAAGTAAATGAAATATTACATTTAAATATTTTTTGAATTAATGGGAGCTTAAAATGTACTTTTGGCTTTTCATGTTTTCCACATTATAATAAAAATATATATAGCCTGTAGGGTAAAAAAGTAGGTTTGAAAAAAATATTTATTAGTCAATTTCAAAAGTACTTGTTACCTACTTTTATTATAGTAAAAAAATTCAATTTTTATATTCAATTTACTCTAAACCCAATGTAGGCATAAATGTTTTCAAAATGAAAAATAAAAAAATTCCAATTTACTTTTTTGTGTTTTTATAAAAAAATGTCATATTTTAAAATGAGATTTCAAGTGGACTAGTTTTTTAGCTTTCTTTAACGTGCTTTCACCAAGTTATTGTTAACTATTATAGGTTATTTAAAGTTATTTTACCATAAGTTATTTTTGGTTATGCTATCATTGGTTATTGTTGACTATTCAAGGTTATTTTATCATAAGTTATTCTTGATTATTATATGTTATTATTGGTTGTTCTGAATTATTTTATCATAAACTACTCTTGGTTATTTTATCATAGGCTATTATTGACAATTTTAAGTTATTTGTCATAGGTTAATCTTAGTTGTTCTAAGTTATTATTTTATAGTCTATTATTGGTTATGTTAACATAGGCCATTTTTGGTTATTTTAGGCTATTTTATCAAGGCTATTATTTACTAATTAAAGTTATTTTATTTTAGGTTGTTTTAAGTTATTTTATATTAAGTTATTCTTGGCTATCCTAAAATATTTCATCATAGGTTATTATACATAGGTTGTTTTAGATTATTTTACCTTAGTTTATTCCACCTTAAATTATCATTAAAAATATACATATGTTATTTAACCTTCAATTATTCTTGTAAAACTACAAGATCCAGTAATCTTATTATACCAATAAGGAAAAGGTTGTTGGATAAATAAATAAATAACACAAAAAATAGAAAGATTTAAAGGTAGGGACTATTTTATGTTTGCTTATAGTGATGTTATAGCTATTGTCTTGTAGTTATTACCATCTTCTATAGACCTAAAAACCACAACCACTTGTAGATCTCCTATAGTTGTTGCGTGCCATTTAAAGAACATGTAGACCTTTTGTGGTTATTGCTTACCATTTGTACCACCTTCAAACCCTTTGTGGTTACTACCTATCATCTATAACACATTTAAAACCTTTGTGGTTGTTCCTACCATTTATAATGCCTTCAAACCTTTTGTGATTGATGTTTACCATTTGTAGCGCCTTCAAACCTTTTGTGATTGATGTTTACCATTTGTAGCACCTTCAAACCCTTTGTGGGTGCTACTTATTGTTTATAGTGTTTATAAACCTTTTGTCATTATTACCTACCATTTACAACAACGTTACCTTCCTTGTAAACCATAAATATTGTGTCTACCTCTTTGTTGTTGCTTTTTAATGGTAGTTATTGTCGTGTGGTAAAAGGTATTTCACTATGAAAGAATTATATCCGTTGCAACTTGTCCTATGCAATTAAAAAATGTCCAATGTAACTAGAATATAACTAAAAAATGTCTGATACAATTAGATTATAATTAAATAGACAATTTGCAACAAACATGATTTATCATAAGGTTTCTTATTCCAGATATTAAAATAAATAATAGGTAATATTCTTATTTTATAAAAGAGAACTTCACTAATACAAACGAATAACAAAGTTTTATATAAACTTAATATGAACTATTATCCCTTTTTTTTTATCACACTTTAAGTAGAACACACACCAAGAAAAAACACTAAAATCCATATATTTTTCAACCATTTTCCATTACATAAGGACAAATACAAATTTCTCCCATGTTCTTCTCTTTTTTCTCATAGAAGAGTGTCACACAAACATTTTTCTAATGCTAACACAATGCCAAAACGTGTCTTTCATAACTTGGACATTTATGACTAATGTCCTAATCTAATCATGTAGTCATATGTCTTTAATCATGTACTTTTACTCAAATTTGTGACTACATTACAATTGTATTATGACTACATGACTAGATTAAAACTATTCTATGATTACATTGCGACTACATGACTAGCTTACATAAATTAGTAACCTACCTAGTACTTATGTTAGTAGTTTAACTAGATGTTCGGTACCTATTAATCACCAAACTAGGTACCTATTAAGTAGCTAGTACCTATGGGCTAGTACTACCTATTATCTACCCACTTATTATGTAGTACATATGTACCTACCTATTTACCTACCTACCTATTACCTACCAAACTAGGTATTTACTAGGTTCTAAATTGTTAGGTAAATACCTAAGTACCTAACTTATAAAGTAGGTTAGAAAAAAATGTTTATAATAATATGATGATCATTTTTTTCATGTAAAAATCATGTGGTGCAATGGTTAAGTGTGGGGTTAAGGACTTCTTCCCTCAATGTGGAGGTGAAGGGTTCAAATCCTCACATTTGCAACTTAGTGAACTAGCCTAATTAGTTGAGCTTGCTAACTAAGCTAACCTATATTCCTAGGTAGGATAGGGCCTACATTCCTAACATATAGGTTGGCTTTTTAGCCTTTGTACCACCATGTGTCTACATGCCACGTGTTTACATGGCATGGGTGGAGAACGTATTTATTGAATTATGTTTAATGAATTATATCCAATGACCATAATTGATGGATTTCATCAAGCATTGATGACCTCCTTGACTTTAATTGCAAAAGTCATAATCATACATTGTTTTGCGATTAAGCCACACTAACAACTTGTTGTCATAAACAACATGTCCTATTTGATTACATAATTATGTAATCATAAATGTTTACCATGACTAACAACCTACTCATAAATCAAGTTGTCAAAAACAATTTTTCTTGTAGTGTAATGACTCATGAAACTAATCATTTAATTAAATATTTCATTTCTTTCAAGAAATAATTAAGGAACCCAAGAAAGATGTTCACCACACCAAAGTTGAGTCCTTATCCTCCTAGATTTCATTATCTTCTTAGATCTCCTTATTTTAATCCTTTTCACACATCCTAGTTAAGGGAAATGCATGCATCCATTATCCATTTGAACTAATTAACTTAGATAGCTTCACCCCTTAATAAATAAAAGATGGTAAGAGTAATATTTACCATTAGTAATTAAATAATTAATAGGATGCCCTTCTAATTGAAATAAATTAAAATATTATTTATAATAACTAATATTATGTATATTTGATTTCTTCCCAAAATTAACTTTTGATTATTTTGCCCCATGAAAGTAATTCATTATATTGATAGTAATATTTTTATAATCTACTTTCATTCTATAATTCTCAAGTGATTGTTTGCCATTTGATGGTAACTACCATCTAATGATGGTACTACCATCTTCTAACATTCATAGTGTTTAACAAATATATAACGATTTTTTACCCTTAACAATTTTATTATATTAAAGGTTTTTTTAATTCTATATTATTTTACATTATTATACCTTAGGATAAAATAATTTACAATAATATAAAATAGAATGACCTTGAATAGTCTTTGAAAATATAACTTGAAATAACATATATTTTAAAATAATCTAGGATATTTAAAACAACAACATAAAAATAAATCTATTTATCATATGAAATTATAATAATGAATTATGTTAACTAGTTAACTAATGGTGGAACATGATGTTTACATAATGCCTCTATAATAAAATAATTTTAATCAGAGTGAAAGCACTAAGATGATGTGAACCTCTTTCATTTATAAAGTTCTATAATGATTTAAGTTAGTAAATTACACCCAAATTTGTATCAGTGAATGTCATCCAAATGATGATGTGAACCTTTTTCATTTATAAAGTTCTATAATGATTTAAGTTAGTAAATTACACCCAATTTTGTATCAGTGAATGTCATCCAAATGATGATGTGAACCTCTTTCATTTATAAAGTTCTATAATGATTTAAGTTAGTAAATTACACCCAATTTTGTATCAGTGAATGTCATCCAAATGTCTCTTTGTGATATAAAATTATTAAGACCAATGGTTTGTTTTTCCTATGTTAAGATCCCGTATCAACTATTCGTAAAGGTCCATTAGATTGATATAGTTGCTCCCAAAGCACACAAAGTAACCATAATACAAGGGCAGCTTCAAAACAAGTTTGCACAATAATTAATTAATTTTGAAATTTTCATTTTGAAAAAAAAAAAATTCCAAAATATTTCAAAAGAATATTCTTCCTTTTTCTTCCCAAAAAAAAAACTTAGGTTTTTGAAAAAAAAAAAAAAAACTACAAATAATTTCAGCATTTAAAAATAATAATATAATTTGTGTCAAAGCCGCGAAGGTACATGGTAGTCTCCTAGAACAAGGATCCAAGAAGTTCAACAAGTATCACTATTCAAATTCATTTAATTAAGAAGAAAAAAATGAGATATGTTGGATGTGATAAATAGTACTCATAGACCCCCTTTCAAATAGGTCACAGCACTGATTCTTTTACTAGTGAATTTTTGGCAAATTTCAACCTGAAAAAAATGATTTTGATCCATACAAAGGAATTTTGTTATGGAATAAATAAATGACTCAAATTCGCCAGATTTGAAAGGAAAAAACAATCCCAAATCATCATCTTATCGTGTACCAAGTTAAGTTACACCACCAACCAACCACATTCATATTCTAAAAACTTATGTATTATGCAATTTTTTTGTCCCATTCCAAAACCCAACTGGCTTGACCAAAGTGTAGTGATGACAACCACCCCAAATACCCAAAAATATTGCCTCCAATAAACACCACCCACTTCCTTTCCCTTCCCTTCCTTTCTCTTCTCTCCCAGTGTTTCTTTGACTGGCACTGAATTTTCGCCAAATCTCATGGAAAAAAAAAATGACCCAAATTCGCCAGATTTTGAAGATTTTTTTAATTTTTTT
>Ga0209208_10004149_pt1 | contig 20643 bp, 15 predicted proteins | sample S1TSphfallax_3_FD_187694 | JGI IMG/M metagenome (GOLD analysis project Ga0209208, IMG submission 187694) | Host-associated microbial communities from peat moss isolated from Minnesota, USA - S1T2_Fd - Sphagnum fallax MG (SPAdes) (version 2) | ecosystem: Host-associated > Plants > Peat moss >...
GGGAAAAGAGCCATTAGTTGATTACTTTCAATCACATGTTGTGATTTTTGTTGAATATTCAAACATTCTAGGGAAAAAAACCATGGACAAGGTAGCTGTAGAGGAAACTAGGGGGTTTAGGAAAAAGAAAAAGAAAAGGGATAAACAAATGGATTAGAATCCCTTTTCAAAGTCCTTTTCTAGTGTAGTTGAAAATTGGTTTAAAATATGAGTATTTAGATGATATTGAAAGTAACATTTTTTTCCATTTCCAATTTCAAATTATGATGCTATAAGACATTTAAAAAATCACAAAATATTTTTTTTAAAAAAATTAGTTTTAAATGCTTAAAAGGGTTTTAAAAATAATTGTAGTTTTTGAAATAAAAAAAGTCCATAACATAATAAATCAAAATCACATTTCATTCATTCAATGGAAGTTTATTTTCTGAAAAACAATTCATTCAATATCCCAAAGTTTTAAACCCATAAGACTAACACATTGTAAGATAAAAGTCCATATCCATGAGTTTTGTAGGTGTGACAAAAAATGTGGGCAAAATTCAAAAGTCCATTACTTATTGGCTATCCATGATTTTGATTTGATTTTTTCATTCTTAAAAGGTTGATTATGATAACTTTAGATAAATGAATCCTTTTTTTATTATTTCAATGATTTTCATTTTATTTGTTTTTTCGTATTTAAGATATATAGGAAAAACTACCATTGTGATGTCCATATAAGGTCACCATAGTGTGCAAAGACCCAAATGAACCAAAAGAATAGCAAAGTTGGGAATTGTAGTAGATATAGTAGTTATTATAATTGTTGAAAAATGTGTTAGAGCACAAGTTACTGCAACTTGGACTCCAACAACTATTAAGGAGGTTGGTGATAAATTTCACCATAACTTTCAAGCAAGCTTGTGACCAAATCCATGTAGGTACATGGGTGCCAATCTTGGATGCATAACTTGGGTTCAAGAACAGGCTAGGCAGTAAGCACGAGCTAAACAACAAGCAAAAGAGCGTTGAACAACAAGGTTGTTGCCTTTTGATGATTAAATAACAGGGATACATATGGTCACCACCAGGACCCGAACCAAAAGAGAACATGATCTAGGATCATTGGAACGCAAACCTAGTAGAAACACTTCAAAAACACCTAGAAGAATGGAAGATTAGAATAGGCTTCAACAATACCGAAATTTTGAGCTCAAAGTTTCAAAAACATGTCCAAAAGACTAATGCAAGCCACAACAATGATGGAGTTTCAAAGTGAAAGTTTCAAGAACATGTCCATACAACTTGAATAAGCTTCAACAACATTGAAATTTGAAGCTCAAAGTTCAAAGACATGTCTAGAAGACTAATGCATGCTACAAAAATGATGGAGCTTGGAACTAAAAGTTTCAAGAACATGAAATATAACCAAAATCTATAGCAACATACAAGTAGGTTACATCAATGATGGAGCTTGGAGTTGAAAGTTTCAAGAACATGAAATACAATCAAAATCTATAAAAACATTTAGGTAGGTTATAACAATGATGGAACTTGGAGTTGAAAGTTTCAAGAACATGAAATACAACCAAAATTTGTAATAACATTCAGACAACTTCAAGTGCATCTTCTTCATGGTGATGTGCTATTCCTACTGATGCACTTCTTTTTTATTACATTGTCATCAAACATGTGATGCATTGTTTGTTGTTTTTTTCTAATTACAAACCTTTAAGAAAACCCACACCTATTGCTCCGGTGATAAATGTCTAAAAAATCCAGCATTTGCTAGCATTAAACTTTCAAGAACCATCATTGTAGTAGAAAGCAAGAGTAGAAAGCTCTTGCTTCTACCTAACAACTGTGTAAGAAAACTAACGCCTAGTGTGGAGCCATATTTGACGCGCTCCCAAGTTCCTAGTTAGACCCAAGATGGGTTTGAGTTACTTAAATAGCAGAAATGTGAGGAACTCGGGGCACGTTCCCAACTCTTAGCACTAAAAGGGGTAGAGGGGCGTGCTAAAGCTTCGAGATGGGACTAGGAAGAGTGACAAGTTTTAGTTATTTACTCGAACCTGCAACAAACCAACCAACAAGTTGGTTAGTTCACATTTTAGAACACCTTTAGTGCTAAGACAAGCCACAGGCAACTCTGGAATCACAAGACTCACCACGGCCTAGACTTGGGGAAAGCCACCACCTTCCCCCATATAGTATTCTATGTGCCTCCCCACAGCACCCACATCCAAATGGCTTTTTGTCCTGGGACACCCAAGGAGGAGTCCCGAAACTACCACGGTTTGGACTCTCGCAACTTTGCGGGACTATAACTTTTTGATGAGGTCTGATGCAAAGTTGTAGCTTTCGTCGAGAGCTTTCCAATGATGTGTCACACTCCTCCTGCATCGGGATCGGGTTGATTCCCAACTTTTGGTGGTCGAAAATCAAACTGCCAATTTGATTCGTGACCTTTCTTTTTGCCATAACTTGTGATGCAGATGTCTAAATGGCTCATGCGAGCCCATTTTCGACATCTACACTTCAATAACTTTCCAATGATATAAAGAACGCCCCAATGTAAAGTGTTTTGACCCCTGCAATCGGACTCTAAAATTTTGGACTCCCAAGTCCCCATTTCGAAAGTGTGAGTCTCATCTTCACACTCTCTCAAAGTAGGCTTGCGACAATATTTCCTGGTGACGGGTGTCCAAAAAATCTGATGCCCATAGATGCACAATGGGTTTGCCATGCCCACCACCACACCCATAAACTTGTGGCAATTTGTGAATGGGAATTTTTACTCCCATTATTGTTAATTCGTAGCTTTAACTTTTGTGAAGATCTTGGCCACACATTGAAAATTAAATGATTACTTTGTAAATGTGTGGGTTTGAAAATTTCATCTATTTTAATGATAGGATAGAAGATGTCCATAAACGAGGATATCCTTGTCTAGTTATAGTTGAGTAAGTAAACTCTTTTAAACTTTGGTTTATTCAAAGTTTTTTTTTGGGGTCATTTTTTACCACCAAATCTTTAGAGGGGCATAACTTCTTTAATTTTGATGCAATTTAAGTGATTTAAAAGGTGTTGGGTGTGGCTTCTATTCTTTTACAATTTATTTTTAAACTTCAGAAATAAAAGAGGCACCTAGTAAGATTTAGAGTTGATTGACAAACTAAATGTTTAATCACCGACCTATTTACCCTATTATTTTTTGAAATAGTTTTGCCAAATTGTGGAACTCAACATAAAACAAAGTAGCAAAATTCACCTACAACCAAACAAATGCACCATAAGTTTAAATTGGAAGAAACCAAAAGTAATATTTTTGAAAATCTTGATTTTAAAAAACTTATAATTTGAATGTCGTTTGGATTGTTCCCATCATCAATCAATAGCTCAAACTTACTAGCAGTCTCATCACGCACTCTAATAACAACAAAAACAATTGTGGTTGTAGCAAAGGGTTAAAGCATGTGGCGGGAATAATTATGAATGGTGTCTTTTGGTAGAAAATGCAATTTCACAAGAGGATTAAATGTTGGAATGGTTGTCACTTTTATTGTTGTGGAAAGTTCAATCGTCCAATTAGAATCTCCTTTGTCATGATTTGTTTTGGCCTTCATAGAAAAAAATTCTAGTCGTAAAAACAACATTATTTTATGAACTTAACATGTGTTTTGATCAAACCTCCTCTACTGTTGACAGTGATTGTGGTGGTACCCATAATATCAATGACATCTACATGAAAATATGAAATAACCACAAATTTAGAAGGAGATGTAGATGAAATTGACGAATTGCCATAAACATTCAAGAACATCATTGCAAACTATATGATCAATGTCTTCCATTAGAAAAACTGGACATTCATTTTTTTTGGCCATTTAGACCTTACCAAATCAAGGTTTAATGATTTCAAAACAAGAACTATACTTGAGCATAACAAGTCTAAAAACATATAAATGTGTTTGCAAAGAGACTTAATGAACCTTACTTGAGACCCATTATCTTTCAATGGGTCACATTTTCCAACCAAAAACCATTTAATTGTTGTAGATTGAAATATGACTTAATGAGAGAATCCTATGTAGCCACCTTATAAAACCCTTAAAAACCTTGGGCAACCATAATAACAAAAAACTCTAAATGATGACCCTAACAACTAAAAAGGGGGAAAAGTGAAAACCTATGAATTAAAAAAGTGAAGAAATAAAACCCTTGGGAGTGAAAAATCCTTTGAAACGACCCCCCCATTGGAGTGAAAAAAAAAGTCACTTGAAGTGATCCCCCATTAGTGGTGGAAAAACAATCATTTGAAGTGGCCCCCCATTGGTGGCGGAAAAAAAATGACTTGAAGTGGCCTCATTAGGGGCGAAAAAAAATCATTTGAATTGATCCCCATTGGGGTGAAGTGACCCATAATCAACAATGAAAAGAAAGTGATTAGAATTACTTGATTGGACATGAAAAAAATTCATTTAACACTACAAAAAAATGCAACTTTTCATAAGATTGATTTGATCAAAGTGTTCACAAAAGGGTATGTCCATTTTGATTAAAGGTTTGGGGCATGAAAAACACATGTTATATTTGATTAATACATTTGAGTAAAATGACTTTTTTGACCAAGTGTCAAGCCAAAGATCTGGTCAAAATGGACAAATGTCCATTAAAATGGCCATGGCTTAGTCAAATTCGCCATATTGAATCGATAGGGTTTAGTCAAATTGACCATCTTGATTTGACCCTTAATCAAATTAACCATTATGACTTGACATTTAGTCAAATGAACCATACGCATTTGATGATTACGCTTACTAGGTAAGTACATAACCTAATTAGGTACATAACATAGGTAGCCTAGGTTAGCCTAACCTAGGCTACTAGGTAGGTAGCTTAACTTAATATTAGGTAGGTAGTTTAAGCCTAGACCTACTTAATAGGCTAGGCTACCTACTTATTATGCCTAGGCTAGATTTATTAAATATAGGTTAGTACCTACATAGTTTACTAAATAACATAGTTGTAAATAGGTATAAACATAGACCTAATAGGTTCCTAAAAAATTTAATATACTATAACCTACATGTTACTTAAGTACATGCATTTATTAATAGGTACCTCTTAACTACCCAGGTTAACCTATTTATAACAAACCTACTTATGTAAGTAATGTAAACAAATTCAAGTTCATTTAGTGCAATATATTGAAAAACAATTCATGAAAAATGATTACAATATATTGGTTCAAAATCATGTTCATTACAATATGTTGTCCAAAACAATTCACCTTATGGGGTGGTGGTGCAATGGTCAAGGACAAATTCAATGTGGAGGTGAGGATTTCAAGTCCCCATAGTTACAACCTAGGCTACCTTGGCTATTTAGGTGACCTAATTAAGTGGCCTAGGTTTCAAAACTTAGTAGACCATGTAGCTCAGGGGACTTGGCCTAGCCTAAATGGTTTGGTTTAGCCTAGGTAGTTAAGCTAGGTGGCCTAGCTTAGGCCTAGGACATAGGGTTGGTAAGTAAATAAATAAATAATCTCTGGCAATAATTATCAGGTTTATTAATTAGGTACATAAGTGGGTAGGTAGGGTAATTAATTAGTTACTATTTTAGTATTAATTCAATCTAAAATAATTTAGATATTATATATAGAAGGTTGTTGCCCAAATGATATTATTGTCACAATGGTTCAATAAAAAAAATTGGTAAAAAAAACCCAATAAAAAAGACCAACCAAAAAGACCCAAACAAAATGGTTGGGTCCAAATCGACTTGTCCAAAATCACACTTTGGTTAAGTTGGACAAGGGGGCAAAAAAACCATAGGGGGGGGGGTTGGGGGTTGTTTACTGAAATTCCTGTCAAAAAAGTCGGGATTTCTTGTAGTGTAAGTGACTTCACTTCAAGGGGTTGTGAAAAAACATTTCACCTAAAGTGACATATTGTGAAATTTCCTTTTTCACATGAACTAACCCCATTAGCTGGAGAAAAAAAAAACTCATTGATCTGAGTCGTTTGATCATTTGATTTTCAATTTTTCTTCTTGTCATTTTGTGGGTCTTCAAAAACATTTGTGTGAAGTTTCACAAGGGGGAAAGGGGGTATTTCCTTTTCTTGTGAACTTTGAAAGTTTTTTGTTTTCGTATTTTGAAGTTTAAGAATCTTTAATTTTCTTCTTGTCATTTTGGGGGTTTTCAAATTTTTGTGTGAAGTTTCACAAGTGAGGAAATGGGGGTATGTGCCTTTTTTTCATGTGAACTTTGAAAGTTTTTTGTATTTGTATTTTGAAATTTTGGAATCTTCAATTTTCTTCTTGTCAATTTGGGGGTTCGTATTTTTTTTGTGTGAAGTTTTACAAGGGGGCCAATAAGGTATTTTCTTGTCTTTTGGAAACTTCGAAGGTATTTTGTTTTGGTATCTTGAAGTTCTGAAGTCTTCAATTTTTTTCTTGTCATTTTGGGATCTTCAAATTTTTTGTGGGAAGTTTTCACAAGTCATGAAACATGGTATGCACCTTTCTTCATGTGAATTTTGAAATTTTTTTATTTTTGTATTTTGAAAATTCAAAATCTTCAATATTTTTCTTGTCATTTTGGAGGTTTCACATGGGTGAAGATAATGTTGGGGGTATTGTTTTAAAATTTGGGGGTTTTCAAATTTGTTTTGATGGAGTTCAAGGATCTTTAACTTTGTTCTTAAAATTTTTAGGGATTTTCCCAAATTGTCTTTAGTGAACTTGAACTTCTTGTCCCATTTTGTTTACATCATTTAACTAAGTTCTTCACAAAATCAATCATGACAAAAAGAAAAAAACGAATTAATATCATTCACATTGTTCCTACCCATGGCAATATTGTAAGTTAAATTTGGGCATTAAAATTCTGTTTTACACATTTTCCATAGAACCAATGAAAGCCTTTTTTTCCTGACAAATGTGGTTTTGAAGTGGATGGGATGAATAGATATCCAATGGTATTAGGTTATTGAAATATAATAATGATACGATTAAAGTAAAGGATCTAAGTTGTGAATATATGAGTTATTGAAATTTTGAAAGGAGAAAAAATCAATTTGGAACAAATCTTTGAGTTTTTTCACTACTGCCAATTCTGATTTTTTAATATTTATCTATTCTAAATTTTTAAATTGTCCAACATTGCGAAACATACCAAATTCCCAAAATCCCATCTTACCCCTCCTCTTATAAAAATGTCTCACTCATATTTTATCTTCAATTTTGGAAATTATTCACCACTATTTCAAATTTTAATAATTCATGCTTTGAATTAATGAGTTGAAACTTTGAAGAATGTGTCAGACAGACCAACCAAATGAAATAGCCACCATTCCATAGTCTCTCCCCCTCAGGGCAGAGCCAACAAAGGAGTGTTGGGTTGGCATTTGATTTTGTTAGTAACTGCAGATTTGGGTCCTTTAAATTTTCTGTAATAGAAAGCCAGAATATATTTTTTTCATTTCTGTGAAAAAAATCAGAATCAAAGAACCGCAGGTTTTGGTTATTTCAAAACCCTAAGAAAAACATGTGGTTTTTCATGAAAGAACCGACAGTTACTAAGGCAGTCATTGGTTTTTGTCAAAAAAATTGAAACCATGGATCTCTCTCTCTCTCTATATATATCAGAAAACCAGTTCTTTTATGACCTCAATTAAGGAACCTTAAGAACCGGAATGATAACCTCCGGGGGTTTGTTCCTGTTTATGATTACCACCCGGCATTGGTAATTACAAAAGCCACTAAATGAAATTATGGATACAAATCTGTTTACAGTACAAGTGTTAGGGAGCTTGTGGGTCTGGTGCTGGCCACAATATTTAAGTCTGCCAGAAGCACATTAAACTTGCGAGGTCAAGGGTTTTGAAGCACTGGACAGAGACAATTGATTTTGACATTTACATTTGGGTGCCAGATGTTTTTAAGGTGTTTGAATGAGTGATGAGAGGAGGAAGAAGGGCTGGCCTTTGATTGATTTGTGTGTTGATTTGTTGTAGTAAAAGCCCCATCTTTTTTTTTAATACCTCGAACTTATTGTATGACAACCAAATATCTGGAGCAGCAAGCAGGCTGCTACAACTTTTACTGGGACAATAATAAAACCCACATTCAACATTGAGACTAAGCCATGTCCAGACCTGATCAAAATTGGATGAAAATACTTGTATAAGAGATTGGCTTTCCCAAGTATATGGTATGTATGTATGTATGTACGTATGTATGATACAGTGTTGGGAAGTTCTTTCCTTTTGGAACCTTGAACTGGTGGGGTCAGGGTAGGGTGTACATATACCCTTGACTGATGGTTCTCAAAAATCAAAGGCAATTCTCAAAAATCATAGAACCAGTTTCTACTCTAACCAGGGGCTTCTAAAAGATCAAAGAACCTACCCTAGACTGCTGGTTCTTTGCTAGATTTTCCAAGAGTTTTCAAAATATGACTACCACAAATTTCAGCATCTCCAGCATAACATGGTGAAACTTGGGTAGCTAATAACTGGTAGAAAAACCCTATTTTGCAACTTGTTCAAGGCGACTAAAAGTGTCGTTTGCAACTATTTTGATTTATTTTGAAAATCAAAATAATCACAGATGACACTTTCAATCACTTTGGACAAGTCGCCAAAATGAGGTTTTTCTACTAATATACAAAGTTAGAACGCTTTGCCAGGTACGCTCTTTCAGGTAGCTAATAAGAATGCTTGTTGATCCCAAAACATACTCAGTGCCTAACTCTGTTGTCCAAACGTCTTCTTTGGTACCTTGCATAATTTGCAAAGTCAATATTTTAAGTTAGAGTCCCCAAAAAAACTCTCTGCATTTCTCAGAATCATGTCCTGCTAGCACTTTTGAAACATGGCATATACAGAACCAGTCTCAAGGCATATTTTCACAGTCGATATGCTTTCCACCTCCTTATCCATGGCCAATTGCAGAAGATATGAGGAAGGAGAGCATATCATCAGATCGTAGAAGAAAGTGGGAGTGGGCATATGGGAGAAAAGAAAAAAATGATATGAACTGAGTGGTACTCATAGATGCAACAAAGGGACTTATATGATAAGGGTGAGGTCTGAGGAAGCTGTAAACCTGTGATAAGCCCAGAATATATAATTAGGGTTGGTTTATTATTACTACTACTTGTCATGACCCTATTTGATCATAAAGAGTTTTGGTTGCTGTAATCCCTTCCACACCATTTCCCTTCTCTCTCCTCTTGTCCCATCCCATCCAACATCTATTTTACATGGAATCATCAAATGATTTGATTGCCAATAACAAAGAGTGTGTACCCATCCCAATTGGACACACCATCACAAATGAACAAATTGATAGTCTATGTGGGAAGAGCTTGCTTCTTCCTTCCTGCTTTCCCCACCACCCCTATGCCCAAAAAACAACAACACCTCCTCATGGACGAAGTGGAAAAAAAGTCTCCCAAGACCAAAAATAAGAAGAGAGATGGGATGTTTATTGCTGTAGAATAATACGATCTCATAAGAGAAGACACGATAATTATTAGAGAGAGAGAGAGAGAAACAAAGAGCTAGATAGCAGTTTATGATTAAATTAGTACTAACTTCAAAATACCATTCCTCTTGAATTGGGTATTATGAAATCAAAGAGGTAGGGAGAGAGAGAGCTCAGAGAGGGAGGGGGGAACAGACGAACCTATTTCTGTAGTAGTACTAGTAGTAGTAGCTAGATTTTTGCAGGAGCTCGAAAAGCAATGCATGCACAGGGCCTAGTAACAACAACATAATAACTGGGCCTTAATCACTGTTTGTCTGGCTCTCCTTTTATCATTGCCCACCAACACTGCTCCTTCCTCTTCAATTCCCTTTTTCCTTTTGCTTTCATTCTTCAATCATTGAGCCAGGAGGAGGAGGGGGGGGAGGAGGAGACCCTAGCTACTACTTCTTTACCCTCTTCTTCTTGACTTGCAGTAGTAGACTAGTAACAGCAGCAGGTTTCTTACTGTTTTGGTTGGTTGGTTGATTGGTCTTGGTTTTGGTTTGTAGTAGGGGAAAGTGGGTACTAGTATAAGAAAAATTGGGTTATTATTAGTAGCTTCAAAGTTCAGAATTGAGCTTTGCTCTTTTATAATTAGTTTTTATATCTAGTAAGGATTTCTTCTTGTGGAGTTTGAAGGGGGAAATCTGTCTTTAAGTTCTTTATTTATTTGGAGTTTGGTTTTTTGTTTGGGGGGAGTGGGGTTGTAGGGGGAGGTGCAATCATTACGGGATAATAATAATCTTATTATTCTGAATATTCTCTTGAACCTAGAAATGGGTTGGCTTGCTTTAGGACTCAGTGCTCACTGCTCCCTCCTTTGGTTTTTCTCCCCAGGCTCTATCTAGTTTCTAGTCTCTGCTTCACTCACTCTCTCTAGGTTTGTTGTTGTGGACCTGTCTGTGGTGGTAGTGCCGGTGTAAAAGTAGTCTTGGCAGAGTTGTCTAGGAGTTGTTTTGAAATTTGCTGATAACCTTTTCTGTTCCTCTTGAAAGAAAGACAGGTCTTGCAGAGCATCTCTCTGTTGCAGAACTGGTGTACTCATCTTCTTCATCAAGTCGTCTTTTTCTTCTTCTTCTTCTTCTTGGAGTGGGTTGCTGTTGGGGTCTTTAGTGTTTTGTTTCTTGTCTCTGGACAGACCTGTTTGGAGTCTTGTTTGTTCAAGGAACGTGTTCTTTCACTGTTATTTTCTTCTTTTCTTTTGGTTTGTTTGATGATCTGATGATTTTGGGGTGCTTGGTTCTGTTACCACTAGTCCTAAGTTAACTTCCCAGCCGCTGCGTCTTTGATCAGTTCGGCAGCTAGTTCTGTTGGACATGTATCTTGTTGTGAAGTCTTTGGACAGGTTTGGAGGTGGAGCTGCAGCTGCCATCTAAGAACTGTCTAGACCTGTGTTTTGTTCTGAGTTACATGCGTTGCAGCTAGCACAGGTTTCCGTGAATTTTGCAATCACGATCGAGACGACGTGAGTCCTTCCAATTTGTACTTGTAAGTCTGATCTTGCGCCACTAGCTAGTAGTGGTTCAATCAGCTGCAGCTAGCTTCGGGTTAATGCGTGCATGAACTCGCAGCTTCTAGCTCATCCATCTCCAGCTGCGGCTCGCCCTTACACTCCTATATTCTTCATCTCGACGACAGCAAATAGTTTCTTATATATTTTGATTTCAACAGCTCCTAGCTTCTCATTCTTCGTTACATTCTAATGCAGCGACGCCTTTGAACCTGATACAATATACACGATCTGTGTTTTGTTTCGGAACTGCACTACTGCTGCATTGATGTGCTGCATGAAGACTTCATAAGCAGCTCCTATCCTCGGCTACTGCTGTGGACACATGGTTCTTTAACTTTGTTCTCTTCAAGTTCTCTCTTTCTATATATCTACCTGCTACACATCCTCCTGGAGCAGTCTCCATGTGGTACTGTCTTCTTCAGACTTCTTCTCCGTAGCTCCCTGTCTCGACTTGCAGGTGTCTGGATAGCTTGCAGCGTTCACGAACTCCAAACTGCACTGGGACAGTTCAGCTATATTGATCTGCGTTGTTGCTGCAAGAAACCAACCACTGGGCACAGATCATCAAGATCATGAATGGTTTAATAAGAGTCATGAAGAGCTTCTCGGTAGCCGTCTTCAACTATATGTTACAGATCAGGACCTGACATCCAAAGAGATGCAAGATTATCAACGCAGTAGCAGCTAGCTAGGGAACCCATCAGCAGAGCGCAGAGAATATACATGAAGACTGTCTACTAAAGACACTGTCAAATATTATTCTTTCTCGCGGAGGCCTCCAGACTAGTTTGATACTCGTGTTGTTGATTCGAGACAATATTGCAGCTCGACCATCGTTCTCCGACGTGCTTCATCACTGCAGATCGAGTGCAGACAACAGGTTTAGACACAGTTTTTTCCAAGGCGCAGCAGCGCGCGGCGAAAGGACGCATGAAGACAACAGGATCAGTATTGGTGTATCCCTGCGCTGCAACTCCATCAATCTCCAGCTGCTGCTGTACCTAAAGGAGCTCCCGCGTGACATCAAGACAGACTTCATTGCATCTCAACAACGTGCGGCAGGTTGAGTGTTCGTGTCCGCGCAGCCTCAATGGGGGATCACAGATACAACAACATCTTCGCAACGATCAACAGCTTGGTAAATATTCCTGCGCGCGAGCCCCTTTCAAATTAGTTCAATTTGTACTATCGAGTCAACTACGTTGTAGACTTGTTCAGGATGTTTCTCCAAAGCTGCTGGAGTGATCTCGGTGGTACTGTGGACCGTTTAGACTGAGCATATCATCTTCAAAGGACATGCAGATCTTAGTTCAATCAGAATGCGATCATATATTATAAAGTTGTTACTGGTGCTGATGGCCGTCGTCTTTTGAACCTTCTTTGCTCTCGTGATGAAGGGCCTCAACGCTCGACAGGTTGCAGACGGCGGCGGGTGTCTCTGCGGAGTCGAGTCTTCCGCTTATTCTTCAGCAACCGAGGTTCAACGCGGAGGCGCCGACTACATGAGAAGAACTAATTACAGTGGTTCTGACGGAAGCCTGGACAATGACGACGAAGAAGGTAGACTATCTTCTTCTTCTTCTTCTTCTTCATCTGGACCTTGATTGTAGATTTTTTTCTTTACAAACAAGATCCAGAAAACAAGTAATGTCCATCCACTATTAGGCAAAGACGTACTCAAAATCTGTTCTCGAGTACGCGAGCAGCATCAAATTGCCGTGGACATCCCTGCAGTATGTCTTCATGTTAGCATTCATAAGAGCCTTTGCGTGGATTCCGAGAGACAGAGAGGGAGAATCCTGGTTGTGCACTGATAAGTTTGTTTGAGTGCAGCAGGGTCGAGCCAGAAGCTGAGGTTCACAAAACCACAAGTGAGGCTTCTGGAACACACCTTCCAGACACTTCAAAGGCCCAATTGTTACCAGAAAGAAGATCTGGCAAGGGAACTGGGAGTACAACCCAGACAAGTGGATATTTGGTTCCAGAACCGACGAGCTCGCGGCAAACCCAAGGCCACTGACTCGGACTGCGACATACTGAGACAACGTTGTCAAGATCTGATTGCTGAGAACCATCAGCTCAACCTTCTTATCCAGGTCCTCCTGCATACTCACTCCCAGACCCGATATCTTTTTCTTATCTTAACATTTAGTCTTCTAGTTGCTAAGCTAGTCCCGATGGATTCTTCTTCCTGTCACATAATTTTGAACACCACGTCTTGCATGAAGCCAAAGCTGCACTGCATCATGATTTCTAGCTAAGCTGCCTGATTTCTTTCTTTGGTGCAGAACGAGAGAATGAGCCATGATCCCTTGCGCAATAACAATGGTCGACAGTCAAATGAAGCAGACAGATCGGGTTCAGCTGTACAAATTCAAATGCTTTTGTGCAATTCTTGCAAGAAACTGAAAGCCTTCTCTCCATTCTAGTAGTCTAGCTAGCTGCAGCAAGTCAAGCCATACTTTTAGTCTAGACGACGTTGGTGCCATCAGCTTCACTTCAGAGCTTCACCCTCAATCCAGGCGTCAGCAGATCGACTCTAGTTCTTAATAGCATCCACCCCACCTAGCAGCTTTCATGATCATGAACTCATTGCAGAGATTATGATCAGCAACTACCTTACCTTCACTACTACACTAGATCTTCCTCCATCTCCTCGACTATAGATTCATGATATTATAACCACCACCAGTTTGCACGACGTCGAGTCGATCACCTAGTCAAGTCCAAAAATCAGACAAAACTTCAGAAGCTAATTCCTAAAACCCGCGCCGCCGCCGGCGGTCATGCATGCAACATGAGGAGATATAAATCATCACCAGCTTGCAGAGTAGTCAAGATCTAGATGATCATCGCTTGTCTAGACTTCACATACTTATTATTTATAGACGGTGGATCATTGCAGAACCCGGCAAACATTTGTTGCAGCGACAATCTCGACCTAAATCAGTTAAGTTGCATCTCGCAGGCGCCTGCGAAGATAGATAGAGGAACCAGCTTCGTGACCACCAACTGAATTGCAGATCGACTGAATCTCCAAACATGCACTAGAGCTAGTTAAACTCCGGGTTCCATGCATGATTATAAGCATCATCGCTACTGCAAATTACGCAACAAGCTTCGATTCTACTTCTTCAACTGCGCGCTAGCTGCAACGGCTAGCTAGTTTTTCCAGGCGATCAACAAACAGCTCCTTCTGAAGAACAATTCAGGACAACGTTCAATACCTAGCCAGTCATGATCATGATCTTCACAAGCTAGACGTGATGCAGATCTTGACATGCTCCTCCTGTACTCCGGATCATCATCATGTCTAGATTCTAGACTCTCGAGCTGATGATGATGGTTTCTAGATTCTAGACTCCAGCCGATGATGATGATGATGGTGATGGTGATTTCTAGATTCTAGACTCCAGCTGATGATGATGATCTTTCTAGAGTGTAGAATTCTACAATCTACAAATCTAGATTCGAGACCCAAAAAACAGATCGTGCCTGGGTGCTGGTCCAAGAAGGATTGCTTTCAAATTTCCAAAAACTCTAGTCTCAAATTTTTATTATTGCACAATGCAAATTTCCCACAGTATGAATCTATGATCTCTTGAGATTTTCTCACTTTCTTCTTGAATCAGATGATCTTGTAAAATTTCCTCACTTCCTTTCTTTTGAGATGATCAGTAGTTGATGATCAATCCAAACAAACCTTGATTATTATTTGCATCATCATTCCTATTTTTTCTGTAATAATGTGGATCTAAATTGATTATGTGATTGTGTTATTATTATTATTATTATTATCTGATTTATTACCTAATTTGTATTTTGCTGATCAGCGCAGATTCATGACATGTTAATTTAGTAGATTTTATAATCACAATGTTAAGTCTAGTGTGTTTTTTATTTACCATGTTAATTATGAAACTTCTGCTGTCTGGGAAAATTTGACAAATATTTAAAATTATAATTTACCTGCACTTGTGATGGGTAGACACTCATGGAAAATTATACAATGTATTCTGGATCCATATATTTATCATGCTAAATGCTCTTCAAAACTGCTGTTATGAAAGTAGAGTTAATAAAGTTGGGTTTGTATATATAATAGAACTACTTTGATAACATGTCCAAAATTTGTGAAAGTTTTTTGCAGCAGTTTTTTGAAATTCTGCTGATAATTAAGGAACCCTGAAAAAAATACTCCTACTTACTTATTATTGTGTTAGCCTTTACTTTAAAATTAAAATTAAAAGCAAAACCCCAACAGCTTGTCATAAGCCTTAAGGCAAGTATTGAACACATATTATTTCATTGCACCTAGGGCACTTCATAACTACCAACCAAAACAACACAATTGAGTTATATATGAAGGGTGGGCTTCAAGATGGGTTGTGACTTTTGTTTTGAGAATTATTTTTTTCTAAATTCAAAATAAAAGAAGTCCTTGTGCCAGGTTTTCATAAAATTTCAGAATGAAATAACTGTGGCTTCTGGGTTTTTGAAAATTTTCAAACAATTAGTGGGGTTTGCTGAAAGGAATTAGGCAGTTCAGGGTAGGTTCTTTGATCTTTTGAAAATTATGATTCACAGCTCAAAACATGGTCTTCCATTGTTTGAGGTCACACCTTGTCTGGGGTTCATATACCCTACCCTTACCCATCATCTATTCTTTCTTTGAAAAAGTGAGAACCGCCCAACAGTGGTCTAGTCTAGTCAGACCTTTTGTAATAATTTGAGAAGTTGGCCAATAACTCTAGTGGGGGAAAAAGAGGAGAGTAAAGAGCCTCCCACACTGATGAAAAAAAAAAAAAAAAACCCACCCAACCCCCAAATGATTGCTGGTCTGTAATTGTTGGTCTTTGATTTCAAACTCCACTGTACAAGAATAAATGAGTGCAATCACAAAAGCATTGAATATGGAATCCCTCTTCCTCCCTTCTCTCTCTCTCTCACACACACACACACACCAACAGTGCAGCTGTGGGTATTGTTTTTTCGCCACAGAGGCAAGAAAAACAAAGTGGCTGGGTTTTTGGTTTGTTTTGGAATTGTGTTATGTTGAGTCGAAAGGGAAAGAAAAGAAGTCTCCATCACTCCAAGGATAAGTTGGCCAGGATTTTGGTTTGTTTTGAAACCGTGTAATGTTGAGTCCAAATGAAAAGTTGTCCAACCTATAAAAGGAAAAGTTGGCAACCGATCAATATGGATGATGTGGTGTTCATAATGGTGTGTTTCTTCTCAAAGTCAAAAGCCCAATCGTTCAATTGCTAAGGAGGGGAGCCCAGTAGTTAGTTTGGTGTGTGAAGATGCATTCCCCCATTGTCTCACACAATTGGATGACTATATCTATCTTGATTCTTGAGTGAGACAAAACAGATAAAAAAATTGCAAGTTAGTGAACACACACACGCACACACACACACACACAATATAGTATCCCAAGTGAGTGAGACAAATGCAAGGAAGTTTAAGGCATGCCCACCTCAATCAATAGCCAATATTGTCGACTTGTCCAGCATGGGCTAGGTTTTGGTTTTTAGTGGTGCTTCCAAGTTCTGGGTCACGGTTGCAATGATGTCTGTTTATCACATTGTGCTTTTGTTTTCCTTTTTGAACTGTACTCTTGTTTGGACACCAAAAGAAAGGGGCCAAAACAGCCTTTTCCTTTACATTTGAAGACTCCATAGAAATAATATATCCTGGATGCATCACACCCATGCCATCAAGGTGTAACAAGGATTTTAGCAAATACTCTAGTTAACTAATCCCTAGGGGGGACCCTAACGCCTGATAAGCCAAAAATTGACTATTCATGTGAGGAATGTTGATTGATATATTGACACTTAAAACTAATTACATGTGAGATGTCATCAAAGCCCATGTGTTTAAAGGTAATTAATTATCTCTGCCTATCTGTCTCTTTGTTCAGTCATGAATTTCCAAAGGGGGGCGTGCAAAGGACTAGGCTCTAAAGGTTGGGATTTTATTTTATTTGATTTTTTAAATCCTTTCTCCCAAAACCTTTCTGCCAAATATCATCAATTGGAAATGATTGACCAAGGAGTCTAAGGAGCTCATCATAGGACAAAGAGTATTTATGAAGTTATCCTAAAGTGTGCGGTTATGGGCCCCCCCCTCCAACCTTAGGTCATGGGCCCCTCCACCTTAAGATAATTATTTATGTCACTCATCAGTAATGGATCTTTGAGATGGTCAAGTGGTACATATATCATAATAATAATAATAATAATAATAATAATATGTGTATCTAGTATCCACCTAGACTGCAAACAAAAAATGAATTAGAATATTACCAACTTGATAATTTAAGGTTCTAATTAGGTCATCAAATAAATTTTTCTTTTTAACTCCAACTAAAAACCCTTGGAATGTCTTTGGATGTTATTATTAGTACTCTCTGCAATAACTGGATAATACACTAATTACGTTTGCCTTTGTTGCTGTTTGAGGATTCAATGACAAGCGTTAAGAAATTGATGTGTAATTTAATTATGACATAAATGTAACTTGATGGACAAGTAATGTATAGTAGAGCCACCCCCCCCCACCCCCCGCCTTTATGAATGTGACCCTGGGGCCTCCATTATCACTAGGAATTTTGAATAGTTATAAATCATAGATAGATTTCTTTCTTGGGTTAATATTGCAAAATGAATTGTTAGAATGTTAGTTTAATAGGAGTCTACAAACAAAACTTGATCCATTGGTAGCTCTAATGAAGGTTCTAAAGATCCAACAACCCTTTAAATACCGTAGAATGAATGTAACATTTGATTGGAACTGTGGGATAATTTAGATCATCTAGATATCTAATCTAATAAAAGATCTAGATTACTATGTTACTTGTAAACTAATAATTAGCTAATAAAGAGATTTCTACACCATTCTTGGGGGACTTCAAGTTGTACAAAAACTGTAATGATGATACATATGTTATATTTGGATTCTGCTTGCTCAAATGCTGCTGCCCTTCAGGGATTTGTAAGGCTGAAAAATTGGCAAAGTTTTTTTTTAAACAGAAATTTTTAACCAGATTTGTCCAAAATTTTCTATAAACATATGTCCATCTTTGTGAAATGCTAGTGGAGAAATTTTCAGAGTTTTTTTTACAAAGGAAATATAAAATGTTTTTAAAACCCAAACAAGCCTGTACCCCACCCCGCCCTACGCCTTAATATTTAGAGGAGTTTTGAACTGTAAGCTATCTTGCACCAGATGGCAAATGATGGCCAAGGGTGACACTGTTTCTGCTACCCAAAAACGCCCTCACATATGATTGCTCTCATTTGAATGCTTTCTCATTCTCTTTGAATAGCTCTCTCTCTCTCTCTCTCTCTCTCTCAATTGCTTTTACTATTCACCAAATCCTTAAAGTCTCTATGTTAATGGGTATAAGTGTAGATAATTTCCCTCAGTACAAGTGGGAGGGCCTCCCTTGCTGGCCCACCCTGAAGGCCAGGACCATTTTGCAAAATGCAACACTCAACACCGAGGTTATCACTTTCATGCCATTGTATTTTGTAGTTGAGAGTTGCAGTATTAGGTGGTTGACATTGTCAATTGCAATCACACAATTGAAAATGCCAACCTTTCATTAATTTCTGTTCTTTATGGCACATCTTCTATTGGCCAACTATTTCCTTAGTTATATGTCTAGCAAGCTAATTAATTGCCTATTAGTACCTAAACCCATGTTAGACCAGGCATGTTTGAATTCATCCCAAGAACATAAATTGCATCTATCGTTTTCAGAGACCCCAAATCCTATAATATCCCTTAATATGTCTAGTTGGAAATTGGAACTTGGTTGCTTTGTCATCTAAGATAGAGGGTGAAGTTGACACACACCATTCCTTTAACATAGAGTTTAACAAGATGGGCACTTTGCAAAGCTGGGGTGACTAAGAACTTGCCCACACTAAATATGCAAATTATGTTTCGCAAAGTGGACTCTTGAGTCTCAACACTCATAGAAATGTCCTAGTGTATTAGGAGGGCACTTTGTATTTGTGAATATTGTAGGCAGCTCATGCCTACAAGAGGCCTATATTACACCTACTAAGAAGGCCTACAAGTAACTGCCTCCCTACCCTACCCAATTTACAAATATTTCAGACTTACCCTATCTTTCCTCTACCTGGCTTTACACATACTCTACATAATATTACAAGTGCAAAAGTCACAATGAACCTTTTTTTGGCATTCCCTGCAGGGAAAAGAGTGGAAACTTCTACCAAATTGAAGTTGAATTAACAAAACACAGGTAAAAACTCTCCAAGGGAATTGTGGGACCAAAATTTCAATGTTTTACTCTAATTTTTTTCCCATTGTGAGATAGAGGGATCTTTTGGTATTTTCCCATGGTGAAACAAACCATTTCATGCTTGCATAGGAGAAATTCAAGTTTTTCTTGATGGTCCCACAGGGAATCCTAAAAAAAGTTTGTATTGAGTATGTGCATTCATATGTTTGATGGCATTTGCTGCCTGGTCTGTCCACCATTGTAATTGTGTCCATTAGTGAAGGTCAGTTCACAATTCATGGGATCAGGGTGTCTGCTTGTCAAGGCTTATTATAGATGCTACAAAAAACATTGAGAAAACAATCAATTAAAAATTAAATGTGTGAACCCAGAAAGCTGTACTCCGTATCTTGGGTAATATTGTGAAAAAGATTAGTAAGGTTTAAAGGATTCACTACATACAAAAACAACTAGCTGCAGGCTCTTCAACAGTTGCAGCTTGATGAATTCTAAGTACTTGATGGTCTGGAGTCACACATTTAAGCTTCAACCAGAACCCAAAAATGAAAAATGGTGTCAAGGTCTTTGTGATCGATCAACCAGCCGTCTTGTAAAAACACTTGATGTGAAGCTCTGACTTTATGATGATCAAGTGCACTTGACTTTGCTCTGCTCTGCAATTTCCTGCCAAGTATGAGATGACCCCATTTTGTTCTCCCATGGACTCATGACTTTTAGCCTTGTACTTGGCTTCTTGTCATGGCTTTTGTATTGATGTGAGACACTTCCATTCCAGTTTTTTCTTTTCTTTTTTTTTGGGTCATAGGTTTTTTAGTAGGTTACTCAGCTACCCAAAGTTCAAACCAGTGTAGGGCGGTTATCAGAAACAGCAACAGACATCCGGGGGTTACCAGGGTGATTCTTGGGGCTCATAACTGTGATTTCTCAGAATCAAAGAACCAGTTCATAACCACGGATCTCAAAACAAATTGGAAATGTCAAATGACAAATGACTGCCTGTCAAACTGTCAGTTATTTACCGATTCTTTGATGGAACCATCAGATCTTTGCGGGTTTTGAAATAACTGTAACCAGCAGGTTCTCTGATTCTGATTTCTTTTTTTCTTTTCAGAAAAATCAGAACAGGCGGTTATTAACACAAAATCAAGTACCCACCCAACACTAAAGCAGTTCAGCCTCACTGAATTGCAGGTTCTAGATATATGATTGTCACTAAGGAGAGATTGCTCCCTTCACTCTAAAAGGCGCATTCACACCTGGTGTTAGGGACTCTAATGTTGAGTCCCCTAAGACCATGCTAGTCAATTAGGACTTACACCTACATACC
>Ga0209208_10004150_pt1 | contig 20641 bp, 14 predicted proteins | sample S1TSphfallax_3_FD_187694 | JGI IMG/M metagenome (GOLD analysis project Ga0209208, IMG submission 187694) | Host-associated microbial communities from peat moss isolated from Minnesota, USA - S1T2_Fd - Sphagnum fallax MG (SPAdes) (version 2) | ecosystem: Host-associated > Plants > Peat moss >...
AAATTTGAAAGTGTAGTTATTAGATCCTACCTGCCAACATGGCTCAAGAAATCCAAATGGGACATTGTAAGCATCAAAAAGATAATATGACATGTCCCCTATATCATAGGGGTGTCAATTTTTAACCTTCTTCATTGTAGGTAGGAGAAACAATGAAATGATAGATCATATTGGTCCATTGTGATGTTCAAAAGTTAATGTGATTTATGAATGTGAGTTGTTCATGTTTAGTTTGGGAACCATTTTGACCCCAAATTATATTAACTACATTCTTTTTTTATTTGTGTAATTTGACATGACCATGAGCTTAACCTAGTCTCATCCTGAAGCTCTCACACCTTATATTGTGACAACTAGAAAATGCACTTGAGTTTATAGTTTGTTACAAAAATGAAAATTGATAAGGTGTTTTAAGCATGTTACCATACCTAAAAATGTGAGATTAATAGATTTTCAACATTTTGAAATTTTAATTGTGTTATAATGAACAATTTTTATTTCAACATGTTTATATTAATTTGAATAACACTAATTTGGGTCTAGGTGGATCAAGGTTAATGTTTTGTTAAATTTCTTCTTTATTTTTAGTTTACATATTTAATTCTCACCATTATATCAATTGGATTGAAATTTTAACTAGACTTTATAGAATATTATGGATGAACCCAATCAATTCAAGTTAAGTTTCACTATAATTTGAATTGAAAAGGTGTTCAAATCAATAAAAGTTAAGAAGGTATTGCAAGAAATTGTTAACAATTAGCTAAATAATAATTACCTATCTAAATAAATCCATGCTCCTACGAAAATTTACTGTTTTCCTTCCTTTAATTATTATGGTTTGTGGTCTTCATTGTCATCTTGCAAAAAACAATTTAAGGTTTCCTTCTCCTTATTTGTTATTGTGTTTGAAGTATTCTTTGATCTAACTTTGTTCATTGCGTCTATATTTACTATTTTGATCAGTGAGAAAAAAAATTGTGGTGAATTTTCATAAATTTTTCACCTCAAGAATTTTTCTTAAAAAAATGTCACAAATTCCCTGGGTTTTAAAAGAAATTTTCGTTAATCTTTTGATTTTTTTGGAAAACTTTCACTACTTTTTTTACATTGTTTTAAAGTTTGAGGCAATTTTTCACCAATGTTTTTATAATATGGTAGTTTTATCCAATGTCTCACCAATTCATGCTCAATTTCTTTTGGTATGATTGTTAGTGATGCTACATTAGAAAAACTGGACAAAAAAAAGCATTGACTTTGACCTTTAAAAAAAAATTATCTACACAAACCATTTAATTAATGTTAATATAATTTGCAATGCTAATGTTTGGTATATCACAATATGTGGAATATGATCTAAAGAATTGTAACCATTTTTTAATGGGTATGTTCATTTCAACAGACTATTATGGTACATGTCTTGTGATTTTCTCAATTATTACATATCAATTTAATATAATTGTTGTGATTAATTTCATCTGTGTATCCCATATTGGTCTTAATAATAAGCAAAATGTTTGCAACAATCCTAGGTATGAGCACAATGGTTCAAGAACCTCGCTCTAGCTAGTTTAATATATGCACTCATGTACTTTTTATTTAAGACAACATAAAAAGTTCTATCAACTATGTTGTGAGCATTGGTAAAATCCTATAATTCTAGAGTAGGATGACAAATACAAGTCAACATGCAACAAGAAATAAGAAATTGTGCAAAGATTTGACAAAAAAATTGGCAACAATTTTCAAATCCTCCCCCATAGCACATGCATTATTAAATACTAGACCCTAAACTTCCTATGCATACCAAGACATAAAAAGACATCACTATAAGTTGTTGCCCAGATATGAATAGGAGTAGTTTTATTAGTTCATCATTGGATAGTTGAATGATGGGAGAAAGCATCAAACTTGTAGACATTGGCAATTTCTGTGAAGATTGTGTGATTGGATTTTTGGGCGGGCTTGTGTAATTGCACTTGCTTGATCTCATGAAGTGTATGCTCTTGCTGGTGACTGTCATAGACAAAGGTCATGGAACCTCAAACACTTCCCAAGTCTCAAGCGCACTAGGCATTTTCCCCAAAGAGTATAGGAGCAGGATGTTTTCTGGTGAGGATCCCCAGCATTAATTACCATAAAATGGCAACTGTCCTACACGGGCATTTTAGTCATTGTTATTTCAAAAAATGGCAAAAAATTCCCCTAAAACTCTCAAAATCTTTAAACCACACCAAACTCAGTTTGGAGTTTGAACCTGTAAATATCTGCATTATAAAATGATCTCCAGAAGGGCCAAGAAGAGAAAATAACATCCAACTGGAGGATTTGAGATAGAAGGTGGTGCTATTGTAAAAAATCCATCAATTGCAGATCAGTGCATGGAACATCTGCACATGCCTCACAATACCCAACCAAATTTGCTCTAAAGTTTGAATCAAGAGAAGTTACAATGGTCAAAACTTGAAAGTACCAATGCAGAGAACTGCATGTCTGAAGCCATGGCTTCTTCCACAGGGACCTACAGTCAACAAAAAAAACTGGAGAAATCAAGTGAACAGGTAACTGCAAGATATGCCTGAACACCATGGTCAAGTCTTCTTTCAACTAGGCAACACATTGGACCAAGAAAGTCCACATAAATGTACTGTAATGCAGCTATCGACTTTTCTCTCTTTTCTTTGATCAAGAGGACAAAGATATTATCACCCCAACAATCTATACTAAAATGGCAGTAACCAAGACTTTATGCAGAAGAGAACAACCATGGTCTATAAATACTGGATAGGATCCAGTGCGAAGAAACAGAGGCATCTGGTCACAACTCAAACAAGAGACTCCAAATAATTGAGAATCCCCAGCACCTTTAATTCAAAAAAATTGTAATTGCCACAACTCCAATATGGTTGATATGCACAATTGTGAAGGCCATTTCTCCCAGAAGGAAAAGTTGTGCTGAGACATGTCTTGATTACAAGTTGCGAATTGTACGATTACCTTCTTGTTATCTACAGGCGGGTGCAGGACAGGTCAAAGTCATCAGGAGCATGGTTCAAGAGCCAGGTGCTTAGAGTTCTCTTAGCATCTGAACTGTTTATGGAGGTCAGTTCATACATGCTGCACAGATTGAGCACCACTGTCTCATTGAGTGTTGACTGTGGACTGGTTTGGAGACAGTCTTCAAGCACCTGTGTGGCCCCCAACAGCTCACGCGAATACATCAAACACAATGCCTGCCAAATTTGTACCCACAAATAAGCACCTTGTCAGCTCCACAAGTACAACCTTCCCTTGGTCAACACAATCTATATCCAGTTCCAGATCCCTCAATACATGCTTGAAGCTTCATTGGACCTCTATGCAGCAGAATCGATGACTCCTTTAGAACTATTTCAAGGACACTAATGGCTTGTAACCCTTAGTTGAGTTGTTCACTGGTCATTCTATTTATCATGTGAACAGCTAGAATTCTAGACACCTCCACATACCAATGCACAATTTGTTCTGAACTAATGAGACATATCTATGAAATTGCAGAGAAGTATCCACACAAAATCAATTTGAAGGTAAGATGACAATGAGTGCAGTCATAACCTTATGAGAGTCACTCACAAAGTATCAGAGCATCACCTTCATCACAAATAGCAGTGACAAGCTGCCATGACTACCAACTGACTGACATTATCAGCTCCAGACAGTGAGTGTAGATAAGCATATAACAATCAGCCCAAAATCTGATGGGGAAACCATTTTAACAAATCTGCAGCCTGAGTTTCCATCACACATCCAGAAACAATGGGAAGATTCGATCATGATGTTGGCTAGCATCAAGAGATGTAGTTGACCAAAACTGTCAGTAGAATCCCCATTCAAGCTGCAACAAGCTTGTGAGGGTAAGCTATGGAGATATGTGAATCACATGCAGTGTACACTAAAAGTAAGAACATAGTCTGCTGATAAGGAATCGTGACCTTAAAATAAGATGATCCCCTAAAAGGATAAATAGAAATATCATCATTTCTTTTCTAGTGCACATTAGAGAAGACCCCAGAGCAAACTATTGGTGCCTACTATGTGCAATCCAGTACATGCACCCACCTTGTTATTTGCAGACACTGCATCAGTTGGATCTCTACCCAACACAGCATTAAACTCATCAAATGCCTTTGAATACTGCTTCTCAGCAAAGTGAAGAAGGCCACGATTACGCCCAACCAGATTGATAAGGAGAGTATCAGAAGGTGGATCTGACAGAAGAGCTTCCACCTTGGAAAATGTAAGCTGTGCCCCCTCAATGTCACCAAGCTGGAGCTGGACATAACCAACCTTTGATAGCAGATTTCCATCTGTGGGGGTCCTTGCTAGTAACCGATTTAGCCACTGTAGTGCCACAACAAATTGTTTTTGATGCAAGTGATGACTAACAAGATTGTAGATGACTGCCTCCTTGCGCCTCATCCACACAAGCAGTGGTTTAACCGCTGCTGACACAGTTGTTGCTGTTTCACTGGCTACAAACTCACCAAAGTCCTCCTCTTCCCTACTTGTGCCAACCTCCTCCAAAAACTTCTCATCGCCTGCTTCTTCCTTTCCTCCCTCAGGATTTCCTTCCACAAGTTCTACATTGACATCCTTCTCTTCTGCCGGTACATCATTGATTGTGGGGGTGTCTGAAGGGGCAAAGACATTTGTGCTACCAGCTGAAGCAGCTTGCAGAGATTCTATCTGATCAGATAAACCCAACAGATAGCTTGTGTGAGAAACTGTTTCAAGTCCTGTTCTAGGCCTGTCAAAAAAAGACAGTGGCCTTACAACGGTCAGAAGATGGAGGATTCTCACATGAAGAGGAGAGATAGTAAATACAGAAGAATGACTAACCCGAGAGTTGCAATGGGTTAAAAGTGCATAAAGCCGCTCCATGGTAGTAGAGGTCTGTCCTGTTCGATGGGGTAGCTCTGCATGCATGCATCTCAATGCAAATGGCACCATTGAACCTGCAATCCCAGTGCCTCTGTTCACATGTGGAAAACGAGTTCTACAAGTCTTTCTTTTAACATGGAGGAGAACTTAGACCTAATCCTAACCTATCTTTGTTAGGGTTACAAAAGTACTGGGAGAAAGAGAAGCAAGAAGAAAAACACAGCTTCATCTTAAATGGATGCTGACCTGATTTCCCAGGGTACAACAAAGGGTGCTGCTCATATTGGTAATGAGGAGAATCAAGATCACCCAAAGCTGCAAGTTCATCTGCAGCAGCACCATAGCTCCGCAATTTCATCAAGGCTAGTAAGTGATAAGTGCCATAGGTGACCTCTTCATCAGGCATAGCCAGGGCCCCACGCTTCTTTGCATCCTTCACCTTCTCCACTAATGTCCGCCAAGCCCCTTGCCTCTGTCACCTTCCAGGTCACAGAGGTAAGCATCTAATCCTACTATGTTCCAAGGAAAGCAAAGAGACAAAGAGAAAAAGGAAACATCAACCAGAAACCCTAATCCAGAGAACTCATGACAAAAATGTTTGCAGGTACAGAAACACTTGCAAGCTTACAAACTATAACAAGCAAGAAGTTGATGCTGAAAAGGTACCGCAAGCTTGCGTAGACGGGTGACATTTGAAGTGGTTTGATAAAGAGAAAGCCCTGAGAATTGGAGCAAATCTGGGTTGTTAGATGGATTCCCAGAGGAGACAACATCAGGTGAGGTGGTTGCAGCTGAGGTCGTTTTGGTGGTGGAGGATGCAGAGGCAGGAGGCTTTTTGGGTGACACCAAAGAAGTAGTCGTGGGGATTTCATCATCACTATCAATCAGAGGATCCCCTCCCATAAGGGGATGCCTTACCGCCTCCCCAGATTGACTGGCTTCCTCGCTCTGGAACAGACCCCAGGAGGCCATAAAGGAGGGTTTCACTGGCCCCAATGCTGGTGAAGAAGCCACACGTGAAACCGATGAAGGTGAAGGAGGAGCTGGAGATTGAGCCTCCCGCTTTCCATCATGGGCCAAAAATGGGACTTCTCTCTGAAAAGATGGAGAATCTGATGGAGAAGGATTCTGAAAGAAGGATCCAAAGTTGTCCCCTGATGAAGCAGGAGGTGAAGGTTGCTCTTCCATACCTCAAACACACATCAAAACTCGCGGCCACCACCGAAAGCTCTAACCCTAAACCTACAAACACTCTTTTCTAGATATACAAACCCCGCCCCAGCCTCACCTCAAGCATGAACTCTAATTAGTGCCAAAAGGATGACAAGAACAGAGACCCGGAGACACAGATCAAACTCGACCACCCACAAAATCTCTAACCCTAAAACCTCAAACAACTCTTTCTAGAAACACAAAACCCCGCCCCAGACTCCACCTCAATCACGAACTCAAAATAGATCCAAAAGGATGACAAAGAACAGCGAACTTACTATAGTACCACGGAAGTCTGGGGGAATAAATGTCTCTTAGATCTACTCCAAAAGCAAAAAAAAAAAATGCTTTCGAGATGCTTCTGTCTGGCAAAACAAAGAATGCAGAAACAAAACCAAATAGAACTCACTGTGCAAGCTTGAAGGTTGACATTTCTTTTGCTGAATCTCGTTGCAACCGAAACTCACATCAAAAGAACCTTTAGCCGACCAAGTTCCCCACCCTGAAATCACAACACGGTCATCATCATCATAGGAGAGCCAAGAGGTCCGCACGCCGATGTCTTTTAGGGTTTGATACAAGATCCAAACCACAAGAAGATTACTGTACAAGATCCCCAAATAAATCGATCAAAAGATCTTTGGGTTGTCTTGCTTTCGATCTGCAAGTGCACCACTGATCACGGATTTTCGTAGTTCGAACAACAAGATCATAGGATCCATGGAAAAAACAACATTTTCCATTTGCTCTTCTTCGATCGAGACTCGAGACTCGATCGAGCGCTTCGTTGAGAGAAACTCGATCACCAAAGTGGATGATTGCATGGACGGAAGGATGAAATGGATGGATGGGTGGATCGGTTTTTGTTACACCTAAATTTGTATGCAACAACAAATGGTTCAACTAATGTTTCAAAGGCTTTGATTTCTAGAAAATCCAACTTCTCAAATTGGAACTTTGCAAAAGGATTTGGGAGGAAAGTAATATGGTTCAGCATCATGTAAAATGATTTTTTTTTCAAAATTTGTGATGTAGTAAACCCACATTGGCAATGAAGCACAAGAGGAATTAGCCAAAGTTTGATTACAAGTGAAATTAGAAAGTACAAAAGTTTAAGAATCTTACTATTTGTAACACCTTTTTTTTTCGCTTCTGCACTAATTATATTATTTTCAGTTTTGTTGAAATTTTCAAAATGAAAAACTGCGGTGCTGAAACAGAAATTTCAAATTATGTTAATTATTCGGCATTACTGTGCTAATCCTGAAAAGCTATTACAGTATATTTTTGACAAACTAATATAACCCATTAGATTTATCTTTAAAGTCATACCCAGTCCACCTCTCTTTCATGTCCTATTGGTCCCTTATTTGGCTTTTCATGCCCATTTTGATTATATTCATAAACCCTCAAAAAGTTGTGATCAAACACAAAATCTTGGCACAAGATTTTCAATTGGGTATAAACACAAATTGCAAGGGTTATCCTAAAACATATTAGAGTTATCCTAAAAGTCACCCTCTGTTTCACCCCCTATCTCCTCTCCTCTGCTTTCGCACCATATCCCCTCTTTCAATGGTATCTGCAAAGTAAGGAAATTTTATTAAATCTTGGTATGAAATGCATTCAATGCACAATTGTCGAGAATAACTTTAGTAGTTGTATAGGTAGGAGCAGTGAAAATATATGTAGCAGCAGTGCAGGCGCTCAGGAAACAGGAAACACAGGATGAAACTCAATTTACCACCAAAATTGGTGGAAAAACTATTTTGGGTCCCAGTTATTTCATTCCCAGTTAAGTGTTTGATGCCCTATTACGCCGAAACTGGCTGTTCTTACCCCCTGACTTTAAGGATAACTCTATTGTATGTGTATTTTCAAAAAAATTATTATGCTAGTTTCATGATTTTAACATACTAAAAAAATTAAAATACACATATGTTATAGTAATAATAAGTTTATATTTAAGTCCAATCACAATACATGGTAATCAAAGACAAGAAACATGAAGACAATGAACCACTTGGGAATTTTTTGGTTTATATATTTTCACATGTTTATAAAATCAAATTTGTGAACATGTTCTAATCCAATCCTAGACTTTTCACATACCATTTCAACTCCCAAATGCATAGAGCTAAAAATATTCCACTACAACATCAAAATTTACAAAATATTTGCATCGATACCATTTAACAAACCTAAGGGTCATGAATGTGTGCCACATATGAATTTCATTTAGATGATGAAAAATGAACATTTATGAAATTTCATCCATGAATGATGGTGTTATCGATATAAATTATTATAAATGAATTATTTTAATGTTTTGTCAATAATGTATGTATAAAGCACATTTTATGTAGCTTAAATTAGGGTGCAATATTTGAGGTTTCAAAGTTGGGATTTAAAGTTAACATTTTAAAGATATGGGTTGATTTTTTAAGTTTAAGATTAACTTTAATAGGGGTTTGGGTTTTGAAGTACATGGTTTATGCCTTTGTTAAATGTTGAAAGCATAAATCAAATTAAGGGAAAAGGACCACCATTCTCCTCATTCTAATATATTTTGTAAATGGTAATGAAAATCTATCTATGAAAGAAAGTTGTTTGTTTGTTTTGTTTTTTGTTTGTACTTATGAGATCCACTAAACCAGGGTGCTTGGAATCACATTCTTGATTCTCTTTTGAAAGCTCTTGAGGAGGATGGGTGCATCAACTTGGTTTCATGGCATTTGAACTTGCAATGTAGAAGTTCTTGAACATTGAATGATTTTTTCACTGAAAATTAAATTGAATCATTAGCTGAAAATTTAGAAGGAATTGGAATGTGCCTTTAGTGTTCTTAGAAAGATGCTGATGAGCAAAATTTCATGGAATTTATTTGATAAGATTTGGATTCAATATGTGAGAGATATTGATATTCACGTGATTTCTGCCGCTGAAAATTCAAATAAATTCCAAAAACCCAGGTTTTGGAAGGAAAAATCAATTGAGGACGTGGTCAAACTTGAAGGCTTGCCATTCAATTCAAGCATTATTTCCTTTCATATTTGGCTGTTCAAAGAATCGATTTTACATTGCAAAACAATGTTCATATGTTGAGTTTCCCTATTTTGTAATGGGTTCACACTTGGGCCAACAGCACAGGCCACAGTAGTCTATCTATGAAGGAAGGTAGTTTGTTTGTTTTGTTTGTACTTATGGGATCCACCAAACCAAGATGCTTCAGATCACATTCTTGGTCTTGTTGATAAGCTCTCTAGGGGGAGGAGGGGTGCATGGGCTTGGGTCCATGGTGTTTTGGACTTGCAGTGCAAAAGTTCTTGAATATTGATTGATTTTTTCCTGAAAATTAAATGAAATTGTAGCTGAAATTTTGAAGGAATTGGAATGTGCCTTTGGTGTTGTTGGAAAGATCTTGACGAGCAGGATTTAATGGAATTTATTTGATAAGATTTGGATTCAGAATGTGGGAGATATTGGTTTTTAAGTGATTTCTGCCACTGAAAATTCAAATAAATTCCAAAAAACCAGGTTTTGGAAGGAAAATTCAGTTAAGGACGTGATAACATTTGGGCCAATGGCACAGGCTACACTAGTTACATTGAAATGACAAAATTTCATAGGACTCCCAAATATTTTTCTGAAATTATCAAGTTATGAATCTCATTATTTTGTGAACATTTAGAATTTTGATTCAACAAATCTCAAAGGAAAAGTTACAATCCTTAAAGAGATATTTTCAATGTCATATGTTCACAATCTTCAAGTAAAAACGGGTTGACAACTCAAAATTTCAAGATTATAATAGTTGGGAATTATTTTGACAATTTAATTCTCAACCATTTTCTTGGTCATAACTTTTCTTATAAATCTTAATTTTCTCAATGTAATCACACTAAAATATTTCACACTTCAAGACTTTCATGTAGTTAAAGCTGAATTTGCATAGGATTTTATCCTCCCAAAGCTTGTTTTTAATTTGTGATAGATCTAATGCTTCAAATTTTCAAAAATGAAAATGCACTTGGGAGGTTTAGGAGTGCATCCATTTGACACCCACATACTTCCATTTCATGTGAGATAGTGTTTTCACTCTTCTCCATCACAATGAATTTTGATTTCTTTCTCAATCTAATTCCATGTGGAAACATTCCACTTTTTTCATCTTCAAAAAGAAATTGTTATCCAATCCCTATAGTTAGTCGTGTATTCAAATTAAAGTTGTACCATTCTTCATTCTTAAGGTCAATGCTCTACTTAACACAATGAGGTTTTGTTTTCAAAATCTTATAGTTAATTCCCATGCAATTAAAAATAAATAAAATCACACAATTGATGTTTTTAATGTATTTGTTACAACCTTAAAAAAAAGGTCATGCCATATTTCATTAACCCCATTATTAGTGTTTGCAATGTCATAGCTATAATGTGAACCACATTAATATCATTCAAAAGTTTGACCAATTTTATTTTAAACAAATTTGACGGATTGGAATACAATACATTTTTAAAATTAGGAGCCATTTCGAACAATAATGATTCTCTTATTTGTTCTTTACTATTGGTTTACATTTGACTCTCATTTTTATGTAACTTAGGGTTGAGGTTGAAATTTAAATCTAATTTTAGAGTTACAATAAAGGTTTAAAGGTAAGGCTTAATGTTATGAACTAAGTTTTTCAAGTTTAATTTTTACGATTAAAATTTTAAGATTCGTAGGTTTGTTTTAAAATTAAGGTTGAATCTGACTTTTAAAGTCTAAGGTTATTTTTTTAATCATTTTCATGTATATTTTAAATTTAGAATTAAGTTTAAATTTTAGGGCATGATTTGGTATGGTTTTTAGGATTTTTGTTTTTAGATTTTTTTTTAAGGTTAAAATTTAATGTTTAAATTTTCGAATGAAAGCTAAAATTTTCAAGTCTATTTTTAAGGCCATGGTTAAAATGAAATGTTTGTTTTAAACCATGTTTAAAATTTAAGGGTTAACTTTTCAAAAATGTTTAAGGTTTATAATGGGATTTTTAAGGGTAAGTTTCAGGTCAAATTAAAAAGTCATAAAAAAGATTTCAGGTAGATTTTAGTAAGTATGAAATATAAATTTGCTTTGCAAAATAACAAAAGATACTTTTGTTATATCAAATAAGTTGTTTAAATTGACACTAAACAATGTTTTTCCAACTTTGTTATATACATGAAACATGACAACATGACCTTATATGACATTATACACTAACTATGCATTTGTGGATAAATTGGTTTTTGACTTACCCCATATTCAAGAAAATTATCTCTTTAAATCAAATATGTTTAAATAAACTATAAACCTCCCATGGGATTTTGAAGGGTTAATTCATAACCATAGAACAAAAACAAAGTGTTAAAAACCTCCCAAATAAATGTATATTTCCCATGGTTTTTTAAAGTCTAATTTTAACTATAAAATTAAAGCAAAGTGTCAAAGACCTCCCAAATGAGGTGCAAACCTCCCATTGGGTTTTGAAAGTTTAATTGTAAATAACATAATCAAAATATAACAAAAAAATCCTTAAATGAATTGTAAACCTCCCCTTAATTTTTGGAAGGTTCAATTGCAAGGGCATACTCAAAATAAAACTTCAAAGATTCCTTCCTCTAATGCATTGTTAACCTCTTAGGGGTTTTGGAAACTCCATTGATAGCTATATAATCAAAATTGAATGTCAAGGAGGTTCTCAACATAGCTGCAAAGGGTCTAAACATACATTTAGCTTGCATCCATAGTTGCAAATCAAAATGCATCAAAAGAGCCAAAGAAAAGCAAAGTGGATCCAAAAATTACATGGGTGAAATTGTTGTCATGTAGATTTTTTTGGCTTTTGAAACTTGTCTAGTTTTTAATCAAAATTTGCTTCAAAGGAAATGTTAATTGTCCTTATCGTTAAGCTCTAATAGGTCACATACGGTGATGCAAAATTCAAAGCATTGCGTTTGAAATTGCAAACACATTCAAAGAAATTGCCTTGAAGATGCCTTGGGTTGAAATTGTTTAGAAGTAAAAAATGTTGTCATATTTTATAATTTCAATGTATTTCATGCCAAATTAATATTACACACTTTGTTTACTCAATGAAGATGCCAAAACATTGAAAGGCCCTTAGGCAAACAAGTTAAAATATATTCAATGACAATGGCATTCACGAGAGATGATAGTAAATAATCTTGGATTTCATAGTTTTCACACTTGTGTTCCAAGCTATTGTGAAGTTGTGAGGTACTTGGTAAACCAAGTTCTACAACCCTTAGAAGCTCAAGGTCAAATTGTTTGAAGGATTGTGTTAGTCATGCACCAATTAAGGTTTGAAAGCTCTCACATACCTTGCAACAAATTATAGAAAATGACTACAAGAAAAGGAAGAATGTTTATCATAAGATAAGGTCATCCGTTCTACAATCATAGAAAACATCTTCATTTTCCCAAGCACTCCCTACTAGGACCATGGCTTTGTAGCTTACGTTATAAATGTATTCCCTAAACCTCATGTAAAGAGCTCAAGCTTTCTAATTTTTGGGTTGTAGTTTCAAATCATACCCCTTCCAATTTTATACATGTTTATGTGCTCCAAGGGTTCCAAGCACATGTGTCTACACAACACTCATTTCCTCCTTTCTTTCTAATCTTCCCTTTGAGTTCACATTGAAACAAATCACAAAACCCATAAACCATGCATGAAAACAAAATCACAAAAAAAAGTTTCTTATATGCAACTCACACAAAAAGCCAAGCACTCTTAATCCTTTGAACTCACACCAAAACGAATACAAGAAGACACAAAAATGAAATCAAAACATTTGAACTCGCTTGTGTGAGTTTTGCAATATGCACCACAACTCAACACAAACCTATTTTGAGCCTATGTTTAGGTGCAAAATCATGCTACATCCCCCCATTCAAGTGCTAAGTTGTAAAACTTTGATGTCAACTTCGCAATTACAACATATATGGTGGGTGAACACATGCGTTTAGTGCCATGTTTGCCTGATTTTACAAATAACTTTATTATTCAACTAAATTATTTCCACTAGGCCACAACAATATGCCCGAGAATATTCAAATTAATGAAAGCAATCACATTTCACTCTACTGCCATCATCACTAAAACCTCTCCATGAACTATTAATTTGACAAGTTAACATATTAGAGTGAAGGAAGTTGGATCATTCAACCACCACCACACACAAATAGGAAGTTCATGGATCTAGGATTGACTTTCAAAAGGGCAAATAACCCTCCTACATACACAACAAGTCCAGTTCCAATTTGACCATTCTCTTGTCTATTGTCTTGGAATGAAAAAACAAACAGCTCACAAGATCATGAAGGACTCCTTTGACTTTTGAAAGGGCAAACAACCCTCCCAAGTATATAAGAAGTCCACTCCCAATTTGACAGTTCTCTTGTCTATTATCTTAGGATGGAAAAACAAATGGCTCACAAGATCCTGAAGGATTCCTTTACGAAGAGTTGTTTGACTGCAGTATGATCTGATCTTTTTCGTTGGTTTCTTGAACCAACTCATGTCAAAGATCTCAAGAGCTGGAAATTGTTTAGAGAATTAAACATGAAGTCAAAATGCAAGGGGAATTGTTGAATTTGTGAGGGAAAAAAAAACTCATCTTATAAGTAGTGTGGCCAGTTTGAACAATTGTTGTCAACCTGCAAAAAGAGGCTTCAATGATGATCAAAATCAAGATGAAACCAAATTCAGGAAACAGCCAAGATAAATTTGCCAAATCAATCAGGAAGAAGATGTTTACCTACTATACATGGGAGCAGAACTAAGTAGAATCTATGCATGAAGCATAGTTGCAACAAAGAAGTAAGCTTCAGAGAATGCCCCACATTACAAAAGAAAAAGCATGCAACAGAACTCAATGGAAGAAGCTGGTTACATTTGTGGCAGATGCATAATAACTACTCAAGCAGTAGTCTCTTAAGGGACATGGATTGTTCCAAGGACATCCATAGGCAGCATCTCTGGCAGCTGCCATATGAGACATAGTTTGCCTTGTGCACTAAAAGGAAGTAGAAACTGCCTCCATTGATGAGACTATAGAAATGAAAATTTGTCCACCACAATGTTGCAGACTGCTTACACTGACAGGATGAATCTTGATGGAAGCAAGTATTATACAAAAATAGACAATTCTTGACATATCTATACCAGATTGATGGCAAAAATTGCAAGACATGTGTCCTAGTTAAGCTTCTATTCTGAAAAGCAACAAAAAACAGGCCTGAAAATCAGATGTGGAAAAATGAAGGTTTGAGAGCAAGATACTGGACACTCCAGAGCAACTAACCCCATGGAGTAGATAGTACATTCATCATGAGCTTCAGTACACAGATGCTTGTGGGTGTTTACAGATGAACAGATTTCAATCACTCTGCAGAATTCTCTTTGCAGCATCTGCTTTGTTGACATCTGGTGCTGTGAGACAAAGTAAGAGGGCAATGCAAGCTTGTCACAGTATAGCCCAACCAGCAAGACTGCATTCAATGCTCTGCAAGTTTTGTGAAGTATATTTCAGTACTTGGTGTGAACTGTACAAGCTCCATCACTTCAAACAAGTCCTAGAAGTTAATGGATCAAAGCAAAACCCATCATTTTACAGTTTGCTTTCTGCAAGCTTCCAGAATAATGCACAGAAGCTCTTTACACTGAAGTTGGGGTGGTGCTCACTCAGGACAGGAGGTTCACTTTCACAATCTAGAGCCTGATGGGATTTTCCATCAGGGACTAAAACATAAATGTACAGCTCAACTCAACAGCTGCAACCCAAACCTGTATCACAAGCTGAGGAGGGTGGCAAACACCTACCATGACCTCCAATGGCAGACTTAACCACATATATCCCAGCAACAACACCATGATGTATACTTCACAACATCCAAGAATGCAAAACTACCTTGAACACAAAAAGTGAAATTGATTGCTCTTTACAGCTTGGGGATGGTGATTGTGTCTCCAACTTCAAGGTGGTCTCCAGCATAGATGCCATTTGCTGCTCTCAAGGACTCCACAGTTACCTGTATCATAACAGTCAATCAGGACACACTTAGAGCTAGAAAGTCATTGACTATTTCAGGCTGAGACTGTTTGAAACTCGCTCACCACATTGAAACAGAACATACTCTTGAGAGATGATGAATTGACAAGGTGAACAAATACATTCCTTTCCACAAGGTGCCAGTGAGTGTCCTCCTCCCCTCAACTCAATTGTGTATATGGCTCAATACTTCATGCTGGCCCACATAGCCATGAAAGTATGAATTCTTGAAACTAGCACAGCAGAATGATCATAAAACTTACCCCATACTTCCTTGACAAGGCCCACAAAGTGTCACCTTTCCTAACTTTGACCTCTTTGCTCTCAAAGCGCTTCTTGACTATTTGGCCCTTCTCAATGTACCTAGAACCCATTTCCTGTGCTTTATCGTTCTCTTTGTTTGCAAGGCTTTTAATATCTTTGCCAGCATCTTTCAATCCACCTGCAATATCCCTTCCCTTATCCTCCACACTCCCAAAGAAACCTTTGCTCTTCTGCTCCACTTCCTTACCCTTGTTTTCAAGGTTGAGTTTTCCATCTCTGCTTCTTTTGTCAAAATCACTCTTTGTTCCCCAGCCCTTGCTTTCCACCTCTTGGCCCTTGTTATCTATTGCTTTCTTTGCTTCCCAGCTTTTATGTTCAACCTCCCGACCACCCCTGTCAAAAGTTCCCTTTACTTTCTCACCAAGTCCTTCAACACTACCCTTGATCTCCTTGCTGAAATCTGACAGCTTTCCTGTGAGGTCCCTGGCTGCACCCTCTACACTTTGTCTAGCACCTTCAATCTTATTTCCGATACTTCCTTCTCTGTTCTCCTCCTGCATCCACAAAAAACAGGTCATAGGGATGCAGAAGAGATTGTTAATGATACTGCTCCTATAACCGGGATTCCACAGGTATACAAGAGACCTTAAAGAACTTGTGAGAATACATGTCATGACAAGAGCAAGATCAACTGCAATATTTGTTCAAATTTCCAGCTACACGATTGCAATCCATGATGTAACTTTCTCCAGACCCATTCTTATGGTTGACATATCTCCCTTGGCAATTCTTCGAAAGGTGATCACCAAAGCAACTGTTCATCTCAAGTTGGTGCCACCCTTGCAATACTGAAGAGTGCAAGAAGAAGAGCTCAAATCTCTTCTGTTTTTTAGCTCCTGTCATTGCTGTGCTAATCTACCTGTTCACAAAGAGGTGCAATTGTAGAATCTTCTTGTTGAATCTGTCAACTGTTCCTTGTGTTACTGTTAAGACTAATATAAGTGCAATAGAAGTCTCATGGTTGCAAATATGCAACTAGCTTGTATCATTTCTACTCAAGAACATGGCTACTAAGTGTCATACATACATACCTTTGTCCAATTGTTCTCACTTCTGCTCTTTTGATATGATTTAAACAAGGTCCAAGCAATGCCTGCTGCAACTACTGCACCAGCAGCCTTGACAATGATATTGTTGTCTCCATCTCCCTTGTCACCCTTCCCTCCTTTTGGTCCATCCATGTGGTCACCATTAGTAGATGGAGCTGCAGCACCAGTTGACATCCTGAAACTTCACCCAAGATGCAACAATCATGTCAACATCTTCTCTGAAAATAGGGAGACAGCAAGCAAGCATGGACCTCTCACAGAATATCACATATGAGAGAACGAGAAACAAGATTCCAAATGAGGATTCATATCTGGCAGCAGCAGGATGACAGGATGAGCAGCAGGAAGCGGTACCATGCTTGTTCAAAGGAGGGAGGAAAAAAGGTTCAAAGAGACATTTCAGCAAAAGAGAAAGCGTCTTCTCAACAAGTCGACAAGAAAACAGAGAACCGCATGCGCGCTATGCAAAAGAAGAACTGGGGGAGAAGCAAAGACGAAATGCGTTCTTGACATTTTGCAACAAACCGTTCCACCAAGATGAATCTCGCTCAAATATAAACGATATAATTACACTATGACCAGAAAATGTGGACATGGAGAAAAATCAGATGGAGAAGAGAGAGAACATGATGGCGCTCAGGACGAGCGAATACCTTTTTTCAACAACAAAGTTTCACGAAGACCAAGAAAGCTATTGCCCCATCGGCCTACTTCAGGTGTACACTATAACAGCGACGTTTTGGCGAGTGAGAACCAATACACAGAAGAGAAGGAGCGCAAAGGTGTAAGCCATTCCACAGAACATAACAGAAACGATGTGCACCAACACCACTACGACGACAAGCATTACTGGAGCAAGTTGAATGTCAAGGGAGGGGAGATTATTCACCTGTGTTATCGAGACGCAGCGATAATTTGTCGAAGAAAAAACACCACAAGCAGGGACAAAGGAGCAAAAAGATTAAAGCTTTACAATCCAAACTGTCTCCCTCTCTCACAAATTGTGCTCGTGGACTAGAAATCAACAGTATTGACAATTCTGTGACGGACGGTGCGACTCAATTGCGGACAATACACATGCGAAAGTGTGTGCGATGGTGGCCCTCACGTGGATCCGCGAAGCGTCGGATTTTGGCCCGGAAATGAGGCGGGAACAAGAAGGTTCGGGAGCATATAAAGTATAACAGGATAAAACCCCTTTAATAGGGCTTTCGACGATTGCGCTCCAGAAGATGACGATGATGCTCTGAGCTTTGTCAGGATTGGATGTTGGAGGATTGTGTTCTCGGTGTCATCTGGAACACAATCCTGGAGAATCTTTGAGGTTTTTCTTCATCTTCGTCTTCAAAACATCGACGGAGTCCACCAATGTTGGCAATGCAGTATGACTCAGTGAAGCAAACAAGTGCAGCGATGCACCTAGTGATGCAAGCACCTTAACGTTCATCAGCCCGGTGATATAACGACTCCTTCGTCTTCGTCCATGTGCTATACTCTACAACAAAGCGATTGTTACTTGAACGGTGTCCAAATCCGTGCTCGGAGATTAGATCTGGCAGAGGCGGTATCATCGACCCATAAGCTTTGATTCTCCATTATCAAAGGCAACAACAACGCACAAATTGTTGCCACAGACGTCATTGTAAGTGGACAGTCAAGCTTCATATTCTTTGTGCCGATGTTTAAAGAACAGGTGTCATCAAGAATGAATCTATCCTGCTTGTGCAGAACAATCTATTGCATCCTAGATTGTTTTTATCTTTAGCATGTGACTCCAGTCATTCAGCTCCTTGTCTTCTTCAGATGTTTCAACACAGATCTAAAAAGCGAAATCAGTACCATAAAGAATGAATCTATGATATCATGCTTGTGCACAACAATCTATTGCATCTGAGATCATTTTAACTTAGCATGCAACTTGAGTCATTTGTCTCCTTGTCCTCTTTAAATGTTTCAACCCAGATCTGGAAAACATTGCTTCCAGATTTGGAAATGCCAATGACACTATACATCTCTGCTAAATTTTGTGGCGTTTTAAGGTAGATATCCAAAATTGTTGCTCAAGAGGAATTCTGTTGTTCCTTCATGCTCATGCATAATTGTTTTTCTTCAGTGTTACCCTGGCAAGGAAGGCTTGCAGCTTTCAAAAGCATGGAATTTTTGTTGCAATTATGCAGACTACTGTAGCAGTCCAGTCATCAAACACAAAACATCAAGTCAAGACACAGTGAAGAACAAGAAATCAGTCGCTGATCAAAAGCAAAGGAGCATTATCAAAAGATTGAGTACTGAATATCACAAGACAATTGTGCAAGCTCAAAGGACTTCAGAAATCTAACCTCTTCCAGGTTTCTGGCTATTGGCATGATCATCAAAATTCAGCACACTGCCGGGAGTCTAACAATGGTGGCACAAACTTCCACACATGACCTGCCATACCTCCTTGCAGCACTGAACTTTGCATCATATGCTTGTTGCTTGCAGAGCTAGAGTCATGACATCCTGAATGCCTGGAAATGATGAACCTCCATAGTTTTTTGTTGCTCACAAGTCAATATTACTGCCCCAATGAAACCTGTAATATTTCTGCACACAGAGGTCTAATATCCTTTTCATACATTTTCCCTGAATGCAGGTACCTATTACCACTACAACAAGACAAACAAGGAGTCAAATCTCTCCCATGTTTACAAAACCTTCTGCAACTGCAATTGCAGGACAAGGCAATAATCAACAATGAGCTCATTTTCTGAAACAGCCACCATGACAGGTGACACATGCACATCTGTGTGTCCCCAATTTGATGCCATAATTCAATAGTCTCTGTAGCATACAATGAATTTGATCATGTCAACTCCAAACAGACACAAATTGAAGCTGTCCTCCCTTCCCCATCCTTCACCTTTGTCCACGAATAGAAGAAACCTTAGAAGAAACACTTCTGTAGAAAGCTAGTGCTAGATTGAAGATCTGTAGACTGAGGACATCATCATGCTCAAAACAGCTGAGAATTGCCTGTTTCTCAGCTTCAATCATGGCAAAGTTTCAATCCTTGCAGTGCAGAGAATTTTGCTTAGCATTTACTTACTTCAGCAACTCCCGCCTTGTCAATTGGTGGCTGCAAAAACACACAGATCCGTGCTCCGTAGAACCTATACATATATGAAATGTTAGAGAAACCTCGACAACAACAGTTTGAAGGTAGCTGAACGATGAGTGCAAATCAACGAGGTACATTTTAGCTTCAAGCGCTCGCCAAGATGCTTCTTTAGGATCTCGTCCGCACCTTCAACGCTTACCCATGTGGCAAGAAACTTGGGCAGAAACACACAGTGTAATTAATGTAGATGCTTTCCGCAGGAGCATCAACAACATCTGCTTTGCAACAACATCCCTAGATGCATGTGGTAAGTTTTTCTGTCCAAATCTTGATTCCCAAAATTGGTGTTTTTCTGTAACACACTTTACACAATTCTGATGTCCACAATTTCAAACGAAGAGAGGTAAAGAACAACACTTGAGGTGACCTTGACACGGAAAGTGCGAGGATCGAGCTGCTTGCGCACTGGGAGACGCATAGACTGTTGTTCTTCGCGCGTTATGATCCGATGAGGGGGCAGTAGACCTTGGGTGTCGTCAAAGAGTCTAGGATAACCTGAAGCGTCAAAATCCCAGGCAGCAGAGAGTATACTGCGATCATCTCCCTCTCTCTCAGCAACTCTCATTCTAAAACCCTACACAAGTCTGAACCCTAGATCCGCGGGCAAAATCAGTACAAAACAAGATTCTTTCAAGGACAAGTATGCTCCCGGGGGGGCTCGAACCCACGACCTTCGGCTCATAAGACCGATGCTCTAACCAACTGAGCTACGGGAGCTCGACGCGCTCTCCGATTGCTTTGTCTTGATTTTAGACATTTGTTATAAGGTCAACACTTCATACAATCTACAAAAGAAGATGATGCAAACGGCCCAAGGACGACGAATTCCTTTGATTTCGAGAAATTCCTGCTTCTCACGAGCGCTCCTGGATTCGTCTCT
>Ga0209208_10004152_pt1 | contig 20638 bp, 15 predicted proteins | sample S1TSphfallax_3_FD_187694 | JGI IMG/M metagenome (GOLD analysis project Ga0209208, IMG submission 187694) | Host-associated microbial communities from peat moss isolated from Minnesota, USA - S1T2_Fd - Sphagnum fallax MG (SPAdes) (version 2) | ecosystem: Host-associated > Plants > Peat moss >...
GTGCTTCATCTAATTCTTTCTTCACATTCTCACTTGCAGAGATTTCCGACATCTGCTGTAATTCAGGAGCTTCAAGGTGTGATCTCAACTCCACAATCTTGTTTCCCCCTTCTTCACATTGTGTTTCGAGCATTGACACCTTTTGTTTCATCAATGCAAGATCAGCATTTGCTTGCTCTGCATTTGTCTGCATCTCTTTTTGGAGCTCCTTGACCCTTGCATGTGCTTCATCTAATTCTTTCTTCACATTCTCACTTGCAGAGATTTCTGACATCCGCTGTAATTCAGCAGCTTCAAGGTGCCAATTCAACTCCACAATCTTGCTTCCCTCTTCTTCACATTGTGTCTCTAGCATTGACACCTTTTGTTTCATCAATGCAAGATCAGCAGTTGCTTGCTCTGCATTTGTGTGCATCTCTTTTTGGAGCTCCTTGACCCTTGCATGTGCTTCATCTAATTCTTTCTTCACATTCTCACTTGCAGAGATTTCCGACATCTGCTGTAATTCAGGAGCTTCAAGGTGTGATCTCAACTCCACAATCTTGTTTCCCCCTTCTTCACATTGTGTTTCTAGCATTGACACCTTTTGTTTCATCAATGCAAGATCAGCATTTGCTTGCTCTGCATTTGTCTGCATCTCTTTTTGAAGCTCCTCACCCATTGCATGTGCCTCGTCTGGTTCTTTCTTCTTCAGACTCGCACTTGCAGAAATTTCCAATGCCTGATTTATCCGCTGCAATTCAACAGCTTCAAGATGTGATCTGAGCTCCACAATTTTGCTTCCCTGTTCTTGACATTGTGTTTCCAGCATTGACACCTTCTCTTGCATCAACAAGAGCTTGGCATTTTCTTGCTCCACATTTGTGTGGACCTGTTTCTGCAACTCCTCAACCCTTGCATTTGCCTCATCTAATTCATTCTTCACATTCTTACCTGCAGAAATTCCCAAGGCTTGATGCTTCCCTTGCAATTCCAGAGCTTCAAGACAGGATCTCAGCTCCATGATCTCCACATCTTTTTCTGGCTCTCGGTCAAGGAAAGTCTTCTCCCTTTCTCGGAGTCTCTTGGAGTTTTCTCGATACTCAAGGACCTTCTCAGCGATCCTTGTTTCCTTCTCTTGCAAATCCTTGAGTGTAGAAGCTTGAGCTTCTGCACGTCTCTTTAACTCCAGAATCTGCGATTCCAGTTGTTTTTCTTTCTCATGCAACCTGTGCACTGTGCTCCTCATAGCTTCCAACTCTAGAGAAACATGACCCTCTGCTTTTCTCCCACTGAAGAAGAAGTTCTTACCCCATGCTGCGTCGCTCTTCGCACCCTTCTGATCTTCGCAATTAGCTTCCGGCGACGTGGGAGTGTCGGAGCGGATGTTGCCAATACCGTACCAGCTGCCTGCAGTGCCAGGAGCTTCTTGCACGTCGAGTTGCTGCTCCTTCCCAGACTCAGAATCGAGGTTGAGAACATCTTCTTCATCGTCTCTTCTATCGAGGCTTTCTGGTAGAGGCAAATCCGGTGCAGCTGTCAATGTATCCTGCTGCTCATGTTGTTCCTCCTCGGCCTCCTTCTTCTCCTTCTTCTCCTGAACAAAGCCCCCCATCACCCCAGACCGTGCTAGCTTCTTAGCTACCAGAAGCAGCGCACGCAATCTTTGAACCCTCCCTAAGAGAGAAAGAAGGACGCGCATTTGATTTCCAATCTAGTCCTTCTCCAACAGAGCTTTGAACAACAGGGGCTGAGAGAAACACCTACCAGAGATTGTTGTTCAGAGTCCTCATCCTCGACAACATGTTGAGACTTGTCCTCCTCATCCTGGTGCAGCAGTAGCTTCTCGCGGTTGTCCTCCTCCAACTTAGTCCCCTCTTTGGAGAAACCAGACCCACAAAAAGCTTCAGGAAAAAAAAAACTGACATCCCTCTCAAAATCTATCACAACTACAAATCGCATTAGACGATAGGCATCAGAGCTCTAGTACGCGAGGATTTTGTTGCTGCAGGTGGCCAGGTAGTTGTATTGGGCAGGGAACGATTGTTTGCTTGAGTGATGCATGCGCGAGAGAGATCTTCATTTGGTAAGTACCTGAAGGAAGAAGAGGCAGCACGAGTCCTGGAGCAGCAGCAGGTCCAGTGGTTGTGTTCCCCAAAGCTGGATTCCCAAGATCCTCCTCCTCCTCCTCGCTGCCAAAACTAGTTCCTCCGCCGCGCGTGGTGAGGTAGGAGACGGTGTAGGCAACGACGGAGCATGTAACAGCAATCCCCACTCGGACTAACATCGTGATCCCATTGTCCTCACCACCACCACCACGACGTATCCCACCCACACGACCTGCGATCCTCTTCAATCCTGCCAGCCCACGACAACACACCCAACACAAACTTCAACACTTCTTTCAATCGAGTCTTCAGCAATATGTCTAGTTCTCGCTACTCTCCTGCTCAAATCTCTCTTGGTAAAATCCTGATCACAGGTGCAAGCTCTCTGTCTGTCTGTCATCGCTGCCTAAATCCTCCAGTCTTCTTCCTCTTCTTCTTCCCAAGTCTTCAATCCTTTCAACCTTGAATCCATGTTCTTCACTGCAATTCTTCTTCAATCCAGAAACCCAAAAGTTGGCAGTTCTGCAGAAATCTCTCTCTCTCTCTCTCTCTCTCTCTCACACACATACACACTCATTCACTCTCAAACCTTGAGCTGGGATTATCCTGAGCTTGTAACAGCTGTGTCTCAAAGAAGAAAATTGGGAGAAATGCAAAATAATATGGGAACAAAAAATTTGAGCTCCTCCCATAGAATGAACTCACCTGCCATTTGAGTGTAGTATGGCTTGATGATCCAGCAGGAGCAGCAAAATTTCTAGAGCTAATTTCTCTCAACAAATGTCTTTCCCCTGCATACTCCAAAAGAAAAGCTTCAAGAATTGTGTCAACAACAACAAAACATGGATTCTTACATCTGTCTTCTTCAAGTTCAAAGGCAACAACACGGATTGTTATATTATCAGTTTTTCTTCATGACATTCATTCCATCATCATGATAAACTGTTTTGGCCATTCTCATCTTCTGCAACTCCTCTCTAGTACTTTCTTCAAGTAACTCCTCCTGTTTGAAAATCAAAACTCCAGATTGCTTACAACAACAACAGAGAATTTTGTATTCCTAACCCACATGTACTAATAATATCATAACATGGAGATATATATGTGTGTTCTTCCAGCTTTTGCTTGCACATTCAATTCAGGAAACTTATCAACAACTAAGTGATGAGCCGCTGCTGCTGCTAGTAAACAAAACTGTTTTTCATAAACATGATGAAAATGATACACAAAACAGGCTGCTCACAAAAAACTCTCATGGAAAACTAAAGCTCTGAACACAAAACTCAATCTCTTATAAATGGGTGTCATTATGCATGCTCGTTTAGCTTCTTGACAAAGAGAGAATTGCAACTAGGCAATGCTACTTGTTCTTTGCATTCTACACTAAAGGACAAAATCCTCTTTCAAAGAGGCGAGCTTTGGACAGAGAGAGATAATGGAAAAATGGAATGGTTTTGCTGCACCTATTGCTGCTGCTGCTGCTGCTGCTGTTGCACAGGAACATCACAAGAGAAAAGAAAACAGTGGAAAAGTCTTTTATTCTTCTCTTGTCTTTTCTTTCTGTGTAGTTCATGAAAATCTCTTCTTTCTTCTTCATGTTCTTCACTAAATAGATGGCTTCTGAAAGACTTAGTCAAGTTGTGGATCATCTGGAATTATTTTTGGAGTGCATATTTGGTAATTTGTGGGCTGATCTCACTCATCAACTTTGCTGTTTTTGGGGAAATATATTGGGTAGTTTCTGTTTTTGCACATTTGAGCACACACGAGTTACTTGCTGTGATTGCCAAAACTGGACAGCGGTGTTACTTACTTTTTGCAAGTAAGTTTAGTGCAAATAGGCCATTCTTTCTAGGTCCTATTCTAACTATAACTGACAGAATTAAGTCCCCCAAGCTTTTAGTACTAAATTTGCATCTATGACATCTCTTCAGGATTTTAGAAATTGCGCAAAACCCACAATTGTTTGTTTGTCAATGGGTTGCCTTGCATTTGGGAAAGGGCAAAAACTGATTGGTTTTTGGAAGCTTGATTGGTTCACAGCAATGAACCAAAAATGTATGCAAAGCTTCAGTTTGGTGTCCCATAACATATTTTTTTAGTTCTGGTAGCTTTTTTGAGGGTCCATCTCAACCCACACCCCCTATTTGGCATCAATACTAGTGTTTATCACATCCAACATAGAGTTCTAATTATTTTCTCATCCCCATCAATAAACATCACAATGTGATCAGTTTAGAAGTGAGAGACCATTAGAACCAGCAGTTTTCTTTTGGCAAATTCTTTTGAAAAACGGTGAAAAAAATGCATGTTTTTTGGGTATTCCAGTCACCAAATTTCAAAGTTAAAAAAATTGCCCTATTTTTGCATTAAGTTCCAAGTAGGTATTTGCAAACAATGAATATTTTTTGTTTATAGCTTAGATTTGGCTAAATTTTCTTATGGATGGTCATCATTTCAAGTATATCAAAAAATTGGAAAAAAAGAGAGGTATCAATAAAAACGCCATCACATGGGCCAATCATTATGACTGGCCAATAAAAAGCAGTCATTTTTCTTTTCATTGGCTCTTTTGCATATTTACAGGTTCAAACTCAATTTCATCTTGTGAAAGGGCTGTATTTCATCCAAAGTATTAAATACAATACACTTAAAAGGATGTACTTCATCCAAACTATTATGTTACAATGCATTATATTGCTACTGGTGGAGATGATCTAACAACTCAAGTGAGGCATCCTAGAGAAAACTTACTAAAGATGTTGAGCCAGCAAGCTTTCTTTGAATCTGGTGGGCAAAAACACATTATTAATTTAGGGACTGCAAAGTAACTTTGCAAGTTCTCGAAGTTTTTGGCTTTCAATCAATCAACAGTGAACAAATCATTCAAGTTTGGCTTGGTTTTTGTCATTCTATTTTGACAACCAAGTGCTTTTGAAAGGCTAGAAAATTTAAGTAAAGCCAAACTAGAATCTAAAAAAGAGCTTAGTGAGCTTTTGGAGTCTAGTTGCAAGTGGTGTATCAAATGGGTGTCTACTATCAAACAATTTCTTGCTTGAGCTACAACCACAATCGTTTGTACACTACAGCTCCCGGATGTCTTCCAAGACTAGGGCCTTGGTGGAACAATGTTGGCTTATTTCATAAAATACAAACCCTTGCATTTCTAATGGCATTAAACTTATCCTTTAGGCCAAATTTCTTCTGTTCCCCACCTTTTATTGAACTAAGTTTTTCTTGGTGAATGTCATGTGGGATGAAAATTCGAAGGCTTTCTTTTTACTGGAATAAAGGTTGTTCTTTATGGAGAAATTTTATATATTCTCAACCATTTATTAAATGAAGTTTTTGCTTTAAGCAAGACAAACTTTGTGTTCCACAATGCATCATTACATGTTATTGTCCGGCTGATTCCAATCATATTGTGCCTTGAAGACAAGGCCCCTTCTCTTGCTAACTTTTGTCAGTAGGTTGATTGTTCTTTCACATACAATTTACATTCCTATTAGAGAAGGATGCCATAGTCTCAATTTAAAGGATTGGGGACAAAAGTCACAACATGTATGCAAGGCATATGAGGGAGGGCATGGGTGGAAGACTATTAGCGAAAACAAATTTGTTACCAAACTTGTAAGTTAAAAGGGGAATGTTGAGGCAATTTAGCTTCCAAGTAGTCTCTTTTATCCATAACAAGGACTAAAGAAATGGGTCCCCTTCACTCCCTACCCATTTTCACCAAGACAAAAAAATTTAAATTAGGGTTTCAGTACTTTTGTACAAAACCTGATTATAAATATTAACTCCACCACTTGGAAAGAACCACACCACTTTTAGTCTAACACCCAGTGACCCAAACCACCTTCCCACTATGTCAAGCTATAATTGAAATGTTCGGGTTCCCCAGATTGCGAGTGAAGTTTCTTTTGTCCTTTCCTTGGGGGGGGGAGGGGGAAAGAGAATAGGTAATCATCTAGTATGTATTAGGTATCATTTTTAGAAAACATGAGTTAGTGTGACTTCTTTGTTCAAGTATGAGAGGGGGAGAAAAATTAATCAACAAAATGCATTGTAAGATAATAAACCTACCTTTTTGCATGCTTTGCTTCCATCTCTCAAAACAAACTAATTGAAAAATTGGTGATGTTCATTCTTCATCACCTCACAATGTTCGAATGTGGATGCTATGTTAGGCACTTGTCTAAGGGTCATCCAAAGAAAGTTTCCCTCTGAGAAAAAAAAACTCGCCCTTAGTAACACTTGTCAATGCTCACTTTTAGAAACCCAAAATATCACACACTTCTCGCCATAGAATCATTTTTTTCTTTCATGACATAGGGGCCACTGAACCTTGGCTTGTGTATGTGGTATTCCATAAATCCTCTAATTGATGCATGTGCGTGTGGGCGTGCATCCTTAAGTCCCCTCAGATTTTATTGCGGGGTCATTTTTGTGATCGGTGATATTTGCAAAAAAGTCAGAAGCCCTGGCAACAAAGTTAGGATCATTCACCAATTCCCTCTAAGCATGATCCATATATATATATATATGTGAATAAAATAGTGGATATAAGTCGGATTCACTCATAGTAGACAAGTGGTAGATATGGCACAATATCCATATTTCTCCAATGACCCATAACAATGTTGAAAGATGGTGGAGACACGCCACCCAAAAACCTTTGTAAAAAGGCTCCACATATTTTGGTTCACCACCTTTCACAAAGGGCCTATGGGAGCTAAATGCTTTTGACGCAAAAAAGAGACTTTTCAAATTGTTGATGATAAAATAATATCACCTTTTAGCTTTTGGCTTAGGATTTGATTTGGGAAGGGCTAGGGCTTCAGAGTTTTTAGCATTTTTTCTTTTTTGAAGTGCTAGAACATTTTATATATATATATCTTTTTTTTAAGGTCAATGTTTTTCCTTTGTCCCATACTTTAGAAGGAATTTGAAGGGGGATAAAGTTAAATTCGCCAAAGGAAACACGCTACGGGTAAAGAGGGATATGCAACATATTACTTGGCATGTTATGTGAGGTTATGAGTGCAAAATGTGCCTGGGTGTCACTTGAGAAAATATTGACGAGGCAAATGGGCAGACTCAAGGAAAAACATGCATGGGTGTCACTTGAGAAAATATGGATAGGGCGAATGGGCAGACTCGTGCAACACGACCTTTGTAGGGACTGCATTCATAGGGACTGCATTCATTTCCTTTGGCCGATTTAACATTCACCACTCAAGGCTTCTTTATCAAGGTTGTCTTTGGGATGTCTTTGCACCATAACATGTGATTCACATTGAGATATTTTATGACTTTTGTAGGGACTGCATTCATTTCCTTTAGCCGATTTAACATTCACCACTCAAGGCTTCTTTATCAAGGTTATCTTTGGGATGTGCTTGCATCATAACATGTGATTCGCATTGAGATATGTTACGACTTTTGTAGGGACTGCATTCGTTTCCTTTGGCCGATTTAACATTCACCACTCAAGGCTTCTTCATCAAGGTTGTCTTTGGGATGTCTTTGCACCATAACATGTGATTCACATTGAGATATGTTTGAGATCTTCGTCTTTTCTCATGTCAACCCTCTTTTTAGAAATATGGTAAAAGTAGGTCGGTTAGGCTATAACTTCACAAAGTCTAGTATCAGGTCTTAATCCATTTCACAACAAGCTCTTGTTTGGAGATCCTAATGAATGAACTTTCTAGTTTATCACATGATTTGTTTACCATATTCTGATTCTCAAAGAATTTTCACAATAAAACTCCAAGCAAACCCTCCACATTCCGAACATGAGTCCTAGCCAATTTGTGAGGTTGCCCCAATAATATTCAATAATGATATATATTTTTAGCCGTGGCAAGTTTTCTTGACATCCCACCACTACCCTTAAAGCATGAGATAATATTCCCCTTTGCTCTTTAGCCTTCCCAATAAGATCAGAACTCTTTTATACATGGGACCAAAAATCTGCTATATTTCATAAAAGCATGACGTAATACTTTGTTCATGTACAACTTTACTCCCCCAATTTTATTTTTATTTTTAAATCAATGAAAATCTACCTAACCTGAAAATACTTGAAAGATAGAAGTCTTTTTTAAAACCTTTCGACAATAACCACAATTTGGATTATTGACCATGGGGCCATGAGAAGATTAGCAACTCTATTCAATAAACCAATTTTTCAAATGAATTGAATTCCTTAGAGTGCATGGCCCATAGTTGGGAAAGTTGGGTAAAGCCAATTTGCAAGGGACAAAACAAATGGTGTAATGCAATCCCCCCCATATGGAACCACTTTGGCCACATTTGAAAATCTTTCTTTGAACATGCATCAAATGTGAGAGCATGAAAGAGATAAGGAGATGGGTGCTTGTAGCAATGTAGTGTGATCACTGGGTAGCTGAACCATTGCAATTGAATTATGTAAAATAATCTTCCAACAACCATCAAATCAATTGCCCATGACAGAATTGTAAATCCTTTTCTCTATCTCTTGTTAAAGTGGGCCTTATTCCTTACATCACGTGTAAAAGGTGGGTTCTAAAATTATAACAACTAATTTCATGGTTGATGACTTGTTACATTTCTTTCGCTAGTTCAATGTGTTGACAAGTCTTGTTGGTTGTGGCTCTTTTTTTATTATTTAATTTTTAATTTGAAATTTTTTTTAAAAAATCTGGGTAAGAGTATTGAATCTTGACTAATTTTTTTAAATTAAAGAACTAGTTCCAACCCTTTCGCCTATAATTCTAAAATGTCAAAGAACCTATCCTGAGCCGCGGGTTCTTTGTTGGTTCTTTGAAATTTTTCAAAGATGTGCAACAATTGTTATGTTATTCTTAAAATTTTCAGAAACCTTGAACTGGAGGTTATGATCAAAATTAAATAACCGCCCAATACTGGTGTTGACCTCCTCCAAAATGTTGATTTAGCCTTCCCCAGTTGGTAAAAAAAATCAACATAACACCACATTGGTGTGTACATGAATGCAATTTAATTTTTTCCAATTGTTTGTTTGGGCACCTGGGGGGAACTTTTTAAAGTCATATTCTTATGGGTTTTTTTCTTGGAAACCTGATTAATTATATCACTATATAATATAATTTAATATATTGCATCATTTTGAAGAAAAAAAAATTAGAATGTCACACTATTAAAGGAACCTATTAATACTTCTATTTTATCAAATTATTATATTTATCTCAAGTGTCTCAATAAGTTCTACAAAGGTTATTATGCAACAAAATAATGAATGAAACAAAGCACATCACATTGTATCCTACCTGATCTGTCACAAGATTAAATTAGTTGTAATTAGTGAGATTTCAGCAATTCAACAAATAACAACTTTGGCAGTGAATATGTGGATAAAGATTGTATGATAATTTTTCATATGGTTGCCCTTTAACAATTCTAAGGACGATTTTGGTTGTATGGTCATCCTTGGACAATTCCAAAGACATTCTAGCCAGAATTAATTAGTTGAAGCATATCTAATAGTTTCAAAAGTTCTATCACAATATAGTGAGGAGTTGGTGTCCTTATTCTTGTGACAAGTTATTCTTCTTATTTTCATAGTGTCATCAAAAGCAACAAGGTGTTCAGATTTTTTCAGTATTTACAAGACAAGCTTCTTTGTGAAAGACTTGTGCTTTGTAATCATGTTGTCTTTGTTGGTGGGGTGTAACATATAGCTAATTGATAGTTTGTTTTCCTTTTTTCGCTCTTCAAAACTTGTCTAAAACAATAGTGTCATTTTCTCTTTCAAGAAGGTTGGAACATTCATATTTCATTTGTGTTGCATCATGATTGTATTTTGGCACAAACTTACAATTATGGTTTCCCAAGTTTATAAGCATTTGCCTCAAAGTTAGAATTTGTGTTTAAGAAATAATTTGAAATCAAACCATCAACAAAGTGAGCACTTGCACAATTGTGATGTTGTGTGCATCTTTCACACAATTCCAAAAACGAACCATTTCACAAATCTACTTGCATTTGCTTGTTTTGCTCAAGTTCTACAAAATTAGGGTTTTTGTTTTCACGGTTGATTTAAACAAGATATAGCACATTGTGAATCTTTTTATTTATGCAGAATTTATGAAACATAAAAGGCCTGTCAAATGAAAAAAATGAAAATATATGTGAAAAAAGGTTGTACCTATTAGATAGGTAGGTAAACACTTACTAGATAGGTATTTAGGTAGGTAAATAGGTATGTGAAAGATGTATTAGATGAAAATTGTGAAACCACCAATTAACCTAAACCCAAAATTCAATTCTAAAAATAAACATATGAATTTGATTAAAAAATCTAGTGATAAAAAATTTGATTAATTATCAAAATTTGGTAATATGTTTTAGGTATAAAATCTCATAATACAAATCTATTAATTTATCTACCTTTAACTTACCTCCCTGTAAGTAGAATATAATTTACAAGTGTTATACAAAATAAGTTATTCTTCCATGGCACTAACTCTACCACCTCTATTCTAGCAATTAATCCAACAATCTCTAGTGCACCAAAAGTAGTAGGTATAGTAACACTAGAGGTGTCTATTTCTTCCAACCTTATCAAAATTTCTACTATTATGTCCATGCAAGTTATAACAAAATTGATTTTGATGACAACAATAGTTGTTGCACTGGAAACAATCACAGCATTAGGGTCATTGGAAAAAAAAAGTTTCTACACCTTTGCATTGGATGGAATTATAACCATGGACTTGCAACATTTGGAGTGCCCTCCAATTTAGTAGGAATAGAAGTTTGTGCAACACCAAAATCCACCTCCATGTTAACTACCTCACTTTGCTCCTCAATTTAATGTGTGCTAAATATAGTAGTGGATTTGATTGGGCATCATGTTGTAATCAAATGGAAGCATAACTTTTCGAAAGGCCTTAAACCTTTTTTAGTAAAACTTTTCGTCTTTCCAATGACTATCAAAAGACTCCTAGATTATGTTGGCATCCTAACCCTTATACAATGCCCATTATTATACTTATGACTTTTTGTTCCTCTATTGATAGATCAAGAGCTTTGCCTCCATAAAAGCATGTTCCATTTTGAAAATGTCAAACTCTTCCATTTTGATGATGGCAGAAATCAACCACTTCAACTTTATGCCCTAAGGACCTCATCTCCTGTTCAATTGCTTCTAGTTCCTATTGAATCATAATTGGATTGGTCTTCATCTATTCAATACTTTGTTGTATAATCAAATTCTTTTGATTAACTACTTTTGTTCAAGTTCACGCTTTTGGATTCTTTTGCTAAGGGCTTCATTATGAGCTTATGGCCTCTTCGCCTTTGCTTTTGCCACCCTAAGTTGCTTATCTATCATGCCCAAAAATAAATCCAAGTTTTTTTGGTTCTCTTTTTCAACTTTGAAGCTTTGTTACAAAGAGTCTACAAAAAGTTGAAAATGATACCAATTTTATATAATCGATCATGCAATTCTAGTATCTCATTCTAATATTTAGTGTACTTAATCTCCAAGATTTACAACTTCTTATGCATTCCTTCAAAGTTTTACAACTTTATCTGTAGACCTTGGATGGTAAGCACATATTGTCTATTGGTAGCTTTCATTTGGTGTAACTAGGTTTTCAAATTGGCCACCTCCTATAGATTCTTCTAGTACCTTTCTTCTTTTGCATCCTTTTTGGTTATGGGTAACCAAAAAATTTGGGAAAGTTTGTTAAATTGTCTTAGCAAAACTATTGAAGGGGAACTTGAGTGATTTTGTAGAAATCTCAAAGAGTTTGCAATAGATGTAATCACCCCTTAAATTCTTTTTGTTGTATTAGTAAAAGTGGAAAAAATACCAAGCCAAACTAAAAGAAAAACATCATGTGCATGGGAAGTCCTAAAGGTCTTTTCTACAAATATGCAATGGGGTCCTTGGTATAGTTTCATCAAAAAACATTTCAAGTGGAATGTCCATTTCTAATATGTCTCCAATTGGAATTTCTTCTCCTTATAATTGTTGGTGCAATTAATGAAAAAGGTTTTGGGGTGGTTTCAATACCTCCAACCGTGGGGGCTACACCTCTAGGGGATCAAGTGCAAGGGTCATATTGGAAATTCCTATAGGCCCAATTAGACTCGAACTATGTGTTTTCCCTTTCTTTTTAGGATTGGGCAATTCTAGTGATCGGTCGACATGCATGCAGTTTCCCAAAAATGTTACTAGGTTTTGGGGACATAATTTGCCCAAATTCCACAAAAATAATATTGAAAGTAAAATCAATATCTTTGTTTCCATTTGGGTGTTGGTTCCACCAACTTCCATAATTGTTTATGGTTCATCGTCAAGATCAATGGGGTCACCTTGCAAAAGCACTTCAAAAGCCCCAATGCACTTTACAATATGGGTTTCCTATAAGGGGTGGTAAGTGGTTTCTTCCTCATCCTTTGAATCTAATAGTACCAATGTCGAATTAATTGAAAACCAATTCTGAAAGAAGATGTCCAACACTTGGGTTGTTTCGAATTTGGTGTTGTCCCTTTTAGTTCATGTTTTGGTAGGTGCAAAAAGATCTCTCAATCTATAATAGTTGTTAAACATTATTGCAACCCAATTGATTTAGATCTTTAGTTTTGCTAGAATCACATGATTCATCAATTTTTTTGCAACATAGGTAAATATGTTGCCCTTTAGTTAGATTATTTAAATCAATGATGGCATCCTTATAACATACATTCCTTTCAACAAGGAATTAACCTTCCAACCCTCTTGATCAATTAAAGCTTTAATTGAAACAATTTTTTGGTACATAGTTACATCCTTGTCCTTGTCTCTTTCCTTCTATCTATGTGGTTCAATAAACAATTTCATGATTCCAAATTATGGAAGACAAAACATATTTCCCATCATCTTTTTGGTGATGAACACCGTAATGCACTACACTATCAATTTAATGATTTTGATATTGAACCAAGTTACTACTTACAAGAATTCTTTGACTAGGGCCTTGATTAGTGTTAATTGGATATTTAGCAAACCAAAAATGCCCACTTGTTTTGCTCGTTGTGCATCTTTTCTAACGACCATTGTTGGAACTTGTCCATTTTGGTAAAGACAACTTTGCATTTACTAGAAATGGTCATGATCGTCTTCTTCCTATTCTTTCCCTCTCACCTTAATTTTGGTGTAACCTAATTGCTTCTAGTTATAATTCCAAACTTTCTCTTCTCCTCATTCTTTTTGTTTGTTCTTTCATAACATTTCCCTTCATTTGCACACACACACACACACAAGCACTTTGAGTTCTATTAATGTAATAATAAGGAACAAAAAGAGGTGAGAATCGGTGAATAATGTTTTCTTCTAAAGTGAAAATTAGTTGAAAGCCGAAATGTGTTGATGGTTGATGTTATTGTTTTTTGGCAACAAATGGTTGTCATTGTTTCATTTTTCAACATTGACTAAAAAATTTCTTGGATGTAATAACATCTTGAGATTATACCCTTCATTGATTTTACACCAATTTTTTTAGTAATTCATGCCTTGTCAAAATTTGTATCAATTGATTCCAACTAAAATCTACACCAATTAATTCCACACTAAAATGTTCCTTAAATGATTCCATAGCGAAATTTACATTATTTGATTCCATGTTGGAATCTTCCTTAAATGATTTCATGCCAAAATCTCCACGTGTTGCATGATTTGCATATTTTGGTTGGTGAGGTGATCTTTTATTATAATTAAGTGTACATTGATCGAAAAATAACAATTCTAATACATTAGGTGGTCCTTGACTAAAGTTTGCCAATTTCGATTTATCTCATAACCTTGTACTAGAATTTAAAGGTTTTGGTTCAACCTCTGATCCTAGTAAACACACATTTTTTGTTACATCTAGTGAATTGTGAAGGTCATATGCTAACTTTGATTTGTCCATTTAGAGTATTCAATGATTTGGATACACACTTAACAAAATTACAATTGTGTTTTACCAAATGCAAAAAAATTGGTATTAGCTTGAACCCTGCAAAATGCATGTTTTTCGTTTACACAAAGGTCATCTTGGGATACATTATATCCAAAAAAAGCAAGCTATTGGATCCGAAAAAAAATTCGATAATTGTCAATATGTTTACACCAAAACCCTAAAGACATTCAAGTTTTCAATGGCATGACACAATATTACATGTGTTTTATTAAAAATTTCACTTTCATCATGGCTCCCAACACAAAGCTATTACAAAAAACAAAAGCTTTTAAGTGGACACTAGAATGTCAATAGGCATGGGAAGTCATCAAGCAATGTTATATGGATGCACCAATTCTCATTCCACTAAAATGGGATATTGAGTTCCATGTTCATTCCAATGCTTCTAATTTAGCGATGGGGGTTATATTGGCACAAAATCCTACTAGAAAATGTGACCAACTAATAGCTTATGCATCATGATTACTTAACAATGCCAAGAGGAACTATATGACAACCAAAAGGAAGGCACTCACCATGGTTTATGCACTACATAAATTTCATCACTATTTGTTAGTTAACCAATTTGTTTTCTATGTGGATTTCCTACACTGGATTTCTTTACCAAATTTGTATGTTTATTTTTAATTAAAATTTTTGGGATTGAATTAACTAGAAATTTCATCATGTTGTTGTTGTTTCTTTAAGGTATTTAAGGTAGTTAAATTTTTAATGTAAAAAAGGGGTGTTCTAATCTAAATACCAAAGTTGATGAAGTTCTTGTGTATTTTTTTATTTTGAAAGTTGTCTTTTCCAATTGTTGTTGAATGTATTTTCTTCATCATAAGGTCTTTGAATTTGTATTTGCTTTAGATTTGTTTCTACTAAATGTTTATTTTTTCTTTCCCACTAAGTTGATAGGAAAATATTTAAGCTATTTGGTTACATGTTTTGGAGAAGTAATTGTTATTTTCTACTCCTACATTTTTTCAAAACAAAAGTCAATAGTTCATTGAGTGGCCTTCACATTAACATGGTTAAAATTTGGCCTAAAGCTCCACCATGGGTATGAATAGGCTTATTGTTGGGGACCAAATTTTGTGACTTTGAAAGAGCATTGCAAGTGGTGGAAGTCATGATCAATGGCAACATGCTAGATTCCTCCACACACAAACCATGATCCAATTATTCCACAATGGCAAAACTTGAACCAATTTGTGGTTATAACCCCATGGATGAACAATAATTGAAGATGTGCCATTTGTTGTATGTGCTTCTCTTGTTTTGACATGTATAGAACAACTAATTGTCACTTTGTGAAGGCATCCTTGATTTCTAGAACAAATTGTGCTAACCAGAATACATGATGCAAGGTGTATCCCCCTTCTCTTGTTGGAAGTCTTGGATTTTTCACATGTGATCCCTTTGAATCCCTCCAAATTCATCTTCTAGATGTGTGAAGAATTCATGAAGACAAATAAATGGGGGTGGTTGACGCACTCCTAAGTTCCTTGTTGAACCCACTTGAGGGTCCAAGTGTGTTGAATTGCGGAAATATGGAACTTGGAGGCGCTCCCGACTTCCAGCACTAAAAGGGGGTAGAAGGGCGTGCTAGAAGTCCCGGGATTAGACTAGGAAGAGGGACTAGATGATCAAGCTTGAATCTGCATCCAAAACCAACCAGGAGAGCGTTAGTTCGCAATCGGGAACACCCTTGGGTGTTGGGACAAGCCACGGGCACTTTGACACACTTGACTCACCACGGCCCGAACTCGAGGGAAGCCACCACCTTCCCCCATATAGTATTCTTTGCAGCTCCCCGTGGGAGCTACATCCGAATGGCACATTTTCCCGGGACTCCCAAGGAGGAGTCCCGAAACTATCTCGGGTTGGAGTCCCGGAACTTTGGGAGCTCATATCTCCCGACTGCAGAATCTGATCAAGACGAGGTCTGAACCAAAGTTATAGCTCTCTTGAAGAGCTTTCCAACGCCATGTTGAAATCTATAATCGGATGTCGGGAAGAGGTCGATTCCCGACTTTTAGTGTTCGGGAATCAAACTGCCAGTTTGACTCCCGGCCCTTCTTTTGCCCATAACTTGGGTTGCAGATGTCCAAATGACCAATGCGAGGCCATTTTGGACATCTAAACTTCAAGACCTTTCCAATGACACCAAGAACACCCCAATGCAAGGTGTTTTGGCCTTTGCTGTCGAACTCTAAACATTCGGGAGTCCCAGAGGACTCCAAGTCCCCAACTTTGGGAGTGTGAGTTTCATCCTCACACTTGGCCAAAGTGGGGTTGCGACAGTGGTGGTCTTATTGCTGCCATTGATGTAGTGGTAGTTTGAGACAATTGGGAAATGAGGGACTTCAATGTAGGTGTGGAAAATGTAAATCCTACACCCAACCTTGTAACCCTAGATGATGATGTTGTAGGTGTGGCCATTGAAATTGTTGTTTGAACTCTAGCCCTTAATGATGATGTTGTAGGTGTGGTTGGCATTGTTGTTTGGGCTCTAGCAGTGGTTACCCCTTCCTTGAAAATTATAGTCTACTCAATTCATTGTTGCTAGCAATGTTCCACCACATTTAACTCCCATTGATGTCAAGCTAACCACAAATTGTATGTGTAATGCTTCATGATTTAAACATGAATGCAATCGTTCAAAGGCCCACCAATTGTTGAATGATGGGTTATGTTATCATTAGGTCTTTGTCTACGAATTAAAACATATTTCCATTTAGTGAAGGCAATGCCAAAAGTGACTCTTGGTTTAATTTTATTTATTATTCACTTTCAACCTTTCAATGATCAAATGAAGCAAAGTAGTTGTTGGAAGTACACATGCAACCATTAATATTGTGCAACCTATGTGTTTCCACACAATTGAAATTGACTTGGGAAGGTTTTCCACAAACCTAAACTATAGGCCTAAACACATTCCTTGTCTAACCCCCTTCCTACCCAAGGCATTCCAATTTATGTTTCAACATAATAGGAATTACAAAAGTTATGAAGAAAATATGTAAAACACTATTGAAGTTGTTAATTGTTATAATGTTCAAAACATTAGTTTTGAAATTGTTGATGTAAACACATGTCCCTTGATGTAGATAGTCAATGCAAAGACTCGTATCTTGATGTTGCCTAACTTTAATCCCTTATGTTTGACCTTGGGGTACTATTAGGAATTTTAAATCCAATGGGGTTTTGGGCAATCTATATGTTCAACCTACATCAACAAGCATATGTTAAGATCATTATTTTTCACGCATCCTATGGGAACAATATAAATGATCGACTACTCATCAACCCAACCTCATCAACATACAACAATCAAAGTGACCAACCAATGATCAAATATGGTTGAAATCAATAATAAAGATGTTTTATAAATTACAATTGCAAAAAAACACTTGAAAGACTTGGATTCACACTTCAAGAAGCATTCATTTACTCAACTATAATGATGGATGTCATTTTCAACTAAAATGGTAAAAATGGCTATTATTGTGGTGGTGACATTGGCTATCATTTTTAACTACAATATCATTTTTCACTTGTATTTTTTGATTATTTTTTCTAGTTAATAATTAGAATTAAATGTTGGTAAAACACAAGTATCAAAGCTATTAAATATTATTTTCCAAAAACAAAAATTTCAATTGTAACATACATTGCAAATGTAACTTTATTCATAAAAAGAACAATAATCCATTGTCTATTGGGATTTTCAATTGATAAACACATTAATATAAATAAACTCCACAAAATTATAGACATATGGCCCAACATTCAATTAATTGTCATTGACAAAATATCAATGGTAGGTTGCATTTTACTTTTCACAATACATGTAAAACTACAAAAAATAAATTATGATAATTTATCATTTGAAAGAATCAACATAATTTTCACAAGAGATTATTTATTTATTTTTCCAATTAATGACACACTATTATATTTTAAAAATCCGATTGATTTTTTTATTCACAAAATTAACTCAAAACAAGTCATAAGGAAAAACCTTTGTGAAATTGCATTTGGTCAAATAATGTTATCCCCACAAAATAGATGAGACAAAACAAATACATTTGATATGTTACCCTTTAAAAAATTCTTTGAACAAGAAATAATTTAAAAACAATTTTGATTTATTGAAAACACGTTCTCCATATAATTTAAATGTTAACTTATCCAATGATCCATGGAGGTGAACAACTTTCATAGTTCCTCATAATGAAATTAAAAATGTCATAAACCAATACATGATAGATATCCATGCAAAAACATCAAAACAAAAGAGTTACACAATGACACAATTGACACATACAAAAAAAATCCAATACATAATGATGTCAAATACACTATAAAACAAAGAATGTCCACAAGTAAAATTCAATATTTAAAAAAATTCCTTAAAATATAGAGAGGAATGAAAATCATATAACAAAAAAAAAATCTTAAATTAGGGATTGTTATTGGAAATATCAGCTACATAGAAAATAAATCTTTCACATATGTCAAATGGATAGAAGAAGATATAACCATACATCCTTCTATAAATGTTTCGATCAATTTCAATGAATTCATTAAAAACATGTAAATTTACAATACATAACACTTGAAGGACTCTATAAAAATGTCATATCAATAGTACCCATATCAAGGAGCTCCCATATTAGCATCACATATCAAAATCAAACATTTCCAAAACATTCACAATTAATAGGTATCAACTACCACTTGTCTTAGCTCTTTGCTTCATAGATTTCAAAGCACAAGGATAAACATTTGATCGTTTATAATCATATACCTTCGCCAATGACCTACCAATGTGCAATTGAATATCCACAACATATATGTAACATTGTCACGTCTACATTCCATATATGGATTCATAATCTTGTGAGATATCATTATATAAGACATATGCAAAGCTTATTTCAAAAAGGGATCATTAAAAATGGTGACACCTATTTCAAAACATCATATAAATAATAAAATAAATAATGAAAAAGAAAATCATTGCCTATTGAAATCCTATCATAGAAAAAATGGTCATTTGATTATCATAGAAAATAATTGAAATGATGACATCATTTATGATAATGTTATCGACTATTTCCATGACGAATTCCAATTAACTAAAAATAATGAAAACATACTTCTAAGTTGAAGTGGATGGTTTAAAAAATCAACATTTAATTACCGTGATGCAAATGTTATATATTTAAAAACTACATTCATTAAGATACCAACAACACATATGCAATCATAAACATTGTACATAAATACTTAATCAATTTGTTTTCAACACATTTTCATAAACAATAACGATTGGATATTAATCAAAATACATGCCTTCACTCTTAACTTGCGCTGCATAATATATGATTCAAACACATCGATGATGAAAAAATTACCAAATGATAGTAGAGAATTATTATTAACATAATTAATATTGAACACTTACTATATACATATGCAAACATTATGCAATAGTTACATGATTTATCTTGTGTGCTTTTCACAATAACATATGCAATTAATATAACATTTAAACATCATATATGTATAATGTGCCACAAATGCAATTACATTTACACAAAAAAAAGAAAAAACAATTAAAATATATCTCCATCCCCCTCCCCCCCCTCCCCACCCAACACTCACATCCTAACACAATATAATAAGACCACATAACTAATCATCACTGGTAACGAACAGCATCACAAAGCCCAAGTAATTTGTAATAAGGTTCAATTGTTGTTGATCACATGAAGAACAGATGAAAGCTGTGGGACGTTTGGAAAGATGGTTTTGGGTTAGTGTTCCAATTGGGTAACCGAACTGAAAAACACAAGAATGGGAGGATTAGAAATTTGAGAAGCAGAGGAGCATGGGCCCTTACATTTTAGTTGTATTGAATAGTTGGGAATCAACATCCTCCATGAAGCATTTCTATGTGACTTGTGAGGGGTGCATCCCAAGTGATTGTTTTTCTTTGGTTTTGGTTGATGGACCTCTTTGATTTGGCCCATCACCAAAATAACACTCACACTATTGACAGTCCCAAAATCAAAGATTATGTAAGGTTTCCCCTTTAGTCTAGCTCTGTAGGTTACAAGGGTAAAATTTTGGGCAAAGGTCATGGGATAAAGTGTGTTGCTATTTGCAATGTTCTGAGGAACACATGGAAATTTGGGGAAGACATTTCGAGCATCATTGGAACCAGACTGGGAACATGGTGGGAACCACCAAAATCTCAAAAAAAAAATCTAAATTCTATGCCCAACCCCAATGACCTTATTTCTGGGGGTTTAAATAGCCAGAATTCATAAAAGGAGGGAAAATTGCCAGATTTGCTCTATATAGTTAGCCAGAAACATATATAGAACACTAAAATTTCATCCTTCATATGTGGTGTATAGCGATTCCAACTCTGCAAGCACATATGATTATCTAATTAAATCAACTATAATATAATTGATGGCTTATGACCATTGTTATGGTTTAGGAACCAGTCCTTTTCTGGTTGGAAATCGCCAAAAGGACAAATTTTATAAAAAAAAATCCTGCCACCAA
>Ga0209208_10004153_pt1 | contig 20632 bp, 14 predicted proteins | sample S1TSphfallax_3_FD_187694 | JGI IMG/M metagenome (GOLD analysis project Ga0209208, IMG submission 187694) | Host-associated microbial communities from peat moss isolated from Minnesota, USA - S1T2_Fd - Sphagnum fallax MG (SPAdes) (version 2) | ecosystem: Host-associated > Plants > Peat moss >...
TATAGAATAAGGTATCTCTTAATGCATTACATGACCTAACTAACCACAATCCACCATCCATTAGCAACTTTTCATAATTCAATTACAACATCGCAACTAAATTACAAGTTACCATGGTTCCACATTAGTGTTGAAATTTTATCATTAAAATTTTGTTTAATTATTTTACATTGTCGTTCCTGAATGAAATTTATTCATGAGCTTTCATTTTTCATCCATGATGAATAAAGTATATTCATTGGATCACATAACTTGTTATTTATGGATAAAATTCAATCACCATTATCCATTTTTCACCCATTATGAATCAAGTTCACTTATCATTTTTCAATACATAATATCTATTAAGGAAGATGATTGAAGAGCTCCATAGAAAACTTTATGACAATTTTTTTATTATTATTAGATCCCCAGATAGGTAAAATAAAAATAATCCTAGTTTCTCTTCAATTTGTTCAAAAAAAGTCTATAATGTAACTTTATATTCTAGCCTTGTTCATTTTGTTTTATATGTCTAATGTTTCCATGTCCTCACTAAAATCATATTTGAATTTTTTTTGTATAGTTATTGGTCTTGTTTTAGATTATTTTCAATATGTGGTTGACCAAAGGTTTAAGCATGTTTTTGTTATAGTCTCTATCCTTGCTTTAATGGTGCACATTGATAATTATTTTCTTGTGATTTTTTATTTATATTTGTCTATAACACTTGGTAATCTATTTCATAAACATTTTTATTTTGTAGTTGCAAAAATTGGTGGATCATTTTTGGCACATACAACATTTCATATTAATCCATTTTGTGATGTTAAACTTGTAATTTTTTAATGGTATTCTTGATTAAGTGTTAATGGTGGAAATTGATTCCATCCCATGGAAACAAAGGGTCATGAAAACATCATTTCAGTCCTTTTTTTCACATTTTTTGAAGCTTTTGATCCAAATGATCTTCTCTTCATTTTTTCATTCTTTAAAGTTTTGATCGAGTTTGTTTCTATTCCCCTTAATTTTTAGTCCTACTCTAATAGCCTCCCACTAATTCCACAACAACTCCTCTTTTCTTCTATAATTTTCCTTCTTTTTCTCTCTTTCTCTTAGTTCATTTTCATGTCTGATGCAACCCATAACCCTTATTATTATTATTTATGTTGTTTAAGTTTCTTGGCTCTAGTTTTTCTTGTCATGGTTATTGTGGACAACAAACCCCCTTTTTCTTCAACCTACTATTCTTTTAATCACTAACTAGCTACAACCCTAATTTAATCATGCACTTTCTTCTTTGTTGATCAATTTTCATACAAACCAACAAGCTTTTGCACCCATAGTCACCACATCTTCAAGAAACAAAAATGATACATTGCTTTGAAGTTCCAAAACTACCAAATTTTGTTCCTAACTCTGTCATAATCTTGACCTCCCTTTGGTCCTTATATGGATACACTTCTTAATTCTATAACTATCAACACTTCATAAAAGCTTTTACTTCACACAACAAACGTCTCTTCACAACAACAATTCTTCTCCCTAGTAGTCCCTCTCTTTTAAGTTTTACTACCACCTTCACACCCCCCAAAAAAACAATTATGTCCCTCCTTTTCTTTTCCTATCTCCCCATTCTAGTTACCAATTTTGATACCTTTCTTCCTAGCCTTCCCACTCGCTTCTAGCCATCATACATCATGATCACCTCCCCTTGAAAAATCACCACCCCCCACCATTTGAAGATCACTTCCAGCCATCATACATCATAATCACCTCCCCTTGAGCAATCAACACCCCCCACCACTTGACGATATTGCCTCCACTTCCTAGCACACATGTTGATTGGACTACATTTTGAAGAGCTTGTCTCTTCATGATAATCCAACCTCCTTCCTTTCCCACTTCTCTCAACCTTTCATGACGCCCACAACACCAACCCCCATCCTTATAACATCATCATATTCCTTCCTTCTCACACTCCTTCATGTCCCACACATTTAAAAAGAAGGAAAGAAGATCAACAACAACCCTCTCTTTCACAACTCCAAAATAGATGCCATCCCAACTTTCTTGAACTAACCCTAATTGTTAAAAGTTTTAAAGAAATTCACACCCTTCCTTTATCTAAACCTTCTTATCCAACATGCTTGCCCTAGCTAAACTAAAATAAGGCATCCATTTTTATCCTAATCCAACCCGCCTACCCCCTCCATTAACCTAACCATGCCACCCACCCATCTAGTCGTACAAGGATAAGGTCAAGGTATTACCCTAACCCTTCATACTTTTTTATTAACCCCAAAACTTCCCTAGACACCCTCTATTCACTAATCAAAATTGGGTTAGGCTAATTTTGGCCCAACAATGCATTGATAAGAAACATTACACTTAACTTCATACTAACATTGCATGTTAACAAGGAATCCAACTCAACTTTTTTATTAATTATTTTTAATTTATGAACAGTGTTGTTTGCACTTAGGTCATAACATTGATTTAATAGTGAATTAACTCCAAGTGTGATGGCACCTTAAGTTTCTTGTGCATTTTTGTCAACCCACCTAATTCACAATTTTGTAAAAAAAATCACTTAAAATTAAGAGGACCCCTACCCATATTGGGTATGTATGCATGTGACAATATTTATTAGATTCAATAGTACTTATTTCCATATCCCGAGCACCACTCATAAACTTGAAAGTCATGCTTTAAAAAATGAGAAACCATTAACATCAAAACAAGTGAACCAATCAAATAATCTAACCAATCAACAACAATGGGAGTTATGCCATGATGACCAATCTTGCAATCTAATTAATGCATAATTGAATTTAATTATTTAATATTCTTTTCCAACCATTGCATCCTATATAAATATGTTTTACCAAAACATTTATTTGAACCAAATTGACAAATTTTTATCACTATACATAAAAACATGCTCTTGCATTATATGGGTGGAGATGCTTCTAGTGATATTGTGAACATGAAATCAATGATTTTATAAAGCCAATAAGAATTAATGTTTTTTATTAGACAATGTGATTCTTTTTAATAAAGGTGCATTGGTAATGTATTTAAACTTATAATGTAGTTTCTAGTCACCTAAGTAGTGAGATTGGATTGCTAAATACCAAGGTAATTGTTAATGTTTTGAACATTGAACAACAATTATGAATTTTGTTAACCAATATTGACAAATCTAATGTTAGATTGTTCAATAACCAAATAAATGGTAGGACAAATTGTATAATTTAGATGTAAACTCATTATAGTAACCTACACTAACATTTAAGTTGAAATAATTAAAGAACTTTGGTTCTTGGGTGTGGACCAAAAGAATTATCAATACCCAATATTTGTTTTGACAACATACAAGATAATTGTTAGTAGGAATGCAATTATGAAAAATAATAAATATAAAACATAAAAAAATCTATGAGGATTTCATTTTAAACATCATTTACCATTTTTATTGATTGTAAGGCTTGTTAATTAAAATCACATGTCTTCACATCCTTGTTTGATCTTTCCAATCATCTATTAAATCATTTCATAGGTTTAGTAACCTACATACTTTGCATAGAAAATGAATGGTTATAAGGACTACAATTATTTCAGCCCATATAATGTTTGCCTTCACTTTATGTTGGATAATATGTTACTTATATGAATAAAGTTAAACAATGGATGAGAATGGAACTAGTTGGAAAAAGATGGATGCCTTATATTTTGGTTACTCCACTTTCCTTTTCAAGCCATGCCAATCTTTCACAAATGGTATGAGATATGGGTCAAGAAAGTTGAAAAAGTTGGACAAGAGACAAAATTGGAACTAATTGAGCAAATGGAATATGGAAAGAACTATCGATGCCTTCTAGAAAGAAGGTAAACTAACAATTAAAACATTTTAATATATACTTGTACAATTGAACCCTCCTTAAATGAAATGAGACAATTTGTCACCCTAAATCCTTCAATCTTCATAGTGGTCTCATTTGAGAGTCAATGAAATTGGCATTCCTCAAAATCCATACACACAATTTGGATTGTGTCTCATGTTGTTTACATATATCGTATATCAAAAGCAAGTTTCATAAATAGGGTTTTAAAATCGGAATTGCTATAGGAAAACCTCAACTAGGAGCAAGAGAGTAAAGAGGGCAAAATAAAGATGAAAGTTGATATAAATAAACCTATATGTAGGAGGAAAAAGGTAAGTAGATAAAGCTCATAGGTAAGTTGGGTAGGTCTGACCAACTTGGACCAACACAAAAAGCACTTTACAAAAATTTCCTAGTGTATTGGGAGGGCACCTTAAGGCTTATACTCATGAATATCCATCCCCCCAAAAAAAGGATCTTACGCCTAGTCCTTAAGAGGGAGGGAAAATTATGCTTACTTTCAGTGTAAGAATCCTCCCACTTTTAAGGAATAGGCATGGGAACCAACCCCCCTCATACGCTTTGTGATCTATGTATGTTAAAGTCCATGATGACATTTGTCTCATGCTTTACTATGAGTAAAGGTCATGGGTGGGAACATTCCCAAAATGTGGGGCTAGGGTTAGCCATCACCCCTTACTTTGTGAAATGCCACACCACCTAAGCCCTTATAACCCTACACATGAAACATTTTATCATGTTATATAGGTGCATGTTGTGCAACATTCCATATGAAGGCAATGAGACATCATCCCTTGGCTTAAAAGTGGGTAGTAGGAACATTGAATAATATACATTGAATGATGTTATGTGGCTTGGAAAAGTTGAAAGAAAAGAAAGGGTATAGATGTATTCTCTCAAGGAGGAGTAGGCATAATATACCTCCTTGTTACTACTACTACCTATTCATGGATAGGGGGGATTCATAAGAAGGTGCCCAGGTCCTGTGAACCCTTTTTTGCTTCCAAATAGTTAATTTATTTGGACAAGGTCTTTCCCCAAAGCTTGGGTGTCAACTCTGACATCACAAATAGCAATTCTGGCTGTATGTCAGTCACCACCTTTTCTTGGGTCGTGTATGATGATGATCCATCCATATGACTTATTGTGCTGAAAAAACTACAATGATTGCTCTTTGGTCTATCTCTTGCATACATGATAACTACTATCCATCATGATCATCCAACTCCGTAATCGTAACCCAAGGGAATCAACAGCCACCCGCCTATTATGACTCAGTTGTGGATTGAACTTCGGCCTTGGGGTGAAGCAGTACACCCATAGTTGTAAAATTTAGACGCAATTTAAATGAATTTTGGGATTTTTTTTCAGGGTACCAGTGTGGGTGCTGGTGATGCCATCAAGTATCTCTAGTTATGCTTAATATCCTGGTCATCAAGTAAACTCCAGTGCTCATTGTTGCACCATTCACAAGTGCTTTCTTCTCCATCGAATGAAATGTCATTGAACTTGGAAAATCACAACGTAACATCACTAGATAAATTATAGTACTTATTATGCCACCCTTCACAAATGCTTCTTTTCTGTGAAATTTCGTTGAGCTTGAAAAAATGCAAAGTCATGTGTCATCAACCTTCATTAAAAGAAATTGAATCCCCACATAAAAACCCTAATGCATGGAGGGAGTGGAAGGACCGATGACCAAGCAGATAGGCAGAGAGCAAATCAAACCAGGCTCACAAACAAACAACCAGAAAACAGAAGAAACAGAATGCTGGCAATAATAACCGCCATTTAGACTATGGGCCAAGCCAAACCTCAAGCTAAATCATGCATGAACAAAGGTTGGCACTGGTCAAATTCTTCACTAGGGGGTCAAGGACCATGGTTTTGTAATTGTATGTGTGACAACTTAAGGAATAACATTTGGAAGAGAATCAAGAATGTTGGGAATTTTGGGAACAAACTTGGGACATTGCCAAGGACATGCTTGAGAACAAATAGGGTGTTGGGAGTGAATGAAAAAGTCATTGACTGACTTAATACCAAAAAATTAGAGCTTGACAATTTGAGACTATGATACAGTAATTCACCCATTTAAATGATATGTACCAAGCTCATGAAGTGAGCAAGGATTGGTGTGAACAAAGAGAGCCCATGGAAGGATTTGAGAAGACTATTCACATTACAATACAAAGTCCTGTTCTTCAATTCATCCACCCATCTGCCTTATCAGCATGATCTGACCTTTCAATAAAGCTGTAACTGGTGGGACCATGAAGTTACTTGATCTGGCTCCTGATCCTCCAACCCCAACAGCCCACCAGTTGCCCACCTGTAACTCCAATCCTGAGACAGTCATATGGAAAAAGATCAGCAATCGATTAATGGCCAAAACCCAGATCAAATTTTTTATATAATATTATTCTGCAAAGAGATCACAATGACACATACTCCCATACAAAATATTCGTTAAGGACTGCTAAGAAGTCTGATTATTTGGAAAGCAGTCACCACCATGTGCCTCTGGAATTTTCCTGGCCATGTGAATGGGACCTTGCTTCACAGTGTTTGCCCCTAAGGTAGTCAAGAGAATTTATAATAAACCAGGTATAAGTTCAGATCCTTGGGCATGACACCCTCCTTCAGAACTAAACTTTCACCATCAAGTCACAAGGACTGACAATATCATCATGTGACAGGGACGATCCCCTCATGAAGCCTTCCCATTTTGAAGAGGATGAAGGGTCAACACAAAATACAGAGGTTTCAAACCCTGAGTTCCATTGCCCCCACAAACAACAGATCATCTGGTTCAATACCTTACACATTGAGACCACATCTTGTAGGAGTATGTGGTTGTAATTCTACCCGCATTTTCCATTTGCTTATATGTAGCACTCTTATTTTACATTTGAGCACTTCATGTTTGACATCTATCTGATTATCAACCTTGAACTTCAACTTAAGGTCAGCAAGGGAAATAAATACAACTGTACTCACCTGTTCTGCAACTACCTACTGGTGACCACAGTATGCACAAGGTGTGCACCTGCAGAAACATGACACTTATCCTGACAGTTGGACTTCTATATACACACCATGTTGCTGTTTCTTCGAGAACAGTGCGTACCTCATCTGCCAGAACATATGACTCTCTGCGTTGACACCATGATGAACGTTGGTGATTTAACCTTCAGACAAGCTCTGTATACAGTGGTCTTCAGAACTGTTGAAAGCACTCCTTCCATGAAATGTACTCTCTTCTCCCCATGAATTTGTCTGAAGAGCAGCATGTGGCACCTGCCCTGTTCTCCTGTGTAGCCCAGGTTGTGGCCCTGTAGCTAACAGCTACTGGCAAGGACTGATTCGTTGCTTTCCACCAATTGTAAATGAGGCAGAGCTCTTGCTGGGAGGACTCCAACTAGGGGAAACTCAAAATATGCAAGATATCAGCAACCAACCAACATGTTTCTGGAAAGTTCTCAACCACACCATTCTTACACCATAGCGCATCAACCACACAAATCAATGATCCTTGCTACCAATATGGAGATCTATTCTAACTTTACCATGGTGTTTCATCAACAGAATGTTTGATTAGCTACCAAGTCAATCATCTCATGTTCCTACAACTGATTTCTGCATCAGTTTCCTACAAGAGATCACAGAACTTTGTTGTGCAATAAAAGAAGTTCCAAGGGTTAAATACTAAGAACGGCCAAAGAAATCATTAAGTGCAAGATTGGCATCTCCATGGGGAACTGCATCTTCTGGCTCCGGCATGAAAAGACTTGTTGCGCTCATCTGCAACCCATATGAGATTCCATGTTTGAAGTCAAAATGATGGACATTATCTCAACATATAGAAGCACAATTGCATCAAATGGATTACTATATACCAGTGAGTGCCTACTAAAGGAAGCTCATGGGCCACACATTCAGTACTATTAACTTTCAACATGAGACTTCTGCAAATATATCAATCTGACAGCAGAGAGAATCTCCACAACATGTTGCAGGTAATACAACAATGAGTGCAGTCATAACCTTCTGAGTGTTGCTCACAAAGTGTCAGACCATCACCATAATCACAAATAGCAGTGATGAGCTGCCATAAATACCCACTGACTTCATCAGCTCCTGAGGGTGGGTGTAGATAACTATGTAACAAACAGCCCAAAAAAACATTTGGGCAAAATTTTGTGTCCTGAGTTTCTGTTGCATTTCTGGACACAATGGGAAGACTTGGTCATGATGCGGGCTAACACTCAAGAGACATAGCTAATAAGAAATGTCAATATCCTCATTCAAGCTGCAACAAGCTTGTAAGGGTAAGCTTCATATCATTTGAATTTGTCCCTCTACATCCAAGCATCTAAGCCTGAAGCAAAGAGAGGCCTACATAGAGGGTAGTGGTTGGGGCCTCCTGCACCGTGAACTTATCCTTTTAAGTAGTCACACCACTGGTGACTACTTAAATGCAGAACATCCACTAAAGCCACTGGAAAACATATCTATGAGACGGCAGAGAGAAACACCACAAAAACATGAGGTAACCAAAACAATCAGTCCTGGCCAAACCAAAACAAACACAATAAGAATGAGTGCAGTCATAACCATGTGAGTGTCACTCACAAAGTAGCAGAGCATCACCTTTAGGATGAGTGGCAGCCATTAGCTCCCATTCCTCACTAACTTTGACCCCTCCAAACAGTGGGTGGGTGTGGATAAGTATATAATAATCCTCTAAAAACTAGGGCAAAAAACCATACAAAGATCTGAGTTTCTATCGCATTTCTGGAAGCAATGCAAAGACTCAGTCACCATAGTGGCTAGCACTCAAGAGGCATTGCTAATAGGAAAAAGCCAGTAGTAGTATCCTCAATGAAGCTGCAACAAGCTCATGCAGGTAGCCTCAAAGAGCTCAAATTGAAAGGTCTTGGGACCAGCTTCAGTTTGAAAAAGCCTCTAACTTGCCCTTACTGACAATTGTCTACATGTATGTCATCAGAAAATCCTGTCATCACAAATGGATGACATACCAGGCACGAAAGGACTATTGGGTATCATCTATTCACCTTCCATTATTTCAATAACCTAGCAGAAACTGCTAGATTGTTAGCCTCAAGTATTATTTACTTGTCAGCTCTGGAAACTGGAAAACATACAAATAATTTGCAAGGATAAAAATGCAGAAAATATTATTCCCATCCTGCAAGATAACATCATCACATGCATCCATTCCTACAAGACCCCAAATTATCTTCGGACCAAATACAACGGAAGATGCAGAGAAAGGTCATAAATTTGTTAAAACCACAATAAAAACCATCTTTTTGAAATTCCTCTCACATGATATACCTTGGCATCCATTACCAACTCGTTAGTGCCACTTTCAATTTGGACATGGGAACCATGCCCCCTCAACCAATCTTCACATTCTTCAAGTCCTTGCAAATCTCCATCGCCACCAGACATGTCAGTGAAGCCAAGTATCCGAGCCATAAAAGACACTGGAACTGTAGGGCGATATGAGCGAGCCATACATTTCACAGCCTCAAAACGCATCTTTTCCACATGAAGATCTGCACACAAGAATGGGAATTCTTCAGAAGACCTGATGGGCACTACAACTGTGTGCAACTCCCCCAAGTTGGGAAGGACAGCAAGCTACTGTCAAGTCAAGAGTCTCTTGAAGACATCAGTTGCCCTGTCTCAATGAAAACTCAAATGGGAGAAGTTGAACACAGAAGAGAGTCTGAACTGGAGCACAGATAAGATTTTTCAGTAGGATTCTATGAATAACTATGAAGCAGTGAATAAAAAACTGATACAAACATTTGAGAGCAACTTTCTTCTTTCAGCACATTTTATTGCAACATCTGATATCAAATGAGAAAACCTTTAGATGGTGAGGACAATTAGACCCGTCATCAATATTGAAGCATACCGAAACAAAGGAAAAAATATCCATATGCAGTGATGATCAAGAATGAGCAATAATAAATGACCTACAGACAATCCCCTTGCAAGACAAGTCATATCTCTTCAGTTGATGCTAGACAACCTTAGACCTGGCAATCAATTTCCAAATTAAGTGCTAGACCTGATACATACCCATCAAGTATGGACTTAAATTTGGAGCTGTTCTGTACAAGCGAAAAAATGCAGTGTAGTTGCCAACAGCCACTGCACTCCGCACAGCCAGAGCATGCTTAACTGCCTTATCCTTCTTCCCTTCCCTGGTCAATCTGCAGCACACAAATCCCACTTAAAGAGGTGCTGACTGTATTGACACATCACTGACTTCATATGGATATAAAGGAAACATGACACAACTGAACTCATTTGACGAGCAGATAAATCAGAAGACAGGGTTTAAGGTCACAAGCATCTCACCATCTCATGAGTGTCCATACACATTCACATAAACACACTACAATACACTTTGTAGTAGCTGAGGAGCTCTCCATACCTTGCCATAGCTGATAAAAGGTCACGACTATTGCCATGCTGGAAGACAATGTAGAGCAAGCCATATGAAGCAAATTCACTGCAGCACCCCTTTATTCCTTCTGCATACAACCCCTGCAGTTGTGACTGGCACTGCAATCAACACAAATCAGTTCAGATATTACCTTTTCCTCTCAAAAGAGAATGTTCTCTCAAGTGCAGAAATACTTGTTGAAAATTGGCAGATGCTTTCCAATTTGCTGTCACTAGGCCCAAAAAAACCATGCAACTCAACTTTTGAATGGGTGGCAAATGCCAGATATATACTGCAAAAAGTGCATATGCTCACAGGAACCCATCATATCAACAGAGTACAGGACATTCTATTTCCCCATTGCCAGTGCAGAATTTATAATTCAGAATTTTCTTTTGTTCTCCCACTATCTTGACCACCAGGCACAAGCCTATTTAGAGAGGTACACCCATATTCTTTTGTGGTCCTTAAGGTCAGATCAATATGGTATGTTTCTCAATACCATACTGATGTTGCTCCTGCAAAAGAGGACTAGAGTTTCCAAAACTGATAGGGCCCCTTTAAACCCCTCTGTGGTGATGCTCTTGGCACCAATATTGTGTCTGGACTCTAGAGACTGTAAGGATGATAGGGTATTTTCCTCTAACTACAATTGTGTCCTTGACTGTTGTCAATGTACACTGTCAAGCGATGTTACAAAACCAAGTCACTTCCAAGCTCTTCTGGACAGGCTATAGACATGCCCTACCACCAGGATAGGCCCTATAACCACCAACACTAAAATAGTGCCAGCTTTGGATATTGGGGAGGACAAGTGCTGGCTTAATTTCTATCTTTATAACACCCTCGACCATGAGGCCCAGATGGTGAGGAAGTTCCAGTCAGCATAGTTTGACCAGGGGACATACAAGCACAAGGTCTTCAAGATGCATGTGTACCTGGTTATATTCAGGCAAATCTCCAGCCTCCAATGCCATGCGGGCATGTGTCTCATATACCTGCCACATGCAAAGCCTTGAGTGAGGAGCCCCCAACAAAAACAGCCACACGTGGCAGGTATCACTGCTACTTGTCACTGCTGAGGTATCATTAACAGCAGAAAGAATTCGTCCTTCAGCTATACAATGAAGGCTACAGACTTGCTCCTGCTGGATAACCAAATTGCAGCCTAAAGATAGGCTAGACCGCCAAGTAGTAGCATGTAACAAAATTGCACACAAAACTTACAACAAGACTTTGAAGGTTACCATTGTGTCAAATCCAGCCAAACCAAAACCAACATGAAAATAATGAGCAGCTTTGTAAGTGTCACTAGCAAAGTAACCCACCTTTACCATAATCCTGAATGGCAGTGACTAGCTGCCATTGATCCCCACTGTCACCATCAGCTCCTGACAGTGGGTGTAGATAAATGTATAATAATCTTCTGAAAATTTCAGGCAAACAATTTTACAACAATTTTCATCCTAAGTTTCTGTTGCACTTCCAGAAACAAAGGAAGACTCAATCATGATGTCAGCTAACACTCAAGAGCCATAGCTAACAAAAAAAATTCAATGCCATCCTCATTCATGCTCCAACAGGCTTGTGACAGTAAGTGTCATTTCACTCTAGCTCACCCTTGTACAAGCAAGCATCTAAGCATAAGGCATAGAGAGGCCTACATAGAGGGTAGTGGTTGGGGCCTCCTGCCCCCTGAACATATCCTTAAAGCACACCACTATTGACTACTTGGATGCAGTACATCCACTTTTGCCACCGAAGAACATATCTCCAAGATTGCAGAGAAAATTCCACTATAACACTTTGAAGGTAACTGTTGTGTTAGTTCTGGCCAAACCAAACCAAACACAACAAGAACAAGAGTTGTCACTCACAGAGTAAACTACGACCTTTATTATAAATGGCAGTTGCTGCCTACCATTACTCCCTACTGACCTCATCAGCTCCTGATATTGGGTGTACAATAATCTTCTCAAGATTTCATGGAAACAACATCACAAAAATATGCATTCTGTGTTTCTGTCACATTTTCAGAAGTGAATGCAAGACTCAGAATGATGCTGGCTTGCACCCAACAGGCATGGCTAATGAATAAAGTCAATAGTATCCCAATTCAAGCTGAGTCAAGCTTGTGAGGGAAGCTTGACTTCATTTAGCTTATCCCTGTACAACCAAGTATCTAAACCTAAGGCAAGGAGAGGCCTATATAGAGAGTAGCACTTCAGCGGTCTGCTGCCCCTGAACATATACTTTCATATCACCACTGCCATTTAAAGATCACTGAGACCCAGTCTACAAGCTAGCATGCTGGACAACTCAATTGATCAGTTTCAATTTCCTCATAACACCCCTGTTAATATATGAAATGAACAAGAAAACATCTTTTGCAAAACAAGACAAAATGTTTAGTGAAATGTTGACCTGCACAGTAAGTTCATTCCGAATGCGTTGTACAGTCAGATCCTGACGAATAGATTTCAACTGCTCACATCTGTACAGATAGTTTTTTGTGGTTGTTTGAACCATGGCTAATGCTTTCCTCAATATCTCCTCTGGCCTTACCTGCACCCACAGAAAGTTTTCGTGTTCATGTCAAAGTCTGTAATGTCTGCAATATGACACCAATAACCCACATGCAGGTCCTGAAAAATACAGACAGAGTTCCAAACACATTTCACCCAACCAAGGGATAACTAAGATGACCAGAAAACCAGAGTAACCCAAATTCTTGAGATAGTTGAACTAAGGGCTCCCGAGGCAAGGAGCATCCACACAGGCATCACCCAACATCAGAAAATGTTTTCGTATGCAACATCTAACATTAAAAAAAAGGCTTGATGAAGAGTTTTTAGGGTATAGCATCTAAATGGGGGCTGCCAATGTAAGCTGGAAGAAGCAGTGACAAGTAAGAATTTCACACTTGCATATGAAGCAGATACCTGTCACCATGCGTCTTGAACATAACATCTTCTCTGTTAAAATATATAAGTAGCAGCTTCTTCTACTGTAACACAAATAGGTCTCTAGAGAACACACGAGCTTGGGGAGAGAAGGTGGAGGAGCTACCATGTGAGGATCTGGAGCAGATGTAAGACGCAAATACCGCTTTTCAACCTCCTGACAAGTTCCTCGCACTGTAAGAGAGTCCCAGTCAATGTCCTCAACGGCACGCCCATTCTGCGAATCTGCAGAATTTAGTGCCATCTGTAATACTGCACCCCTCCGTGTGGAAGCAATGCTGCCATTGGTTATCCTTCCCCTTCCAAAACCCTTCGAGCCCCTGTTCATGTCTTTTCCTCGGTCGAATCGTCTGCTTCGGTTTTCTCGTCTTTTTCTCTCTTCAGGAGTTTCAGCAACTGAAAGAGAGCCAAGATATACACCCTCATTTTGCTCCTCCTCTTCTTCACTCTCACTTGAAGTGCTTGTGCCCCCAATTACCCCTTGCACACTTCCTCTGTGGACTCTTTTCAATCCTTTCCTAATTCTCCTTGTTTGCAACTGGAGACAGGTTTCAACATCAAAATTATGGCACCAATAGTAGAGGTCATAAGCACGGAAAAAACTCAGTAATGCAATCAGTTTCAAAAACTCAAGATGCGTAACATAGCAAGCCAAACACTCTCCCAAATGGCAAACAACAAGATAGCAATATCCTGCTCCATGAAATTGTCAACCATCTGGACTATCTTGATATTGTACATAGCATCCTCTTCTTTCCATATTGTACTGGTGTTGATATCTTGTGGTCTGGGAACACTCAAAAACATGTGGGTTACTGTACAAGGATACATAGGGATTAAGTCTAATTCTTTTGTAAGTTCCCTTATCTGCAGTTCACAAACCTAACTTGTCTGATATTTTACACCACCATGCATGAACCCATCCAAGTCCTATGTTCTACCTGTGGTTGCTGCTGTGGGGAGGAGTTGATCTTACTCCAAGACTCATCTTTTTTCATCTGTTTTGTTGGTGATGCCTGTGCACAACAAAGAACACCTTGAACTAGCCATATGTTTTAAACTTCTCTCAGTGACAGGATTGATCAAGATGGAATCACTTTAAATGACTGACAATGAACAACTGAGCAGGATAAGTACCCAAAGTACATGTGAATATATATCAATGTCAAGAGATCAAATACACCATGCAGTAAGCAGACAACCTCACAGCAAAATTCTAATGCCTGCAAGAGACTATTGACAAGGTGACTAATGATACAAATGACAGTAGAACCACACTGTGTGACATGGCATGCAGGTGTAATTACCATGCACATTGTTAGAATTCCCCAAGGAGACTCACCAAAGTACAATAGGCAAGCTAAGAAATGACACTCTCACCATCCACAGAGCACAACAGATTTCTTCTGAGAAAGAGTAGCAGAAGCAACATACCGAGGTATCCTTGAAATTGCCTTGCACATCATCCTTTGAAACACCATAGAAACTATTGGGGCGTCCTTGGTTACCATCTGATTCATGTACTGTCACAGGCTCCCAGCGGGTTTTCAAGCGCTTATTCAGATTGTACTCTGTTTTTGTGGTGTTGGCCTGCTGCTGTGACAATCTGTCCACATAGACAACGAGGAGGATCAGTGTCATGACTTGTCATTGCACTTGGTGCTAAAGCATACTGAAAGTCTATTATTATTACATGGCCTACCAAATATGGCATGTTCTTCATGCATTCCTCATTACTAAATGAAGCACAGGACAGGCCCTTACAAAGCAGCTCAGTATTGACAACAAAGATAAGTGACAAGTAGCCTTCTATTCCTTACTGTAGAGTTTGCAGAAACAATGTAAAAGTAAGAAGCAGCAATATGAAAAACCTCATGCCAACAAAAAGTTCTAGGAACTTCTACAACACCAACCATGATGCCAAGGAAATCCACAGTATAGTTAGAAGACCAAGACACACTCTTTTTTTGTGGTTGCTGATGGAGTGCCTGGCAGTGGGAGCAAGGGCTCTGAATCCCAATCCTTTGAAAACAGCGAGCCATCCACTGCCGCTGTCATAACCATCTGCAATCACACATTTACAGAAGACAAATATAGACCCAACTGTAGTTGTTACCACATGAAGACATGAATTGGAAAAGTACTCAGCCACACAACAGTTCAGGTGATACTGCTGAATACCAACAACCACAAGTAAAAAGCATCAGCTCCAACCATGACACCCAGGTCTAAGATTGATTCTAATGATTCCACATCTAAGTTTCTGTCAAATGAAGGAGACTCTGTCAGCAGTTTCTGCAAAAACTCTAAATAAACATGCAGAATGGAAACATTGCAGTGCTTCTGATCTATCGTATCACAGACCCAGCACCCAAGACATCCTTCTGTGCGCATCTAGTTACTGAGCCACTGGAAACAAAATGCTTAATAATTGAGGGACAACAGGCAAGTTTAAACTTTTGGTCAGTGAGAAAAGCAGTCAACAAAAAACAAACTTGTAAAGCTCCAAAAAATAACCCCCATTGTGCTCCACCCCAATCTCAAAAGCAGTAAACCCTGAACAGCCTCACCTCCTTCATGATGGCTTGACAAGCAGCTTTCTGAGCTTCATCTTTGCACTGCATCAGAACCCTCTCCACATATGTCCGCAATGATGGAGGAAAACTTCCTGGCTGTCAAGACAGCCTCAGTGATTAGATTTCCCCAAATAATCAAGTAGAGAATCAGGCTCCACACTTCTAACAGAGTGAAAATTGTAAAAGACCTAGAAACCAAAATGCTCAAAAATCTGAAACTGGAGAAAAAATACCAACACTACTACCATCACAAACAATGTGAAGACCTCATTCCACTTTAGGTTAAAGCTCAAGACTGTCACAGTGTCATTGGAGCTGAACTTACTACCACAAGATCAGCAACATTATTCAGCTTTGGCTGCAAAACTTGAATTACAGATCGATTTCCTTCCCACATTGTTCACACTGTGACTGTACAAGTTGTTTAGAAGGAGCACAGGATTACAGGAAGATTATAATAACCTGAAGTACTGCATCAGCAACAACATCAGTTGACAACTTGGGTCCCAATTGTTTGACAGGGACACTGACATAGGCTGGCTTTTGTGACTCTTTGGTTGCACTGAGCCCACCCACTTTGGGGACAATGGAAGGATTTGTGGGGATGTGCACTGTGTTTATTCTAGATTGCTGCTGCTGCTTCAGGTTGAGTGCTGGCTGCCCTTTCTGAAAAGCCACTGACTGTTGTTGAGGCTGCGTAGTTTGCTGCTGCTCTTGCTGCTGGACAGGAGCAAACGTTGCCTGGTTATACTCCTCATGTCGAGTATTTTGTGAAGAGGTATCATTCCAATGCATTCCTCTACTCAGAGGTTCTGTAGTTGAAGGCACCTGATGCACACCAACAGGACTGAACAATGGTACATTGACTGAAGACACTTGACCCGCTCCTACCTCAGACAAGAAACTGAGAATTTGCTGCTTCAAACTTGACCAGCTATACCAGCCTAATGGTTCTAGCACACATAGTCCCCAGATTTGAGAATCTCCATGCAAAGAGAGAGGAAACTACCAGAAAGGTATTGGATAGTATTGGAGCACAATATCAACCATATGAATAGCACAAAGCAAGGAAGGGAAGAAAAAAGAGAAAACCCATGAGATTTTACATGGTACCACATGCCTGAAAAGAGGGCAATGCTGCAAAAGATACAGGAGTCTGCAGCCAAGTAGGCTGGACTGTGCCAGGAGGAGGAGGCTGCTGGGGTGGTTCGGCAGCGACAACTTTAGCATACGTCAGTGGAGGCACACTGGGATTCAGCAAGTCAGGAGCTGCTTGCAGGGTACCACTACTGTCCGTGCTAGCTTGTGGAGTAGTTTGAAAGCTAGCATAGTAGTCAGCCCACTGTTGTTGAGTATCTTGCTGGTACTGCAAAGAAGCCTCTGCATTTGTACCAGTACCTACATCCAGACCTGTAGCAGCACTACTGTAGGCTGTGCTGGTGTTTACATTAGGTGCAGCAAAGCCTGTGCCAGGGATTGAACTAGGTGCAGCATAGGCAGGGCCCGTAGTTGCATTAGGTACGGCATAGCCAGTATAATTGTGGCTCCCATAACTGCCGTCATTCCAAGTGTTTGTGGGCATGCTGTAAGCTGAAGTCTGATAAGACTGATAGCCTCCTGAATTGTAGTAATTGGCTGAGCTTGGGTAAGTGGTTGTGTCCCCAGAGTTTGCATTCTGGTAAATATCAGCAGTTGGATATGGAGCATTAGGATCTGCATATGTGGTTGTGTTCTGTGAGTAGGACTCACTTCCTTGCTGAGGGTAGCTGTGATCATTAGACATTGGGTAACTTGCACTCTCGTAACCATGATGATCCCCCAAGGCATATCCACCATATCCATGACCATAATTTTGAAACCCATTTGTTGGAGCAGTGTTAGATTGAGCAAGTGGGAGGGAGGGTGTCATATTATTTGCAGGCTGCCCATCCCCCCTGAAGTAGCCTGATTCATAGTCTTGCCCTTGCTGGTGATGAGGATGGCTGTAGTAGCCAGAGTATGAGCTATCTGTAGTTTCATGTGCTCCTCCACCTGACCAGGAAGATGTGGTTGGAGGAAGAGGAGTTTGAGGAGGTGGCATAATGGGCAGAGGTGGCATGGTCCCTAACTGGTTCACTTGTCCTCCTTCCTATTCAAGCCCATTCCACCACAGTACAAAGTAAAAACACACAGTTAGATGAAGAAAACCTAGCAAGAAGAAGATAATAGTGCCAACCCAAAAGTAGTAGCCCACACTTCCACACACACAGATACTGTCAGCAACTCCATATTGGGGTTGCTTAGAGATTCAAGCCTCTAGGTGAGCCAATTATTGAGAGTGTTCAGACAAGTTCTGCAGAGGATTCACAACTCCTTGAGCCAGGCAACAGCAAGCACAATAGCCACCAAACAATACTGTATAGAAACTCAAACACAGATTACAAGCAATTCGGCTAAATGCTGAACAAAATCCAAAATAAGACTGGACTTTAACTGCACAGGCTACGTAGAATTCAGCAGCCTCTGCTCAAACTTATCTTGGGCTCTTGAGACTATCTCAATCTCTATAGCATCCTACTCCTCACATCATAGGTCTCCAGGATCCCTCTCCTCTCATTCTCACATGACTTCAGATCCTGATCTTGTGCAGATCTTCCTTTCTCTCCTTGGAGTTCAAGACCATTTGCAGGGTTGTGGAGAAAGAACACCCATATTAGGTCATGCTTCCTGTTCTTCCATTCTCTCTCCTGTGGAACCCTAACTAGTAGTTCAAGACTCTCTTTGAAGATTAATGAGCAAGAGTAATCTTAAGAAAGACATTCTTACTAGGTTAGGAGACCTCTACACAAGTGTCATGCTAATGTCCCAAAATTGAAGTTTGGATGCTGTGACAACTGAAGGTTGAAAAGAGGTGCTTCACAGAGATGTTTTCTGCAAATTGCAGGTGGGCTGCACAGGCAGAGAAGTGCAAGTTGAATTCTCGCATCCTATGTTATTTTATCAATTCGAATGGAGCAGAAATATGAGGCATCTTGCAGCCAGTTGTACAGCCAGCAACCTCATAAAGCCATCGTGAAATGCTCTCTCAAGCTTGTCAATTGACTAAGGAAAATGCATGAAAAAACTCAGCCCCAGAAGTACCACCTACCCTCTTTAGGTTTAACATATTTTCCATCTTCAGCACTGATGAATTGTTGCATGTTATTTGCAGCAGAGGATGTGTATATTGCCCTAAAAACCACTGGCCAAAGAGGCATAACAACCTTCAACATATGCTAAAAGTTTGGTTTGGCAGGGGGATGGATAAGGAAAACAAAGTGGATGGAGGATACCTTAGCGAGCCATAATAACACGACCTAGATCAAACACAAACCCTTTCTAGCTTCTGTAACTCTCTCGCTGTGAAGAAAAATCACAATACAAGAGACCCATTACAAGATTCAAAGTCTATGACACACAGCAAGCTGACCAGAACAGAATTTTCTGCAACAGCTCACTTTCCTTCGCATGGTAAAGGGAATGACCAGCTTTCCCCAAAATCCAATACAAAGGAGTGAAAGAAAATGAAACGGACACAGAGAGAGAGAGAGAGACCCACCCACCCACCCACCACCCACCTGAGTTTGCTGTGCCGGATGTTGATGATAGCCATACCAATGTTGTTGATGCTGCGCTGCCGCCATGTTTGAAGGCGGTGGTGGTGGCACCTGCTGCTCTGCTAATTGCTGCTGCTGCTGCTGCGGCTGACCGTAAAGGTATGGTCTCTGGTATGACGACGGCACTGCAGAGTGAGCAGCAGCAGCAGCAGCAGCACTTCTCCTCTTGTCATATTCATTCCCCATCGACAACACCGAAGCAAAAAAACAAAAAAACAAAAAATTAGGGATTTCAAAACCTCTTCTCCTCTTCTTCTTCTTCTTCTTCTTCTTCTTCTTCCAGTTCCCCAGTCCGATTTCAATAGGGATTTCTACTCAGCTTCTTCTCACACTCCCACACACCACGGCATCAGATATGACCTAAAGCTTTCAAGACCAAACTTGCCTCACTCGTTTCAAAGCTCGTTACACTCCGTTTTGTTTTCATTGCAAAAGGAGCTTGATGGCGAAGGAGCTTCACCACCACCTCCTCCTATTTCTTCTTTCTTCTTCTTCTTCTTCTTCACAGTGTGTTTTGGGAGGTAGCCTGCTGCCCCACCTGTTTTTGACTTTCTGACCTAATTTGCCTTTAGGTTCCCTTTCCTAAACCTAGGTTATTAGAACCACCTTTTTTCCCACCCTTTTAACCTTTTTAAGACCCTTCTGGAGTAGTGTGTGTGTCTATGTATCTATGTGTATATGTGTGTGTTTTTTGTTGGCCTTGCCTACTACCAAGGCAAGGATATTGTATTTTAGATTCATTATAGAGTATAGTAGCTCAAGGGATTTTGGCCCCTACTAGGTAATAATAATAATAATAATAATAATAGGTCTATTTATTTTTATATGAGGATTTTTGAAACATGATATTTTGGCTTGTGTTGAAACTTGAGAAATTGTTAGGACCTAGGTTATTAGGACCACCTTTTTTCCCACCCTTTTAACCTTTTTAGACCCTTCTGGAGTAGTGTGTGTGTGTGTCTATGTGTATATGTGTGTGTTTTTTGTTGGCCTTGCCTACTACCAAGGCAAGGATATAAGGATATTGTATTTTAGATTCATTATAGAGTATAGTAGCTCAAGGGATTTTGGCCCCTAGGTA
>Ga0209208_10004154_pt1 | contig 20629 bp, 11 predicted proteins | sample S1TSphfallax_3_FD_187694 | JGI IMG/M metagenome (GOLD analysis project Ga0209208, IMG submission 187694) | Host-associated microbial communities from peat moss isolated from Minnesota, USA - S1T2_Fd - Sphagnum fallax MG (SPAdes) (version 2) | ecosystem: Host-associated > Plants > Peat moss >...
TCGGACGGCGACGAGGTCTGAACCGAAGTTGTAGCCCTCGTCGAGATCTTTCCAACGACGTATCGCACTCCCGATTCGGACTTCGGGAAGAGGTCGATTTTCGATTTTTAGTGGTCGGGAATCAAACTGCCAGTTTGACTCCCGGCCCTTCTTTTGCCCATAACTTGGGCGACAGATGTCCAAATGCCCAAGGCGAGGGCGTTTTCGATATCTACGCTTCAAGACCTTTCCAATGACACCAAGAACACCCCAATGCGAGGTGTTTTGGGTCCTACTGTCGAGCTCTAAACATTCAGGAGTCCCGGAGGACTCCAAATCCCTAACTTTTCCAAGTGTTGGGCTTCACCCCCACACTTGGCCAAGTTAGGGTTGCGACATTGTCCATACCTCCTTATCCAACATGTTTAGCCAATCTAAGACAAGGATAGGATAACCTTGCCTTATTCTAATCTAGCCAACTTACCACCCCTTTATCCTAACCAAGCCACCCACCCCTCAAGTCCAACTTGGATAAGGACATATGCCCTAACCTACTTCCTTAGACTTGAGGCTACCCCAAAAAAAATTTAGATGTTCTACATTTCCTAATCAAAATTGAGTTAGGTTAATTTAAGCCCAATAAGAACAAAGTGGATGCAAGTTTAAATGGTTCATTTTTGGTATCATAATGGTAGTTTTTTGCAAGGTGGATTGTAGTTAAATGTTTATAGTGAATAACATAATCTTAAATTTGTCAATTGAAAATTGGTTTCATATTAACAACTTGATTATGAAAACATATGTATAATTAGTTTTTGAAACTAAAGCACTCATTGTCAATAGTGAACTTTTGAATTTCAAAAATATGGATTGGTTGGTTGATTGGATTGTCAAGAAATTGAAAAATTCACATTGAATTTCCCTCCAAACTATTTATAATGATTAAGTATGTGTTGAGAAATGAAACAATAAAGTAAGATTTGAAATCCTATTTTTTAAAGTCTTAACCTTGAATGTTAGGCATTTGAAGGGTCAAAATTAGAGTTGATTTTCAAATGTATGTTTGAATTAATGGAAATTTTTTTTTTTTTTCAAATAATTTTTCCCTCAAATGTATGTTTTCCAAATTCTAGTTGTTCTTTTATTCATGTGAACTTTATGAAACTTTCTTTTTGGACTTCCAAATTATTTCACGATTATAATTCACATCAACATTTTTTAATGTAAGTTTTGACCTAGGTTTGGGAGGGTTTGTAGGTGGGCATGAAATTAGCAATCAAAGATTACACTAATGAAATCTTCAAAAGTAACAATCATGTCCATTGGAACACTCATTATAAACTCATATAGGACTTGTTGGGAGTGCTATATCTACCTAAATATTGTCACCATATAAGGCATTCACCCTGCCACAATAGGAACCAAGTAAAACAAAACATGCTAATTAATATTGTCCTTTTCTAGTCTCATGGTAGCCCATGTAAACACAACTTTTTTGGTGAAGAATGTGTCATATATGTGCTACTATGTGTAATCAAGATTGTTTGAAGGGTTTTGACATGTTATAACCCCTTTCATACATATGTCAAGACTAAGGACTTTAGGACTTCATGACACTTTCAATCTAGTACTATCACTTTTCTAATGCCAAAAGACTATTCTAAAAATAAAATAATGATTTTTTTTTGGTGCACATGTGCTTGACTTCTTATCAAACATTTGGAAAATAATTTTTTTTTTAAAAACATTGATATAACTTTACTTTTCTTTGCAACCCCAAAACCTAAATTTTTTGAAGTTTTAGAATCAATTTTTTGAAAATTAGTGTTGTGATGAAAAATTTAAGGATGATTACCTAGTTGGATGATAATCACATCAACTACCAAAAGAAAAATATGACAAAATTTCAACAATTGATAGTGATGGGAAGTGGGAGTAGATTTATGTTTTTGTGTTGGTTTATTGTCTTGCAAGTTATGAGCATGTTGAAGTTTTTATGATCAACAGTGCTCGGTCATTTTATGGCTTCTTTCGTGGGTGAACATTGTGCGGTGTGTTGCTCATGTGTGGATTTTTCTTGTTGGACGTCAATCAAGAGCAATAAGAGGTTAGAGTTTAAGTATCAAGGACCTCAACAATATGAAGTAGCTAAGTATTTTGAGCTTCTATTCTTGTTATGGTTCAACAGTTCATGTTTTTCATGAAGTTTGTTAGGAGGAGATGGGATGAATCCCCAAATATAGTTTTATACTCTTCAAGTTTGAGGTTATGCAATTTCCATTGCACAAGTACCTCTTAGGGAAATGTAGTTTCAAATAAAAAATTAGGGGTTTGTGATTGGGGGGATGATAAAGATCACTAGGGATTTCGAAAGCAACCAATTTGGCACAACAAATATTATGTGTGTGGGGAAGTACCTTGAGTGACTTTGAATTTTGCATGTTTGAAGAAAAAGAATATCTAATCTTTTGGGACATATGAATGTGTTCAGTGTGTCTGCTATTTGCGGGTTTCATTGGGGATCTAAAAAGGGAACAATGGGCTACATTTGTAAAACTTCTTAAAGTTGCACTTTTTCAATGATGTTTTCTACCATTTTGTTTATTTAAATTTCCCCATCATCACTAATACTTATTGTTTATATATATGTTTTTGGGTCCTTTGTTTTCATTTGTGCATATGGATTGGGTGTGGGTGTCTAAGAATATTTTGTTTTGCCAAATGTCAGTTGATGTTCATGAAAGAAAAATCAAAACGATCTAACGCCCATAGAAATGTTGTTAATACTTTCTATATACTTAAAACAATAAATGTTTGAAATTGTATTCTTAAATCTTCTCAAATTTGAATTTTTAAAAATCTATGTATTCTGTTTTTCATGAATTTACAATCGTTGATGTGAAAAGAACATGTTTATGCCCCTATCTTTTTGTTACAATGTTTTATATCATTAAAAAAACATCACATAGAACTTTATTTACTTATTTGTGATTAGAATATGAAAAGATTTGAAGAAATATTGATATTCCTTCTTATTCCTTTTGATAAAAGTTGGCACTAAGTCAAGGTTTCTAAACAATGTTTCAAGGCACCTAAAAACATTATTTACACATTGAAATTATGATTCTTCTTAACCATAGTGATTTTAATATACATTTTCACTTAATAAACAAATTAAGACCATATAACATGCATTATGGTATTCCTAGTGCTTACTTCAAGTTGAGGTTCATTGTGATTTTTTAAACAAATTATTCCTTTTAGTGGCCTTGATTTTAAATATGGCCTCATTGCACATTTTTAATCAATTTTAGTTTCAAGACATTGATTCATATGGGAAAATTGAAATCAATAGAAAATAAAGGTCACATTTCAAGGTTCAAGAACTAGCCCGTGATTCATAATATAAAAATTATAATTAGGTTGTTGAGTCAAGGTGCTAACACATAAAGTGTTAATTAAACCTTTTGTAAGAGACAATGTGGACAAACTAACTTTGCATGATTATCATGAAACCATAGAGCATAGTGGCATGGAACCAAGAAGCTCGATGAGTTTTTAAAGTCACATGAATTTTTGAAATAGGTCTTATTTTCATGGTGTGTCATAGGTCATCACTCACCATCATGCATATACACATATGGAAACATGAACAACATAATGAAGACACAAGACATACTTAGTTGGTGATTTGTGAAGCTACTTTGAAGCTATAAATGTGCAATGCACATGATATTGGGGAGGAATGGGAAGCCTATGATTCAAACAACATGACAATGAATAGTTTGAGCATTGAAGTGTAAATGTAAGACAATTATACTTTACACTCTTTTACATGGCCTACATGGCCATGTAAAAGAGAACATGAGATGTGTAGAAGAAGGGCCTAGAATAACTACCTATTGTTTTAGGAGTTAGGTAGCCAACAACAATATGTTGGAACCTAGAGTGGAATCTTGTGATTTTTTTTTGGAGAAACTTATTTTTCTCCCCATTGAAACTTGATCATCATAAACCCCCAAAAAAACACTTATTCTTGGCATTATTGAAGAAAAAGTTCACTGAAAAAAATACGGGTGTGGAGTATATGGCTGGGATATGCTTCTTAAAATGGGACCCATGTGTGTAGGGCAAATGCAGTCTTGCAGTGGGCAACACTCTTGATTGTGTCCCAAATTGTTTTTAAGTTGAATCATGGTCAAAGGTGGGTGGGTTGTTTTTAAAGTTAGGAGCCCTATGCTCTTTGTAACTAGTATAGCCTAGGGTCAGTTTCCACATGGAAAAAATGAACAATTATTTTTATTCAAAAAATAAATTATATATATATATATAATAAATTTGAAATTATTATTATTATTTCATGATCTACTATGATATTGGACCATAGTGTGAGGAGTGAAATTATTATTCAGATTGTAGCATGTGATAATTATGATGGGTTTTCAACAACTCAGCTTCATAGTTTCATGAAAGTCAATTACACTATTTTTAAAGATGATTTTAATGAAAAAAAAACCCCGACACTAGGGCAAAGGTGAATTTATACAACATAAAATGAGCCAAACTCCATAACCAACCTGACAAGTTTCCATATCCATGTGGTGGAACCTTGGAGATGTTACAAATTGGATGATGTTGTGTATGATTCCTTTTGGGAGGTGTGGTTCCAGGATGGACATGTGCTCACAGGCAACAACTACCATATATCCAGACACAGTTTGGGTTTCATTCTATTTTTCAGTATCATATAACAAGCTTCTTGGCCAAGCCAAAAAATTGCTTTGTTATTTGGGGGGACCTCCCTCCCTGGCCAAGTGCAATCTCTGCCTAGCTCCAGGATTGCACACCAAGGGTTTTTGTAGTAACCTCAGACACATAATTTCTTGTTTAGACATTTTCAAGCTTCTGATTGCCCATCATCCCCTTGTCTCTCTCACAATGCAAAAATTCTCCCTCTCTTTGTTTCGGCCATCTACAAGAAGGCTATGATTTTTTTTCATCCATCTACAAGAAGGCTATGAAACTTTTTTCATCCATCTACAAGAATGTGTTCATCCATTTATAAGAAGATTATGAAACTTGTGAAGAGAAATAACTATTGAGACAGCATTTGTTGTGAACAAAATTGGTCTCTCCATGGGGAGGAAGCCAAGCCTTCTTACATCATACTCCCTGAACCAACATGTTGCCCCCTGAATACTGTCCACCTCTGGATGGACTTATGATATGTATTCTATCCAAACCTACCCACCTACCTACCTACATACCTACCTGTTTATTAAAAGAAATAAATAAAGGAAAAACACCCAGCAAGCAAGGGAACAAGTAGAAGAAAAAAAAGAGAAAGGATTGAAGTCCAAACAAAAGACCACACCCAAACAAAAAGTGCAGAACCCACAATGGGGAGGAGCCCTAAGAGGAGAAATCACAAAACCTAGGAACTAAACCCATCACCATTAGCACCAAGCAAGTTGATTGCTTGTGTCAATGCAGAGTTGTGTGCAACTGCTTAACTTGAGTCCTCTCTACTCTCTCCACCAGCTGCTGATCAAAACCTTTGGGAATCTATAATGGTTTGGAGTCTGGACTCTTGACCAGTGTTGGCTGGATATTGAAATTTTCCCATAACCACAACTGACTGACCGAGTAGGTTTTTTTTTTTCTTAACTAAAAAATTTGTGGGTTATCAATATCAATATCAAAATCAAAAAAATTGGAGTGCAATCCAGTCAGGATATCAATATTTTTGAGTAATAACCTCAGTTAGGTTGTAACATAAGGGTAGGTTATCCAATGGCTAGTTGATAACCGCTCAGTTATCCTATTACGAGTTATTATCTAATTATAGGGGTTTTTATTAAAATTTCCCTAATGACAACCAATTTTATTGAGAAAACTAGTTTGGTCCCCTTTTTTTTTTCAAATTTCCCTGTTTAATAATTTCTTCCTGACTTGTGCTGATTTCATCCCCAGTTTCATCCCCAGTCAGACTTTCTAAGTAGTAGACTTGTTCTTTGAAGCGCAGGAATGCTTGTAGGAATACAAAACAGAATACCAGTGTTGGGCGGTTCTTAGAAACAGGGTCTGAAACAGAAACAGACCCTGCCAGCTATTAGGTCAGTTTTTTTAACAGACCCTGGCGGTTATCTTACCGGTTCTTAGGATTCATAACCAGAGTTCTCAGAAATGAACCAACTGATTCTGATACATAATCACAGTTCTCAAAAACAAAAATGAAAAATAAGTAAAAATTAAATCAAATAACCGCCCATAAAACTGCCCGTTCTTTCATAAAAACTGCCGGTTCTTTAAGGCTGTTCAAATACCTTTGGTACCAACGGTTCTTTGATTCGTGATTATTTTACTTTTTCAAAGAACCGGAACTGACAATTCTCCAATAGTATCTGCACCCAGTTTGACACTAATTATATATTACTTTCAGAAAAATAATCAGGAAATTTTGAACACAAAAAAAATTCCAGAAATTTTGATTTTCCCTTTGGGAAAATGAAAGGGTTTAGGGTTTTAGGGTTTAGGTTTAGGGTTTAGGGTTTATTCAACAAACATGTGTTGAAGTGGGCAAGGGTTTAGGGTATTGTAGTTTTGACATTACTCCATGATCCAAAAAACCATACCCAGTTTCAAGGGCGGCCATCTCGATGATGTGTCTCTTCCTCATTGGACATCCATGCTCAAGTTAATCTTCCATATTCAACTGTGCACTTGCAGTTTTTCACTTTACATCCATAACTCATTGAGTATGTGGATAGAAAAGATACATTTCATCCACATGCAAAAATGAAATGACATGTAAAACCCGTAACATACCTTTAGGCAAGGACTAGACATTCACTTGGGTCTATAATATGGTAATGAGCTGCAATTAGCTTGTCCCTCATGGACAAAAATAGGTGTGATAAAAGTGGTTTGCCTTTAATTTGTGGATGAAAGTAGACAATATTTCATCAATGGATCCATCAAATGTTGTTTAGATGAGTTTTTGTGATGGGATGGAGACACAATATATATATTTATGCTAGGCCAATGATATGAGCAATTTTTTGGAAATGTTTTAAGCATGTTTGTCATTTTTGTTAACAACAAATAAATGGCTAGATGTTTTAAAATGTTTAAAAGAAATAGTAATAGTTTTCCATCAACATTTTAAGACTAACTTTTCCACATATAATTCCAACAACCTATGCCTCAAACCCCTTAAGCTTGTAGCCAACACCAATTTTTTGTTCACAATGGGATTTAAACCCTTCTTACCATAGTCACACAAGCCAACATCTTAAAAATCCAATGTCCATGCCATCATCTTATTACACAAAAGGTTGACAATTGCATATGACATGTTTGTTGTGAATTGTATTGAACATCCAAACATTGACATACGTTTTCTTTCTTAAATTTCATTCATATCTAGCAATTGAACTCTTCTTTTTGAACCATGTCCAAAGCTTTCCACATTTATAATAGATAGAAATTATGAAATCTCAATTCATTTTAAGGGAAAAAAAAATTAAGTTCAATTACAATTCACAACCATGTCCAAAGCTTTGCACATCTACAGTAGATAAAATTTATGAAATCTCAATTCATTTTAAACAAAAAAGCTTCTACAATTCAATCACCTTTCATAAACTAAATATATATTTTTTCCAATCATGTTCAATTGGAGGAAAAGGGTAATGTGCATGGTACAATGTACACAATTTATACCAAAACTAAAACTACATATAATATCAATAACTCAAGTACATCTTCAATGGAAGAACATTTTACAACATAAAAAGATCATAATCATCAACAATACCATAGCATGATGTACTAATGAATATTTTAACATCATATAATATAAATTTCACAATTTCAAAATAAAATAAAAAACTTTGATTGAAAGAAAATTGGTCCTTATGGAACCTTGTTTTTTTGTGTATGAAAAAAATCATGAACAAATTCCTATAAAAACTAATCCTTTTTAATCTTTTTTTAATTTGCACAAAAATTATTGCAAACTAAAAAAGTACTTTAATTGATAATTGAATTGCTAATATGATACATTAAGGGTTATTATACCTAATCATTTATAGAATGACTATATATATATATATATTGTAATATTCATTTGACAATAAGACATAACACTCTTTCAAACCAACTTCATATTCATTTTTTTGTTGCAAATAAAAATATACAAACCTTATTGATATGCCCATATTATGACATAGGTGAATCACTTGGAAAACATATCAAATATTATATTCATGTTTTGTTGAATGCAAGTAATGACCAACATGTGTTCTTGTGTCATGTGGAATATTATCCCATCATTTTCATTGGAATGAAACTTTAGTGAAATGAAACCATGCATTGCATTGTATTTTGTTGCATGGTAAGTTCATAAAGGGAAAAACTTGAACCCCAAGGAATGTGTGGCATGCTAAGGTAGGATAACAAATGAAGTGGAAAGGCAACAAAATTGGTCATAGACAAATTGGTGATCTTATAAAGGGTATGTGTTTACTTTTTTAACTAGTATAAAAAAAACTCCGACTAGTTTGTTGTTTTGTTATTTGCATTAAATTTTGGGATTGTGTGCAACATTCCCAAAAGACAACCACATGATGTTTCCATCAAAACATATTCATGTGGAAATTTTGAGATGTGAATAGGGTTGTGATGTTATCAATCTGCTTGATGCAAAGGATGATTTTGAAGCATATGGTGGACTTCAGTCAAACATCAAACATAATTTTCCAATGTATTGAGAAAATAATTAAAAGTAACAACAAGATTCAAATAATGACAAATTGAACAATAAATGTATAATGGATGAAGACAAGAAAAGAATCAACAAGAGGTAACATGATAATGAAAGCCACACATAAGGCATGATTACATTTTATTATGACAATGTAAGAACCTTTAACAATGATGAATGTTATTTCAAAAATCGTAGCCAACAATGTAGAAGGAGTTAGCATGTTATCAATGTTGATTAGAACCACCTTCCAATGAAGGGAAACCCTAAGGTGAGATAATCAAGGATACAAATATTAAAGTGAACAAGAAGGGGGGAGGTAAGGTAACTCAAGAGGAGGTCAAAGTTGGCAATATTGACAAGAAGATCACTATGATTAAATTTTTTAAAAAACATGGGAATTTGTAATAGGAAAAAAGTAATGTGAAACGGTAATAAAAACATCCAAGGAGTCATACAAGAAATATTCATAATGTTATAGAAAGGGGACCAACTAAGAAAGAAAAAACCCCATTTGCAATAGGCACCAAAAATCATAAAATTCAAAGGTTAACATAGTTATGGTTGAATGGCATTACCCTTTTCTAGATGTATGCATGTCAATAAAATGTTTAACCAAGAACAATTAGGACTAGGAGAAGATCTTTACCAAAATGTAATGGAAAATGTGCCCATGAAAAGGCTCTTACCACTAAAATCAAACTAACTTGGCTAGAGGTTGAAGAATTTCTTGAAGTCAAAGATGTTGTATGTAGCATAAAAGGATATTAAGCACAATTGTTTTCAATAGTGTACTTGAAGAAAAATAATTTCAAGATTTCTTTTGTCCTAGTTGGGATGTTTTGGGAATTTTTTTTCCTAGAGTAAATTTGACTTTCTTTTCTTTTCTCTTTTTGAAAAATTTGCAAAATGTTTTATATAGTTAAATTTGAAGGAAAGAAAAACCTTAGAGGGAATCATGGGAATTGATTAGGTTTTAAAGGATTTGAAACCCAATATTCAAACAACAAAATAAATTGTGAAAGTAAACTAAAATGGCTTACTTGATTATACTTCCATTTCATACATAATTGAAAACTCAAGACAACTTGAGATCATCCATCATCCATGTCATTGGTTTTGTAACAAAAAATTAGTTGAAACCTTGACATGTTTGGAAACATCCATGTACTAGTTATGAGACTCTTGTTGGAAAGATGTGCCATACAAAAAAATATTAGCTTTTGGAATATTGAGCAAAAACTAGTGGCATACACATTGTTGCAAAAAAAAAAACATCTAGATTTGGGCATGCCAATAGGCACACACTATCACAACCATGGTGAACATGTAATTGAATTTGGATTATTGTTTTGGTATTGGGAAATACCAAAATGACATTAAAAGCTTGGAACACCAAGATTGAAAACACATGGAAACATGATAGCTAATGAATTTTTGAAACATGGAAACATCAATAAGACATGTTAGAAATTTGGAGCTAATTGGAAACTTGGGAATCATACATGCAAACATAATTAAGATAATGAGTGAGATGAAAAAAACAAAAGCTCAACATGTAGCTAAATGTTAGATTTATGTGTTTAATAGTAAGGTCATGAATGGGTGCAACCTTTCAAGTATAAAGAGTTGTAATTCACCTAAAAACGTATGCCATGTAAAGCTCAAGGTTGAACCTACTTATGGTTAGGAGGAGAGTTTATTTCTTTGTACTATACAATATAATGTAATGTAATTTTTATAAGATGTAAGAGTAGGTGGTTGCGTGAATAAGCAATCCAAGAACTAGAAATGCCTCTTTACAATTTCAAAGATTTTAATGTAGTTTTCAGGCATAACTATTAATATTGTTAAAAAAACCAATTGCCATTGTTGATTGAAAACAATATTGTCATTGATAATATTTTGTTCAACTATAATATTAACCATTGGCATTGTGTTATTTCTTATAGTGTGTGTTTACCAAATTGATAAGTTGAATTGTATGAATTATAATATTTTTTCAATTAGATTATACATGTTATTGATGAGAAATGAATTTTGGGGAGTGGTTGATAGATTTAAGCCAAATCCAAGGGCACCAAACATTGCTTGACATATGGCTTGAAAGTTGAAAGACTACAAGGCACAAGTAAACAAAATTATTGACTACAATTATTTGTAGATACAAATTACAATATAATTAAATACCTTTCAAATAATGTGAGATAAATTAAATATGAACACATAGATATGGACTTTGTTAAAGGGTAATTCTTATGTTAGTGGAATAAGTTTTACTTTTACTAGGTAGTTAGTTAGTTTAATAGGGTAGTCCAATAAATTTACAAGTTGTTAGTAATAGGTTTACCTACTACCTCCACCTACTTAAGAGGTGACACAAACTAATTTAGCTAATTCATAAAAGGTGGTAGTTGGAAAGTCAACTTAACTAGTTTTAGCTAGTTCTATAAGGGTTAATTCACAAATTAATTGCTATCAATAAAAATGGGACTTAGAAGGGGCAAATTTGGAGGTGTTCATATAATTTGTAAGGAGGAAAGATGGTGGAGGCTTTTTTGGAGGATAAGAGAGAAGGGGAAAACCCTTTTGCTATTTTTTTGTCTTTACTTTTTTGGGGGCTATAAGATTCCCTCTTTCTACGACAATGAATGGAATTTTTTTACTTTTGTTGTACTTGGTACCTTGGATAATGAAGGGCATGGGGCTTTGTATGGAGAATTTAGAAGATATTTCTTTTGTTTCGTGTGCATGGTTGGAATATTCAAGTAGTAGTTTTTCGAATAAAAGATATAGGGATGACATTATGCCACCTTCACAATAGGTACCACAATAGTTAAAGGAGGTAACAAGGATGTTAAAGGTCCTTTTTGGATCCCATCTTCCTTCGGGTTTTTTTTTTTGGTTTACTCATTAAGTGTTTTGTTGAGTTTTATGTTTATTTCCTTTATAAATAGTGTCATTGCCCCTACTAGGTAACAATCCTATTGTAAAGTATAATTATTGTTAGTGGCATCATCTAACTTTGTTTCTTTGTTTTTATGTCTTTCAAGTTTCATACAAACAACACTCCTTTTGTCATTAAAAAGTACTTCTATTACATAGCAAAATTATCTACATGAGAATCCACATCTAGTTACATTTTCATGTTCAAAAGTGGGGTCATATGTTGGCAGTGCCACAAGCAAATGATAGTTGCCTTGTTTTCAACAAAAAATGAATACATGGTAATAGTTTTTTTATCTTAAAAAGGTAGTAAATTCGCTAAAGCAACTTGTTAAAGAGCACAATAGTAATACTTGGAGGAAAGTAATAATTGAGGAACATATTTAATAAATTTATTTTGAATTCAAGTTTTGGATGGAAGATTGGGATATATTTCCTTTTCCATTTTGATTTTGGACGTTAGCACCTTTTGTAGAGTTTTTGGTTTTTTTTTACATGTTGCACATATTGGATTTCTAAATGAAAAGGCAAATGTCATAGTTTTTTTTTGTGTGTGTAGAGTACAAAAATGTAGATACAACTGTCAATAAGTAGGTACTAAAAGTATAGTTTTAGTTTTGAATTATGTAAATTTTGTAAGTTTTGAATAATATTATTTTGTTAAAAGTAGTTTTTTTTTAATTATTATGAATTAAATGATAAGAAAATTAATGCTTAACATTTGGCAACCATCCTCGGTGTGAATTTTGGAAAAGAAATCAAGATTTTTGTGACTTGTTGATTTTGTTGTTTCTAAAAACAAATAGGACATTATGAAAGGAAGTTTATGTGTTATGGCATTTTCTTTATTTATTGGTTTCTTTTAGGACAAGAACTTGAGTAGGGTAGTTGTCATAAAGGCTTTAATTTGTAAAAAAAAGTTTATCAAGAAGAACAATGGATGCAAAGAAATATGTTTTGAATGGTGACCCAAAATTTGTAAAGGAAAATGGATCAAGTAGCAAATCAAAAGGATGAAACTATGGAATCAGAAGATAATGAATAGCATATGCATTAGGAATTGATGTAGTTTTTCACACCAAAATGGGTGTAACATACAATACAATGTCTACCAAGAATCAAAAAGTGCCTTGCAAGGTATATGAAATTTTCAACAAAGTTTTGGGACCATGATAAATATTAATTGGGAGAGCACAAAGGTGACCCATAAACCAAAACCATCAATCCTTGAGGGAAACACAATTGGTATTCAACCCAAATGTTTGGGAAGAAAATGAAATTAGGACCACACATGTAGTTTTAAGGTAATGGGTGCAAGGAAGAATAGAAAAGAATGTACAATCCTATGAACTCCAAAATACACATAATCAAAATTATGTTCAACACAATTTTAAAAAGGAACAAGGATGGTAAACATCTAGATCAAGGATTAAAGTGTCAACTTGGATATCTACTTCACCTTCATATCAACAACCACTTGAAGAATGAGAAGAAGATTCGGACAAAACTGAGGTTGGACATGCAATGTTGCTAGTCATAGAGCTTGAACCACAAGAAAAATGTTTGGAGGAATAAACATATGTTACTAAAGTGGTGTATCAACATCAAAAATTGAAAGATGGTATTCAGTCTATACTTATTTTTAAACGAAAAGAAATTATAAACAATAGTGGATATAAAATATAGACCAATGAACCAAGGATTAAGTGGGATAAAAAAGGAATGGTCTAGTTTAGAATATGGATTTGTAATAAAGGGATTCCCAAGTGTGAATCATGTACCAAGACTTGTGCATGGCAAATGCAATCATTGTTAATGGGAAGATCATGTGATTTCTAATTTTCCTTTCATTCAAAAATTTGTACAACAAACTTTTGTGAATCATGTTACAAACATGGTTCAAAACAAATTAAACAAGGGAAGACCACAACATCGAAAAGTTGGGTGAGCAAACTTGAGTGGTACCATGCATAATTTAAACTTGAAAAATTCAACACATAACATAGATGGCAAGGAACTACAAAGAACACCAATTGTTGTTCAAATTCATCAACCACCGTTACATCCATATTATGCTCCTAATTGAATGCAAATGACAACCATCCTAATTGGGATCAGATACACCAAAATTGATTCCATTCAACATGTGATTCCAATGCCCATAATTTGTGCCATTAAAGCAATGAAAACTTCAAATGAAATATACAACATCATATCTATCCACATTGAAGTATCATTAAATGTACAAATGCCTAAACCATCATCAAAAGGAATGGAATTAGGGGCAATTATAAAATTGGTGAAAAAAATAAGGTCTATTACAAATCTTAACTTAAATCCACAGTATGGGACCAAAAAGTTCTAATGAGTTCTACATAACTAATAATTTTGTCACATATTATATTAACAAACCCAATTGTAAGCATTCATGAAACATATTCATATGTTATGGGAACAACACCAATTAATCATGTAACGATGAGACTTTGATAATCAATTATTATAAACCCATACATGTGGTGTTAACTATAATGGCACCACCAACAAAAATGTTTATTAGGTGTAAACAAGTTAATAGGAGCCACTAGTGTGCACCCTTAGATGATTACTTTTTGGGGAATATTCTTGAAATATTTTGAAAAAAAATCTTTAAAAAAAAATTGTACTATTTTGTTAAGGTTTGTGAAAATATGTCATTTTCAAAGTTTTCCAAATCCATTTCAAAGTCCTTTTATTGCTTAAAAGTAATGGTTACAAGTTCTTTTACACTACTATTGAAGGTCCAAATGTTGATGAAATAATTTCATATTTTGAACATTTATGTAATAAAATATTAGATTTAATAATGTGCAAGATTTTAAACTTATTTTCAAGTTAAAATTGTTTATAAAAAAATTTGGTATAAAAAACAAAAAATTAAAGAGTGGTTATAATTGCTTTTGGTTCCTATTAGCATAACTGCACCCTACTTTAATTACATTATCATTAGACCTAGGAGGTGAACTACTGAATCTTCAAGAGCTTATGCAAGAGTAATAATTCAAAATTTACAACATTATTTTCCTAGTTGTATAAAAGATAATTGAATTATCATGAATACAAGAAAAATTATGATTTTGATGTCGCAACCCTAGCCTTGGGCTCGTGACCAAGGCAAGGGGTTGCGAAGGTGCAGGCCAAATGTGAAGGCCGAAAGTCACATTTCATGCTCCCGAGAGTGTGGGAGAATGCGAGGGAATGAACCCCACACTTCCAAGTGAGCTCCCATTTTGGGAGTTGGGGTCCCGATGGACTCCCGAATCTTCAAAAAGCAATTGCAAGGGTCAAAACCCATTGGATTGAAAAGTTTTTTATATTAATGGAAAGCTCTTGGAACATAGATGTCTAAAATGGGTTTGTGTGACCCATTTGGACACTTAAAACACAAATTATGGCCAAAAGAAAGGCTGAAAGCCAAATTGTCATACATAATACCCTATGGGGGGTATTATGTATCTAGCACATCTTGCTCCTTTTTTTATTGTTTTCGCATTAACTGGTTTAGAATTAGGTGTTGCCATATTACAAGCTTATGTTTTTACTCCTGACCACTAAAAGTCAAGAATTGACCCGATGCCCTTATGTGTAGGTGGCGTGCCACATATCGTTGGAAAGATCTTGACGAGGGTTAAGACTTTGCTTTAGACCTCATCTCAATCAGAGGTCTTGACACAAAGTTAGGGGCCCCCAAAGTTACAAAAGTCTCAACTTTGGAAATTTCGGGATTCCCACTTGGGAGTCCCGGGACAAAATGACATTTGGGTGTTGGTCCCGTGGCGAGGCACAGAGTATACTATAAGGGGGTAGGTGATGGCTTCCCCTAAGTCCGGGCCGTGGTGAGTCTTATGAGTCTGTGTTTACCCATGGCTCATCTGTGCACCAAAGTGTTCCAACTATCATTATCCAACTTGTTATTTAGTTTGTGCATGTCCGTGTGAGTAATTGAATTTCTTGTCAATCTTTCTAGTCCCATCCCGGAGCTCTAGCATGCCCCTCTACCCCTAAAGTGCTATGAGCCAAGAAGCGCACCCCAACTCTTTCTCCTTCCATTGTCTTCACCTTTGGACTCACAATTGAGTCCATCAAGGAGCTTAGGGGTGCATCACTAGATGTTCATGTACAAATATTTAAGGATGCCATTAAAGTTAATTGTAAAATGGAAGATGAGGAAATCATGAACCTATTCAATTTTACAATAAAGGACATTACATCTGATTAATCAATTACATGAAAGATTAATCAAAGTACAAATTTGTTAATCCAAAACAAGCTTTGTTAATCATAAACATTATTTAATAATGTAAAATGATGAACATGTGTATTTACAACTAAAGATGCTTAAGCATGAGGCAATTGAATCAATGGAGGTATATTACAAATGGTTATTAAAATTGATTAACATTTTGAAAACACCCACAACTAATAATTTCTTAACCATATTGTTCTAATTTGGGCTACAATCATATTTACATATAGCAATTATACAAATGAATAAGGCAAAAATATAATAATAGAAGGAGTTGGCATTATTATGTGAAAAAAAATTCCAAAGTTAATTGAAGCATAAAATTTTCTTTTAGTACCAATTGGATCAAAGACCATAATGTGCACACATATCAAAATAAAAAATAAAAATAACCAACTATGGCAATGTTAAAAGTTAATGCACATGTAGCCAAACCACTTAAATAGTTGGTGTACCCTTGTCAAATTTGTGGAATCAATGGGCATATTTTATCAAATTGTCCAAAATTCAATAAGATGAAACATGTTAAAAAACAAAAGAAATAAAACCATTAAAAAAAAATCTATAGTTGATGTGAAAGTTATGACTACATCAATAAATATGGTGGATGTGCATGTGGCAACAATTAAAAGCAAGGCAACTAAAATACATTTGTTTAAGGAATGGGAGCCAAAAAAAGAACAATTTGAATGTCACAAACTAGGAAGCAAAAGAACATCTTCAAAAATTCATGGTTGAAACTTGAAACCATACGATAGATGCAAGGCACTACTTCACTCATGGATGTACCTCCAACAACATCAAGAGAATGAACTAGTATTAGTTGGGTAGGAAGGCCAAATACAATAATACTTGTAGAACTAGCAAAACCACATGAAGTACTTTATATTCCCCAAAATAGGCCAATATGCATATATAATTTTTTTTTTAAATATTAGTAAAAAAATGTTGGAAACCAAATATACCATGAACTTTGGACAATTGTTCAAAATAGCTCATAATCTTAATAAATACACACTACGAAAAATCATGTCCTTTGCAATTTGTCCTATGCAACTAAAAATGTCCTTTAGAACTAGTTTGAGTTGCTAGAAAAAATGTGGGGATGCTTTAAATTAACACAAGAAAAGTTGGTAGTTTCACATGTACTTGATATAGGCATAGTTGCAATTGCTATAAATAATCACATGGCAATCATTTAGGTACAAGTTGGAAAGACTACCATAAAGGATGTACTATTGGATGGAGGGTCAAAAGTTAATATTATCACCAAACAATTGAAAAGTAAGTTAGGTTTACCTAAACCAAAACCTACACCATATAACCTTAGGATGGCGGACCAAACCACTACCAAACCAATGGGATTGATCTAAGTTGATCTATGAATGTATGTACATGGCATACCTTATGTTGCCATGTTTATTGTAGTACATAACAATGTGGTGAACTCTAATTATTCTATGTTGTTAGGTAGACCATGGTTATAAAGGGATGCAAAAGTGGCACACAATTGGGGCAATAACATGGTTACTATTTGGGGTAATGGAACAATTAGATACATAGTTATAACCAAAATAGTGTGAAGAAACCTAAAGTGTTGATGTGCTATGATTTTCAAAATGTTATGTTTATTACTAAGCATATTGAACTATTTTCTATAGGGACTATGAGCTTACTTGTGGGAATAGTTTTTTCATGTATGAGCTCAATACATTTGTGGAAGAACTAACAACTAGAAAAACAAATTTGATTATAGAGCTAGAGAATGTAAAGAAAGACAAGGTGGTAATAACCACAAAAATTTAGGATGAACTTGTATAGTTGTTTTAAAGGACAAAGTGTACCTTGAAACTTATTACCATCACAAACCAAGAAATGTACTTATTGATGAAACAATAATCAAGGTAAAAGTACCAAGAACTATAAATTGTTTGTTAGACTTTGATTAAGGACCAACAATTGGTCAAGTTCAATTTGGGAATATAAATGTATACATTAAAATGAATGCACATCATGTTTACAACAAGATGAATGCACTAGAGTAGCTATTTAAGTAGTGAAGGGATGGTTTCACTTGAATTTACAAAGACCTTAGAAGAATACCATTAGAGTTGGCCCAACACAAAATAAAGTTGGATACTTCTATTCCATTCATAACAACAAAATGCGTCCTTATACACTAAGCAATTTCACTAAATTTTGAATGAATTCACTAATCCAATTGAACACGACCTAATGGGATGTAGTGAATTCATTATCCACTAAACCATGACTAATGGATTGCACTCACATTTTGTAATAGTGACTAACACATTAAGCTAGGTGTAAGATGAACCTTAATTATGTTGTAGTTGGTAAACAAGACATTGACAAGTTATTAGGAGTTGGATTCATCAAATTCATATAAAAAGTTACATGGTTATCACCCATCATCATAGTGCTAAAGAAGAATGGTAAATTCATAATTTGTGTAAATTTCCAAAAGTTGATTGTAACCATTAAAAAAGACTTGTATCCCTTACCCTTCATTGATGAAAAATTGAAGATAATAGCATGCCATAATGCTTATTCATTCCTAGATGGATATTTTAATTATCATCACATATATATATATAACACTAGAGGACATATACAAAACAACTTTTGTAACATATTAAGGAGCATTTACATGGGTAGTTATTTGGAATTAAAAATAGACCACCAACTTACTAAAAGGTAGGGAACCAAACCTTGAGGAGTATTTAGACAAATTCGTGAAGATATTCCTAGATGATTTATAGTTTATAGTGACATGGATAGTCCTCTATCCAAATTGAAACTATGTTTTTGACAAGTGTAGAGAGTTTGGGATAATTTCACTCTAGAAAAGTGTGTTTTCATGGTGTTTTTTGGGATGATAATGGGGTTTATAATTCTAAGGAAGACAAACTACTAGATTTAAGAAAATCCAAACCATACTTAACATGCATGTACCTATCAATTTACATCAAATTCAAGTCTCTTATGGTATGGCACAATTATATCAATGTTTTATTAAAAAAATTGCATTTATTACGGTTCCCATTACAAAGTTAACGTGGAAGATAAAACCCTTTCGGGTGAAAACGCACTATAGTGACTCCCTTTGGGGCAGTTTTGGGTCTAGTATTATAGTACATATAATATAATTGTTCCAAAAGCATGGTACATTTAATTTTGGGTACCAATTTTGGTTTTTGGGCCTTACAACAATTATTTTTACAAAAATAACATTATATGTTATTATTATTTTAAAAACAATAAACTTCATTATCTATATTGAAATATCCATGAATATATTTATAATATAATTTGGTATAATAGGGCCACTATCTCATTTTGATTGCATTAACTTTAGGGCTTCATTAATCATAAAAATAATCAATTTAAATGGAATTAAAAAAAATAGCCCATCTAGTGATAAGTGTGTCTTTAATGTAGTTAATAAGGCATAGGTCTCAAGATGTATTGCAAGATGGTTGTTATTCTTTTTGGAGTATGTAGTTTATAAACTAAGACATACCCATGTGGTAGCAAATGCACTATTTAGATTGCTAGATTCAATAGAACCCATGCTAGTATTTAATCAAACAATGGATGCAACTTTATTTCATATGCAACCACTTTGGTTAAATGATGTCAAAGAGTTCTACTAATAGGATAAATGTTAGGGCCATTGATTCAAAGTCAAAAACAAAGGTTGGTTAAAAGGGCAAAGCCATTCAAATTGAAAGATGGAGTTCTATATTATAGAGTTGGCTAGGTTAATAGGTTGTGTGAATGTGTAACCATAAAGGAAACATTGATAATTGTCATTGAATTGCATGAAAGATTTAATTATAGGAGGTCATTATAGTAGATATAACAACCAAGAAAATCTTAGATGCAAGATATTGGTGGCCAACTTTGTTTTGCAAGTAACTTCAACATATCATGTGACACTTGCTAGAAAACTTAAGGACTTGCCATGCAAAGCCTAGCAAAGTTAGTCACTACATTATTGGAGGATATATGTTATATAAGAAACATGTACATATTGGTGGCTACATATTACATTAGCAAATGGGTAGAGGCAAAATGTTCACAAACAATGCTACAATTATAATGAAGTTCCTATATGAGTTCATATTATCTAGGTTTGGGTGTCCATTAACCATAATCATTAACTAGGTGTGCATTTCATTAATGAAGCCATTAAATATTTAAACCACTTCATGTTGAAACATGTAAGTTCAACCACCTATTATCCATAGGGAAATGGATAGGTTGAATCAACTAATAATGTCATGGGTACATTGATAACCAAATTTGTTAGTGAAAATAAATAGATTGGGATGAACATTTTCCCGCTGCATTTTTCTTATATAAAATAACATATAAGATAGGGCTACATGTTATACCCCATACCAACTAATTTATGGACTACATCCACTCATGTTGACATAATATATTATTTTAGTCATCAATGGACCAATATGTGTCCAAATTCATTTAGTGTTTCATTAGATTTTGAGTGAATTTGGATAGTTTTACCATGGCGAAAGTGGTCAACCCTTTAGTAAACAAGACCAATTGTTATGGATACTTGAATTATTTCATTAATAACTAATGCAATAAGTAATTAATGAAAAGAT
>Ga0209208_10004155_pt1 | contig 20629 bp, 18 predicted proteins | sample S1TSphfallax_3_FD_187694 | JGI IMG/M metagenome (GOLD analysis project Ga0209208, IMG submission 187694) | Host-associated microbial communities from peat moss isolated from Minnesota, USA - S1T2_Fd - Sphagnum fallax MG (SPAdes) (version 2) | ecosystem: Host-associated > Plants > Peat moss >...
ATCCAAATGGCACAAATTCCCGGGACTCCCGAAATGGAGTCCCGAAGTTGTCCCGAAATCGTCCCGGGTGGAGTCCCGGGACTTTGGGAGCTCATAACTCCCGACTGCGAGATCGGATCGCAACGAGCTCTAAACCGAACTTGTAGCCCTCGTCGAGATCTTTCCAACGACGTATTGCACTCCCAATTCGGACTTCGGAAGAGGTCGATTCCCGACTTTTAGTGGTCGGGAGTCAAATTGCCAGTTTGACTCCCGGCCCTTTTTTTGCCCATAACTTGGGCGACAGATGTCCAAATGCCCAATGCGAGGGCATTTTCGATATCTACGCTTCAAGACCTTTCCAATGACACCAAGAACACCTCAATGTGAGGTGTTTTGGGTCCTGTTGTCGAGCTCTGAACATTCGGGAGTCCTGGAGGACTCCAAATCCCCAACTTTTCCAAGTGTTGGGCTTCACCCCCACACTTGGCCAAGTTAGGGTTGCGACACTTTAGGTCAAAAATGTGAAGAATTAGTTTAGCATTGGAATTCAAAAATAGAACATTACATGTTTCCATGCTTAAAGTGTTATAGTCTAATCCATGTTCCAAAGCACATGTTGAAGGTTGGTCCTTTTAAAAACTTCTATAGCCCACACAGTTTTCGATATGGATGAAATAGAAACCTAAACTCGAATTCAAAATTTTTTAAACTAATTGTTTAATTCATTTTGTGTGCATGTATAGGGCGATCCACGCAATTTTGGGTTGATGTTCCATTGGGATGGATCTTCCTTTGCAAAAACAAGCTTCAAGAATTATTAGACATTGGATTTGAGCATATTGAATTGTGGAAGAGTAAACATATTATATCTTTTTCTTATAATGTTCATTCCATCTTGAGTCTAAAAACCTTATCAAACAAGTTGACTACCATGTTTTACAACATTTTTTAAGCTTTTCATGACTAATTTAGAAAGGTTGTTTTTAAATGGCATTCAAGTTTAGTAGGGAATTCCTTCAAAATGAATTAATGAGCATCTTGTTGATTTGACTACCTTGCATGGCATGGTGATGGTATGAACCAGTGAACATCTTGCCGAATGTAAGGTGGCGAGAGTGAAAGTGGTGGGTATTTGAGGTGTCAACATCTATTACATCAAGATGGTATGGTAGATCTGGAAACCAAGGCTTGTTGGAGTACCATGACAACTGGAAATAGAAGAGGCACCAATCTACCTTGCAACATGTGAAAGGCATGGCACTATCATTGAAATAATGGCAGGAATTACCAATCGGTAGGGAAAAAACTACTTGGTTGCTCTTGAAGCAAACATTTTAAGGCATTCATGTCTTTGAGGGTTGTACAACTTGTGTGGCTTTGATATCTTTCATGGCTTGACCTACAATGCGATGCACACTTTGGCACTCTGTGTTTTAAAAAAGTAAGTTCACATGCTAACAAAACGTGCCAAAGGAAATGGGAATATGAAAAAACTAGATGGTGCATTACAAACTATGAAAAGTTGAGTCCTCCAAGACTTAGAACAAGCTTGGTAGCCTAGGAATACGAAATCTTTGGGGCTCTATAAGGTAGAAGAATCATGTGGTGCTTATGTACATGTCTTAACTTGTTTAGATTTGGGATTGGACTCAATTTTGGGTGGGATACGTGTGATGCTTCTCGAGGTTGGAAAGTTATTTTATACCCATAGCTAAAGCTATGGATGGAGTATTCAAGGTAGGTAGAATGCACAAGAGCTACTAGTAGCATGGCATATTCGCTTGGAAAAAAATGCATGCCCAATTCCTTTCCACTTGAACATGTTGATAGATGATTAGAATTTTTTTATACGGTAGCGAGAAAGCCATTTGAAGACCAATTTGAAAACCAATTTTAGGTGAAGGCAAATGGTAGAATGTCTTTTGATCTAGATAAATCAATATTTATGTTGAGTTGTGCAAAATTTATGAATTCCTTGCAATGAGGTCCAATTCTAAGGTATTGCTAGGGTGCCAAGATTATTTTCTTAACCAAGCCAACAATTATATGTAAATCTCTTCATGTTCCATTGAAAAGTTCATGGAATTTTTTATTTATATCAGATATATATTAATCTTGCTTGGGGATTTAATAAATTGCTTAAATGGTTTTGTAGTTAATGAATTCAAAAATGAAAAGTTTTTTTGAATTCATCCAATGATATGATTTGTAACATATGATGAATGTAAAAAATATGTGCTTGTGAATTTGTGAGTGGCAACAAATGATGAACTCACAAAAGAAAAGGTTGAATGTTCAACATTTTTACAACTAATGAATCTAGAGAAGAAAAGCTTGTAGATTTGTTGCATTGTAGAATCATGAATTCAATGAAGATATTGTGGGTTCGATGATTTATAAATGAAAAATTCATCAAATGAACAAAATAGGCTATTGGTTTGATTTTTTGCAACTATAGAATTATGAAAAGAAAAATAACAGTTGTGGATTTAATGATTTGACCATGAGAATTTTTTTAAAACTTATTAGGTTTGGTGATTTGTGCCTAATAAATTCAAACAATAATTTGTTGGGAGTGATGATTCATAGGTTGGGAGAGAATAATTTGTTGCAAAAGAATTGTTGGTTTGCCCAAATAGAATAGACACACAAGCGCAAACAAATCCTCAATGTTAAACTATGAATATTTGTGCTTATGGGTGCGATATTTTTTTATTTGAATATTTAAACCTTAGACCTTGTTGCATTCAAGCTTCCACATGGGGGTTTACAATATTATGACAAATGTGGAAAAATTATACCATTCCCTGAAATTATCACATATGTGGGGAAATTCACATTATTCCCCCTCCTTTTCTTTAGAAGGGTGCAATCCCATCCAAATGAACCAAAAACTATGTTGGATGGTTGGAAAACTATGAATTTTGTCAAATGTGTTTATGTAATGTCATTTTAATATCATGTTGATCAAATAAATTTGTGCTAAATGATTTATATGAGTGTTAAAAAATTCCAAAAAATCATTTAATTTAATAAATTCACTTTTGGTTTTAGTAAAGGACATTTGAACTTTAACACCAAAAAATCAATTTTATAAAACATTAAGTTAAAAACTTTTTTAGTAAAGAAATTTTGATGGGAAAACAATTGAAATGATGGTAACCTATTATCCACATACAAAAAACATTCATAATTTTAAAATTGTGGTATTTAAAATTTTTTAAATATTCAAAACATAATTTCAAAATGTTCAAATTTCAAAAATCATTTGCTAAAAGTAAATGAATCATAATTTGTATGACATATGAATAAAGTTGTGGCTTATAGTAAAAGAAACTTAAAGTTTATAGTTATTATATTTTAACATGTTTTGAGTTATGATCATTTTTCAAGACAAAAAATAAAACTGTACATTTAAAAAAAACATGTTGAAAAAAAATCTTTCAAAAAATCATTTTTATGAAAAAAATCAAAATATTCACACATCGTTGAAAGTCCTTTGTCATCATTAACTCATTTTGTTATGATTACACATTTAGGTGAAGTGTAAGGGGAAATTTTTCACGAAATACTCATTAGGTGAAATGTAAGGAAAATCTTTCGTGGAATACCCCTCACCCTTTACATTGTTGCCTCCAATGAAACTAAAGCCAAAGAAAACAACTATTGTCACCATTAATCAATTTCTTCTTTTAACAATTGAAATATTTGGATATCTACACAAATAGGCTTATGTGTTTTTACACAATTGTTCCAATGTCATTTGGAGCTTAAAAGGGCCAATGGACCCTCATTTTTATGCCTTGGTTATTTGTTTCATAAAAAAATTTAATTGCATTGCAAAGGATGCAAGCATTTTTCACCTTAAGTCGTGCAGTAACCATAGGCCTAGCTATTTCTTCACATCCAACCTTTCAGTACACACCTCCCATTACCACTGCCAACCTCTTGCAAGTGGTTGATTTTTGACAAAACACAACCATACCTACTCCTATAGGCGATCAATTTGTGACATCGAAAGATTTTGACATATAGTTTGAACTAACTTGACATCTTGTAAATTCTCCCTTTTTCCTAATCCTTTGTACATTTTTCAGATCTATTATGTGTTTATAAATAAAGTTATGCAAGGTTGCATCATTTGTCACTAGTGGCTCCTTTGATTATGATTTCACCCTCAATTGAAATTGAAATGAAAACAGAATCTTTCATGAAATACCCCTTTCAAGGGTTTGTTTTTTCAAATTTCTCAAGTAGGTGTAATGGCAAGGATCCACAGCATTAATTAACAATAAATGATGACTATCTGGGTGGACTAGTAGATTTTTTTGGGATCCTGCATAGTTTTGGCAACCTAATGGAACACACTTCCTAAATCTGGCAACTTCTAACTTTTTTTCCTCAAGATGTGGCGAATTTTTTTTTTAAAAATTCTCAAAAATCCCTTTGTTGGATTAGCCAGCCCTTTTTTTTGTCGCCAAGTGGCGAAAATTCTCCACAAAAGAAAAACCCTTCCCGTTTCCCCTCATTGCAATATCTTTGAGACCCTGAACAGGGACTTTTCCCCTTAAGGCCATAAGGGCTTCCTCATAGGCCCCTTGTATTCATTCGACTCACAGGAAGCTCATCTTGTTGATATGATCTCAAGGAGCTGATAGAATTCTCGGGAGTTTTTAATCATGGCACCCGCTTCATTTCTGTTAAGGGAAGAAGTTCCCTGCAGCACAGCAGCTCGGATCAGCGACATGAGTGATGATCATGGCGTCGATAGCTGCAGCCGATCAGCTGCATCACCCCGGCGGCGATTTCCTTCGAGATGGGTCGATGGCCCATTGATTGTGGGAGCCGGACCTTCAGGTATGGCAACAGCAGCATGTTTGCGAGTAAAGGGTGTGCCATGCACGATCATCGAGCGCAATGATCAAGTGGGTTCTCTTTGGAAGAGGAAGACTTACGATCGCTTGCACCTTCATCTTCCCAAGCGGTTCTGCCAGTTGCCAATGTTTCCCTTCCCAGATTCCTACCCGACGTACCCGACGCGCGACCAATTCGTCTCGTACCTTGATGACTACGCGGAGCGGTTCGACATCAAGCCGGAGTTCAATACTGCTGTCTCCAAAGCTGAGTTTCTCGCAGAGTTTGGTATATGGGCTGTGAGCGTTGTGGCGCGCCCAGCGGCAGCTATGGATGAGCTCGACAGATCATGTCCACGTGCAGCTGCGGCCACACAACAATATGTTTTCTTTGCTCGGTGGCTCGTGGTGGCAACTGGAGAGAACGCGGAGGCGTTCATGCCCAGCTTTCAAGGACACGAGGACTACAAAGGCAATATCATGCACGGCAGTTTATATCGAAATGGCAAAGACTTCTGTGCTAAGAAGGTGCTCGTGGTCGGATGCGGAAACACTGGGATGGAGGTTGCGCTAGACCTCGCGAACTACGGAGCTCTGCCGTCTCTGTGTATCCGGGATCGGGTAAAGCTCCCCGTTCAGCTCTTAGCTAGCTAGCTGCTGTACTGTTGTTGTTGTTCTGTACGTGAGAATATCATCGCGGCTTTTGTAATTAGTCTTTGTTGAGCGCAACTGCATTGTTATGCTCCTTGCGCAGCAGCTTCACGTCTTGCCGCGGGAGCTCCGGCTGATCGGACTCATGAATCTATCAACGTTTGAAGTTGGATTTTGGCTTGCGGAGAGATTTCCGCTTTGGGTAGCGGACAAGATTCTGGTTTTCTTATCATGGTTGACGCTAGGCAGCACAGACAGATACGGCATTCGGAGACCTCGGGAGGCCGGTCCTCTAGAACACAAAAGAAACACTGGAAGGACGGCTGTTCTCGACGTTGGCACAATTGCTAAAGTGAAGAGTGGACACATCAATGTAGAACCCACAACAAAATTCCAGGGCACCCAATTACTCTAGATCTTCTTCATCTAGCTAGTTTTCTTCCTCGATATTTATTGCCGCAAGTTATTACTTTGCAGTCAGATCTTTGACAACCCAAATCATATACACAGGAAAAAAAAACAGAATGATGATGTGATAGATCGAGACAGAATTGGAAGAACGCATGAAATGGGTTGCATAATATTGTTCTGAGGATTGTCCGCGTATCTATGAAAGTATAACAGTTCGTGATCAATTGCTATCAAGACGATTGATTTCCTAGCATGCATGCAGGAGCAGTATTAGTAACTGCTGACGGAATTTATGAATCTTTTTGATGGAATTTTCGTTTTCTGCAGGTGGTTCCTGGGATTGAACGGTTAACGAAAACGGGAGTTCTCTTCACTAATGGTGCCACCGAAACCTTTGACACCATCATCATGGCAACGGGATACTTCAGCAATGTACCCAATTGGCTCAAGGTACGTAATAAAAACAAGAACAATAACAAACAAACAAAAAACAACAACATCAACAGTTACAGTCTAGTATCAAGCTCTTAGTATTAATCAGCTCCTGCTAGCTACGACAATTCTTCTTGTCCTCCTCTTTCAAATCTCTTATCAGATCCGGCGACTCGCAATTCGTTTATTGTAGAAAAAAATTCTCTGGCTACAATGATGTGTTTGGATTTCTTTTTCTTCAGAACTCAGACTTGTTTGGAGGCGATGGTTTGCCGAGCTCGCATGCTCCGCATGGATGGAAGGGAGAGCACGGCTTGTACGCCGTTGGGTTCGGTAGGAAGGGATTGCTTGGCTGCGCCAACGACGCGGTTTTAGTGGCCGAACATATCGCTAGGAATGGCGGCTTCGATGGCTGCGCGCACGATGTAGATCCCGTGGACGGACACATCAACGGCTGACCTGGCTACGCACATCTATCGCCGGACACATCCCTGACCGTATTTTAATTTTCATTCCAATGAGAGAGTCTGGAATTTTATTTTATTTTAATTTCGGGGGGGAAGAAATAATTGTTTTCCTTAAGCTTGTGCCAATCATCCATGACTTTTGGTAGGAAAATGTAATTTTTAAAAAACGCATTTTCATTGTCCAATAAATTGGAGTGATGTGACCTGCATTTTTTTTTAATATGTGTGTGTATGTGTATATAAAATGTGAGACCCTTCAATGGACTAATATTTGCAAAAACATTAATGCCAAAATATTTCAATCTCATAAGGTCATGTCAAGTCAGGAATTTATTTTTATTTTTTTTCAATTTTGTGGTTTTTGAAAGTTTGGTGATTCTTCCAAAAATTTAAGCATTTTCCCTCGAATTTACACTTTAATAAACCAGAATTTGCCAAAAATAAAATCACTGATGTTCCCCTAAGCATATACCATATTTGAATTTATATAGATAATAACCTCAGACAATAGCTTTAGCTTTTGATTCCTCATGATGGATCCCCCTACTACATGAACTAGTGAAAATCAAATTGATAACTTGGGCCTCATGTTGCAAAACATTACTAATGACAATCAATAGTTCCAAAAAAAAGAATTGATTGTTTGAAATTTTAATTCCATTCAAATGGAAATATTGAATGACAATGCATGCAATTTCAACTCAATTTTATTGAAATTGGGTTTAATTAAAGGAAAATTTCGAATTTTGAATTGAATTCAAATTCAATTGAAAAGAAATGGAGCGCAAATTGGTATTGAAAGTAATGAAAATTTGCTTATAATAATGATGTTGTAAAAGAAACAAACTTTTTTTTAAAAACACAAATTCAAAAGGACACTTTTTTACCCCTCCACTCAGAATTAGCTAAATAAATTCCAATTTAATCCATTCTCAAGTAATTATCAGTATTGGTAAGTTTAGGTTATTTGTAATTTAAGTTGATAGGTTAGGTTTTGAGGCAATCGGATTAGAGTTTCAAAAAAAATTTAAATTTGGATTTTAATCCAGACCTTGAAACCACCTCATTTGAAAATTGGAATGAGAACTTGAATCAAGACTATTAAAGTTATCGGTAAAGTCAGCCGATAAGGGGGCGAGGACAGCCAGTTTCGGTATAATAGGGCATCAAATGTTTAACTGGGAATGAAATTTTACAAAACGAAATAACTGGGATCCAATCTAGTTTTTCCACCAATTTTGGTTGTTTCATCCTCTCTTTCCTTTTCCCTGAGCAGCTAAATGCTACATGTATTTTCGCTGCTCTTACCTGTACAACTACTATAACTACTCTGGAACCCTGTACATTAAATGCTGAGTTTCAGCATTTCATAGTGAGACTTAATAAAATTTCCTTACTTGGTGGATACTGCTGAAAGAGGGGATAGGAGGTGAAAGAAAGGGTGACTTTTTGCATAACTTTATTGTCATTGTATAACAGGTTCAGGTTCTTTGAAGGTATAAGCACCATAAGGATCATTGTGTGGATTTTGGTCGCTTTGGCAAAATGTGGTGTGTGAATGAATGGAGCACAATAGGGATTATTGTGTGGATTTTGGGCGCTTTGGCAAAATGCGGTGTGTGAATGAATGGAGCACAGTAGGGATTATTGTGTGCATTATGGTAGCATTGTCATCCACTTGGACTACAAGAGGTAAGATTTCGTTGTCACACTTATTTTGTAGCGGGAGCTTTGAGACCAGATGCACCAGAATAGACACAATTTCTCATGTGAAACACATTCCTCAAGAAAATGAGGAGCAAAATCCTTCTTGGCTTCTTCTGTGCAGTTTCTCTCATTTTTTGCCACTTCATGGCCAGCTCCTGGAAAGCCGATAGGTAGACTCAGCAAACCATTGCACATGGCACAAAACTCCCACAGACAATAATGTCATTCCAGATGAGTTTCTTGATGGATTTTATGGCTAGAGATATTACACTATGTATTTGGTGATAAATCACTACATAGGCACTTGTCAAGTCATTATTTCACATGACCTTGTTTCTTCTTCTTCATCTTCTCTTCACAACTTCATAGGAATGAATGTTGTTGATTGCATGGGTCTCAAGTCTCGACTGAGTATTTGTCAACTCAACAATTTTCATTATGCATCCCTTGTATATGAAGAATATAATAATGTCTAACCATATAACACATATGTGGTGACATATTAGGATTTGTGTTCTTTTTAACCAAGTGTTTTGCTATCTGTGGCATCATGACAATTGTTAGGGTAGAAAATATTTGTTATAAAAAATTTCATCAATTTCTAATTAATTTAATTTTTTCTGAAATTTTTTCTTAATTTTGAGTTGCAATTTTTTAAAGAATTTTTTGAAATTTGATATTCAGGTTGTGAGAATTGAATGTGAAAATTGACTTGTTATTGCATTTGTGAGAAACAACACATTTGAGAATTGACTAATTAAAAACAAAACCTTGATACCCAGATCGGTTTTAACGAACTTGAAAAAAAAGGTTTGTTCTCATAATGCCGCATGAGAACTGAAACAATCAATTCTCACCAAAATGAGAACCGCCCAATAGTGGAAAAAACCCTGAAGTGTTTTTTGGGTTGTTTCTAAACATTGTAAAATATCCCAACCCAAGAATTAAATGGGGTCTCCAAGTCTCAATTTAACATTTCCCATGTTACATATAACCACTAAAGAGGCCCACTCCATAAGGAGGTTTATTTTATTATTAGGGCCCATTTACACTAGGAGTCAGGGCCAATGTTCAACCCAAATCCAGCATTCCTATTGGTGCAAAAGTTGAAATTAGCCCCAAGGGCTTTACACTAGGAGTCAAGGCTTAAATAGGAAAAAAAAAGCTTTTCAATCTGCCCCAAGTTACTAATAAATGCTGAACTTTATGGCCTTGTAATTGGCCCCAAGGCTGAAAAAAGGATATGATCAAATTTGGGAGGCCAATTTGCAACCCTTGGGACCAATGTTTCAGCATTTATTAATGACTTTGGGCCAATTTGCAACCCAAAAGTGCTCAAAGACCCCCAAGTTTTTTTGGCCTTGCCTCCTAGTGTAAAGAGGGCCTTAAATGGGGTCTGCAAGTCCCAATTTAAGATTTTCCATGTTAAATATAACCACCAAAGAGGATCACTCCAGAAGCTGAAGAAGGGACTAAAAGTGAGTGGAGGTTTCACCCCTGGCCACCTTAAGGTATTTAATGAAGGCCTAATTCACCAAAAATCATGACAAGTGAGTCATGATCTACCAAGTGTCATTAATTATAGTTTACTAACTACACTTCTATTTTGGCACAATGACTATAAGTTGTCATTAAATAGAGGGTTTTTTTAAAAGAATAATAAACATGAATGCTAACCCTAAAAAAGATACACTTTAACACTATTTATAACTATGATGATTAATGATAATTTACTTTAATTTGGACAAATTAAGGAAGCAAGGATGAAATTATTTCCTTAATCCAGCTATTTAGCTGGCCAACTTTTTTCTGTTAATCTTGTGGGCTCTGGAGAGAAGAACTTATGTCACACACAATAATCTTAGGCTCGCTTTACACTAGGAGTTAGGGCCCCAAAAAAACTTGGGGCCAACTTTGAGCATTTTTGGGTTGCAAATTGGCCCTAAAATTACTAATAAATGCTGAAACATTGGCCCCAAGGGTTGCAAATTGGCCTCTCAAATTTAATGATATTATTTTTTCCAGCCTTAGGGGCCAATAGAAGGCCATAAAAAGTTAAGCATTTGTTAGTAACTTGGGGCAGATTGAACTTAACATCAAGTGTGAATGCACCATAAGACCCTAAATCAAACTGGAATCAGGATCTTATGGTGCATTCACACTTGATGTTTAAGTCCGTGTTGAATGGAAAATCTAGGTGGCATCCTAGGTGGCATGCAATGTTAAATAGGTGATAGCTTAATGTTAAGTGAAAGTTAGCTTAACATAAAATTTTCATGGTAACTAGGTTTAAGTCCTAAATGACTACCATGATGTTAGAGGACTTAACACTAGAGTCCCTAACACCAAGTGTGAACGCACCTTTAGTTTTTTGGTAAACTAGGTTAAAACTCAGTTAGAAAACCATCAACTAGATCTGGAATTTTTGAAAAGAAATGTTTTCTGAAAAAAATAACTGTTCCAAAAATAACTACATGTCTAATGCCAATTAGAAATTAAAATTAAAATTAAAATAATAATATAAATATATTTTAAATAAAAAATAATATTAAAAATGTAAACTAGAACATGTGTGAACTAGGTTTTGGGGCCAGATTCAGTTTTCCTTTGGTTTTAGCTTGAAGGCTGATTTTTGGTTCCAATTCCAATTTTGATTTTATAATTCTTTTTTTCAAAATTTGAAATCAACAAGTCAAATAATTGGTAACCAAAATAACCAACCCAATAATTGAAACCAGAATCAAACCCAAACTCCCACCCCTCCCAATCAAAAATCTACAAATCTACCTACATTTAAATTTGGTGTGATATATTTGTCATCATCCTTAACAAACATAAACTCAAATCTCAAACTCCTCAATCAATTAACATGGTCGATGATAACCCTTCTTCTTAAAAACTTGCCCCTTTTCTCCTCCGCCCATTACTCAAGCCCTCTTTCCATTGGCCTACACTAAACTACATATTGCAATATTTAGGCTACTTGTGCATTAATTAATTATTTTAAATTATAATTTTTTGAATTTTTAAACTTATTTATTACATCAAAAATATGAAAAATGACAAAAGAAATTGCAAAACTTCAAATCACAATTTCTCAATGTAAAACAAAATGAGTCCTATCTTAATTAACCATTAGATGTTACTTAAGATCAATGCATTATACTTGGTAAGTGTTAGTTTTGAGATTGTGTAAAGTGTCATATGTTGCACTTTCATTCTTGTGGTTACTTAAGAAAAATTGTTTTGACCAAATAAGTTTTTTTTAAACTAACCATTGGATATAACTTATAATTATCTATATGCCAATTATAACCTTTATTATTATTGCTTAAACATGAATTTTTAGAAGAGAAAAAATGATCAAATTATTATTATTATTTTATTATCAAACATAAATGATGAGAAATATATAGATTAAGCACTTTGTTGCTAAACTAGGGCTATATATTACATTGAAATGATTGATATAGCACCCACCCCAAGCAAGGGACACTACCTTTGACAAAGAGATTATAATTTATGAATATTGAACTTCTCTCTTGAAAAGTTGTTGCCAAGGAGTTGCACTTTGAATATTTATTTATAATTATTTTTATTCTCATTTTCAATCTATTATTTATTTCGTCCATACATTATCCCTTACATGTTTCAATTAACTTAATTTGAGTGTAAAGGTACATATACATACTTATCATTTACCATACATTCATTTCAAGAGTTCAAATGTGTAAATGAAAGATAGAAGGTTGTATAAATAAAAAGGGGGATAATATATACAATTATGGCTATTTTTTCACACAAAAAATTTGAGAAAAAACTTGGATTCAAAGTGTTTTTGGTGTAAATTTTTTGTTTCAAACAAAAAGTTGTTCAATTTTGAAAAATCAAAAAATTAAAAAGAAAAAAAAATTAGAAAACACTAGTGGCAAGTGGTAACTCAACTTAAAAGGTTCAAAGTATATTAGGTAACAATCTTGCTCGAGGTAATTACTGCAATTGAAGGAAATAATATGCATAGAGCACATATTTAGTAGTTAATCAGCATAGTTATCAGATGATTATTTTCATATACCCTTCTTTTCCTCACCTCAAGACAATTTATGAGCCTTCAAATAAAAGCAAACCTCAAATATATAGGACTTGGGCTTGGTGAAGTACTACCAATGATAGTGAATTATTTAGTATAATAGTTCTGGGCATAGATTTGGAGAGATGCATTGAAAGTGTGTTAAATGGATAGTTGGAATGACAAGTTGTGGTGGCGTTGCACGGTTGGGGTATTGAGATATATTTTTTAGACTTTTTTTAGTTTTGTGACAATCATAAGTGCATTAATTCACACTGATATATGTCAAACTAGTTACCCTACTAGCTTGATAGCTTTGACACTAATTATGCTATTCTCAAAAATGTTTAAATTTCCAAGATTCTTTTTCAACGGAAAAAAAAAACATTTGTGAAAAAAAATGTTGGATCTTTAAGAATATGTATCTTCTATTTAAGGTAAATGATATTGCTATGAAAGTTGCAAATTCTATTTTGAAGATTTTATTTTGGGAACGAATGTGCAAAGTATTGAAACATTTTTGTGTAATGGGCTAGTTGTCACTAAGGCCTATCACCCCCAAAAAAAAGGGTTTTAAAGTTTGGATAGAACCACAACTAATTGATACAAAGTCATACCATATTTACAATCATATCATGGGATCAACATGTTGTGAAAGTGCTTGACAACCCATGTTGTCTCAATTGCCAAACATCTCATGTCAAGTTTCAACCAAATGGGTTATGATTTGTGAATCTCCAAAATTGGTTTACATGGCAGATAATGTGGATTGAAGTTATGCTACTCAGCTTTGATCCTTTGACATTTCCAAGATAATATGATCTGTGTGTCTTGAATTCTCATCGAAAGCAAAAACTCTCTGCAGAAAATTGCATCAAATTGCTGCTGTCTCCACAATTTAGAAAAGACCGCCTTCTTGGTTGCTGTAGTTATCATTGTTCAGAGCAATTGAGAATTCTTCACTTCGCCACCCATTTTGCGCTCGTGTGGATTTCAGAGACACAGAGTGAGAGAGTATGTGTTTGTGCGGATTGTCATCATGAGGCCAGAGCTTGGAGGATTGTTAGTAGTAAACTGGTTGCCACTGTCTAGTCTGAAGAATGATGGTGCTGAAAAGTTGAAAATTTTGCATTTGAGGCTTCTCCCAGAACCAACTTCTGCTCTCCTAGTCTTGTCTGCAAACCACCATGTAGATATATTATGTTCGCAGACCACTTGCTTTTGGAAGCATCCTGCAATGTAAAAAATACATGCATGTCTACTAACTTAGGGCAATAAAAAAACTTATAACAATAAAGGCAACAACAATACAAACAAATTAATCAACTAAAAATTAATTTCATTATAATCTTTGTTATTAAATCTTCATCAAAGCCCTATTGTAGTTTTATTAAATAACATCAAATTAACTTAAAACATTTCTATCTCAAAAACTAATTTTATATTAAAATTTTAATTTATTTCAAATTTGGCATGTTTTACTTTAATCAATTCTTGCATAATCTATTTTTTTAAGAATCTCATTTTAATAAGACTTCAAGGAATTGAAGCTATTTATTTATATGTTTATCAAACAAATTTCATTTTTTAAATTAGTCATATGAATCGTTTTGCTACATTTCATAGTTATATGAAACCTTCTGAAACAAAAAGGCAAGTGACAACCCAAAATAAATAAAATGATATAGAGGCATGATTAAATCAGTTACCCGACATTCATATTTTGAAAAGAAACCCAACAAGTAGATGGGTAGACTTCAAAACAACCCATCAATTGGATGGGTGCACCCAAAATCTCCGCATGATTATCCATTAGCTTGGGGCAATAATGATTCTAGAAAACCCACTGCAGCACCAATATGAACCAAGAAGTCAACATGTCACATCCTGAGGACAAGGAAGATGGGGCATTGTAAGTAAACCTTCAGAAGGACACAAGTGCCCATGCAATCCACTCCTTATCCGCCCTTAATACAATCTGCAGGTCAACTGGGACCCAAAGTGGTTACCAGCAATCCTCCATCCATAGAAACTACATAATCTCAGAAAGAGGAGAACATCAACCTCAAAAAGATAAACAAATTTCTTGATGCAGGTAAACCAGCTTCATCCACCCGTCACACAATAGAAGAAAGGAGGATGCCAGTTGAGAGAAGCAAGTACATGGATCACCTTGTCTGCACACTTTCCTCCTCAACTTCCTGCCCACTTATTCTCATTACCTCCCCTCTGTCAAAACCAGATGGTGCATTCTCTGCCAAGTTACCTCCAAAGATGCTTCCTGGTTGTGGGGGTGTGTGGCTGCAGAACAGTAAGAGCCAGAAATGTAACTCACCAACCCTCTGCCATCAAGAGAAGAATGAAAACATTTATAGACAAAAGGATAGCTGCATGTCTCTTCATCCTATGGACCTTTTGAGGGGCAACTGCTGGCTCCATCACAGCAGGGTGGATGTTTCTGATGTGCAGCAACTTGGACCACTTGCAAGGTTGCCTGACAACAAGACTAGAAAACTTTGATACACCAAGATCTGGAGCAAAATTGTTCTGTTTGGATGATAGTGTAAAGGGAGGAGGAAGGTTCAAGTTGGATGAAGGGCGAGGGAGAGATTCCAGTTCTTCCTACTTTGCAAATCACTGTTTGCATTCTACTTGAATTGAACTGGGGTACACAGAATCAGACAGTGTTACAAGCAGGGAACTGCAAAGCAGTAGGTCTGCATTGTAGCTGAAACCCTCCCCTGGCTCTTCCTCAATTCCTTTTCCAAAATGCAAACTCGCTGTTTGGAGTAGACTCCTCTTTGTTTCCCTTCCTCCCATGGGTAACTCTCTCCCCTTGATTTCGTGCATAAACTAAGATTAGCAGATCAGAGTCTGTCTCCATTTGAAGTTCACACTCAGAGACTTTGAGAAATGAGGGTAAGGATGTCTCAACATCCAGGCTCCCAAAAACTTGCAAAAGAAAGGAGGGAACCCAGCCCAATTGTACACCTGGAAACATTGATGTATCCACAAGAACCTAACAAGTGCTCCACTTGGAAATCATCAGAAGAGAATTCCTCAACATGGACCTGCTGGTCAATCCCTTCTCTATTGCTCAGTCACTTGGATTTAGGTTTCCAATGCATTCTCAGCTCAAATGAGTTTAATCCAAAAATTGTTGAGAAGGAAAAGAATGAAGAAGATGCATGTGCCACAGAGCAGTCACACCCCATGAATTTTTTTGATTGAAACCTGAATTTGATTTAGTGATTGACAAGCCAGACTACTGGTATCACCAATAGTCCATGCAAGAACAAACACCATCTTCAAAGTGATGAAAGTGACTGGCATCCCTCACTGCGATGGCTCTCCCAACTATTTTTGGAACGAACTTTGTGGAAGTATGGAAATCTTTGCAAACCTGCATTTTCTTTCTTATTCCAAAAGGATTACCAGGAGCTGTGTTGATGAGCCCAAATGCAATAGCCAGCTTCTCACTATGGTGACACAAATGAAATGCCTTTTCTTCTTCTTCCACATCATCCAGAACAAATTCCGTACAAGGCTCGTACCCTGCATCATGCATGAGCCCTGACAATCTCTGCAGTTCTGCATGAATTTCAATCATCTGGGGGTGGTCTCAATCCTCTACTACAAACATATCCACCTCATTATTCACTTCAATCCAGATGCAACCTGGCTATTTCTGTGCACCTTTTTCTTTTCTCTGCCATTCAACATTCTCACAGAGATGTCCCTTGCCAGCAGAAGCATATATGTTTGACAGCAGTACATAACTGACAGCATTTTCAGGCTCCATTTCAAGAATCTGTTTGGCAACACGTTCTGCAACCTCCACATTACCATGAATTCTGCAAGCAAAGCCATCCATGCATCCACATGTGGTGTACAGGGCATTGCCATGACCATATTCTCTGCCTCTTGTAGACGGCCAGCACAACCAAGAAGGTCAACCATACAGGTGTAATGTTCCAATTTTGCAGGAATCATATAGTCTGTGACCATTGGATCATAACAGTGCATGCCTTCATCCACAAGACCTGCATGGCTACAAGCTGACAAAAGACAAATAAAGGTGATATCATCTGGCTGTACACTTTCTTCACACATCTGTGCAAAATGTTAAGAGCTTCCTTACCATGCCCATGCATGGCAAATCCTCCAAGTCACCAAATCTCGAGATGGCATTTGGTTGAACACTCTCCAAACAAACCTGCCCTCTTCAAGCACAATCACACTGGCACATGCATTCAGCACCCCCACAAAAGTAACAGAGTTCGGTCACACATGCTCCTGTTGCATTTATCGAAATAGTTCCAGTGCCTTCTGCCCTTGGCCACATTTCACATGTCCAAATACTATGGCATTCCAAGTGACCACATCTCAAGATGGCATCTTGTTGAACACTCTCCAAGCATCCTCAATGCTCCCACATTTTGCATACATGTCAACCAAACTACACCCCACAAAGACATCAGACTCGAAACCATTTTGAATGAGCTGTTTATGAACAAACCGGCCATCTTCAAGTGCTCCTAACTCAGCACATGCCTTAATCACCTGAACAAAAGTGAATGCATCAGGACTCATTCCTTCTTGTCACATTTGCTGGAAAAGCTGCATTGCCTTCTTAGGTTGCCCATAATTCACATATTTTGTAAGCTTCTGATTCCATGCAAAAGGGCTCAATTGTACAGTTCCTGGTGCCATTGCAGCAATCTCTGCTGCCACCCATGGTGGGTTTCATCGATCCCCAAGCCAAAGTGATTCTTGTGTCTTCTTATGTTTGAAATCTGGGTACCTTTCATTTGTCTACAACCAGAAATCCCAATCAAGGTAATCAGTCATGTGTTCTCCAACAACCCACACATAATTGGTATCATAAGAACAGAGAAACCTGCACTGACCTTCTCCACAAGTATATTGCATTCACCTACCTTTCTCCAGCCTTCTACTACTATCCCACCATTGCAAAGGACATGAAAAGAATTTCTGCCAAGTTTAAACAATGGCAAGATATCAACCAAGAGAGAGAAAAAGGACTATTGACACCAACAAGAGCTATGGCTCCATTGACATGTAAACTCTGACAGGATTGAATTTCAGTTACCTTCCCGGATCTGTGATCCCACCGTTGTGAAGGATCCAAAAAGAACTCCCGCCACAGTTTCTTTATCTCACCTGCAGGGACTGCATTCAAAACTTCCCTTAAAATCAAGTAGTTTGATCACATAGAAATCACGATGAGATGCTTGCGTCTTGCATAGAACGTGTCAAGTCTTTCGGTTTCTTTCCGAAGATATCAGGTCAACATTTTTCGGCAAACATAAACCATGAGAAGAAGGCAGTAGTAGACTGACAAGGAGAGAGAGGAAGAACACAAGAAAGCTTACAATTGCCGTGATCTCTGAATGCCGCCTGTGTTTCTACCCGGCGTTACGGTCTGGGAAGAAGAAGTGCGGTACTGTACTGCACAAGTTGCTGATGGGTGAAGTCTAATTGTGGGTGCACACAGACATGTAGCAGCAAGCTCCTCCTCTTGGACGACACCCCTCTTCTTCTCCATGTAGCGGTGGAGCTGCTACTGCTGCTGCTGCTGCTCTTATGGTCTAGAAAAGAGTTAGCTCTTGCATACGGCAATTGCTGCACTGATGATGAAGAAGACATTGGTGCTTCGAAAAAAACAAAACCCTTGGCAATTGCTCTCTCTCTCCCTCTCGCTCCTCACGATCCAAGAGAAGAATTATGGAAACTCAAATATTTCACCATGCAAAAATATAATCCTCTAAAACAAACCAATTGCTGTACTCATGATGAAGAAGACATTGGTGCTTCGAAAAAACAAAACCCTTGGCAATCTCTCTGTCTCTCTCTGTCTCTCTCTCTCCTCACGATCCAAGAGCATCCCAATAGAAGAATTATGGAAACTCAAATATTTCACCATGCAAAAATATAATCTTCAAAAAAATCCTCTACAAGAAATCAAAATCCTTCAAGATATTATAACTTTATAACTAATCTCAAGTTTCAACACGAGCCAAAATATATCATCTTTCAAAAATCCTCATATAAAAATAGACCTATTATTATTACCTGGGGGTGCCAAAAAAATCCATGAAGCTACTATACTCTCTATAATGAATAATCTAAACACAATATCATTCTTGCCTTGGTAAGCAATGCCAACAAAAAATATACAAAAGCATTTTGAAATTACACTCCTCGAATGAAATTTTCCCACTCTTTGGCCACACAAATATTGAATCCAATTTGAACCAGTGTTTTTTTTTTTTCTTTTTTTTTCTTTTTGGCATTTTTTTTCAGTGCCAGATTTCATACTAAGGATTTTTGGTGAAATAAAAATGCCCCAAGCTAAAGTCATTAGATTTTGAGGATTTCTTTTTTGAAAATCGCCATATCTTAACAAAAATTGGTTCCAACAGCTCGCCAAAATATTGTAGGATTCTTAAAATTTTCAACAACTTCCTCTTGTGGATGTAAAAAATTGGAAGAAATACCCAAAAAAAAAAAATTCCCTCAATCCAACCCCCCAAAAAAAAATCTTTTTTATTTTGTTATTTTTGAAGTTTTAAGAAACATTATTAAAATTTACTACTTTTTTTATTTCACTTCATACGCGGAAATGGGACCTGCTGCCCGTGCCCGACTTGCTGCTTCCCATCTTTCCCCCGGCCCGTGCGCGGATCGAGCTTCTTTGCCCTAGCGAAGCAAGCACGCACCGCAAGCTCCGGTTGCGTCGACGACACAGTCCGGAATTCCTTTGTTGGAAGACGACGCGGATTGCAATTCTGCAATCGCGAGACCCAAGTTTTTAAAAAAGAAACATTTCTGTTTGGGCACTTTGAAGTTTCCGGATCAAGTCGTGTAGCAAATTGTGAAAGTTTTGGATTCCTGTAGTCAGAGGTACTAGGGTATTTCTCTCGCATAGTTTTTTGGGAAAACTGAGACTGGCGATTCTTAATGAAGCTTTTCAGTGGAAGGAAGCGTGGGACTCAAGGCAACAGTAATTGGTGTCATCGCATGGTTTTATCATAGCTTCTATTGTTGTTGGCTCTCTCGACCTTTTGTCCGGTGAAATTTCTGTTAAAAATAACAGGCACTGATCATGCTGGAGTGAAAACTCTCTCTTCAGTGGAAGGAGTTGTGGTACTGTAGGCATATATGCTGGGCATAGTCCAGGGCCATCTGGTTTCATTCTTTCTTGTTGTGGTCTGCGGTGTGGAACGTGGCACAAACAAGGCACATCCATCAATTGGACATTATCATCTCCATATCCAGATATGACAGAGGTATGTATGTGCTTTGTGTCTTCTGCTGAAGCTCAAGAATAATGTGTGCGGCTGTCACTGTTATTTTCTGTGTTTCTCTCTCTCTCTCTCTCTCTCTCTCTCTCTCTCTCTCTCTCTCTCTCTCTCTCTCTCTCTCTCTCTCTCTCTCTCTCGTTTTCTGTGAGTTTTAGCATCGGGGTCGCTCTCCTTGCATTTGGTGATACATTGTTGAATCTGAAATTGCTCTACCCTGTTTACCAGCTCATCTCTCAACTGAATTCTGGGCGAAATAAAATTACAAGTATGGAGAAGTTTTGACTACTTATTGCATTCGGTTTCCATCCTGTTGTTTTATTCTTCTACTTTGCATGGAATATGAGGAGGGTTTGACTACTTAGATACAGCAGTGCAGTCATAGACACATTGTGTGGAAAGATAACAGAATTGTGTCCCAAGAAATTGCAAGTTTTGCTCTGTGGTTCAGAGTTTGAGTTGCACAATCCCATGGGCATTTTAAGCAGGGTTATAAAATTAAGTCATTGATTAGGGTTTGAACAAGTTTAGATACGCATCTGCCTAGGGTTCTGTTCAATTCTTTTTAGGGCTGCAGAGATTTGAGGAAGCTCAAAAGATAGGCTCTTTATCCAAGTAGTAGGATGTATTCAATAAATTGTCAGACCTCAAAAGACCTAATCTCACATATGAGCCTTTTTTCTACTATGACATGTAATATGGGGTAGATGTGAGAGCAGCACCTATAAGCTC
>Ga0209208_10004156_pt1 | contig 20628 bp, 15 predicted proteins | sample S1TSphfallax_3_FD_187694 | JGI IMG/M metagenome (GOLD analysis project Ga0209208, IMG submission 187694) | Host-associated microbial communities from peat moss isolated from Minnesota, USA - S1T2_Fd - Sphagnum fallax MG (SPAdes) (version 2) | ecosystem: Host-associated > Plants > Peat moss >...
CTCTGTTGAATCAACTTCACCTCTTGTACTGAGAATACAATGTTGTGGCCACAAAAAACCATGCCAAAACTTTTTTTAAATCCTGATGGTCTATAAATTAGAGGAGACAAGTGATAAAAAGAAATAGCATGCATGCAAAGGGTTCCCTCCAGTCCTTGCCTCAATGTTATGACCCCTGCTGTCTCTCCATTCTTTGTCATCCAAGTAGGGAGGTCTGGAAACACCTGCCAGTGGTGTAGAGAAACTTGCACACTTAGGATCAAACAAATGGTTGAACACCATCTTCAACAACACCCCTGAGCACAGAAGAACCCTTTACTAGCCACATGCAGCTCTCAACCCATGACAAGTTCACCTCTTTTGTCTCCTCTCAAAAGACCACATTGATGGTTCCTGTCTCACCTGTTGGTTTCGAATAGTGTCCATGTTTGGCCACTAACCGTTCAAACAAGTTTCCACTCTTCACTTGTGTAAGCAGTGTCTCAAGTGGCATGGGCTTCACCACATCCCCTGCATGATGAATCTGCAAAAATTGAGACCTCTCAGTATGCTTTTGGAAGACTTGAGGCATCACAATTGCCTCTAATTAAATCAACTAGTTAGGAAGCTCTGATTGTGCTGCTGAATTCCACATTGGCACATGTCAAGTGCACTCACAAACCATGCTCTCCTAAGTGGTTTCCAAGGAAACAAATAAAAATGTCCAGGAGAACTCTACTGCACACATGCCAAGGTCAATGACCAAAAGGAGATTTGTAATGGAAAGCATGGGAAGTAACAAACCATCAACTCCCTATATAAGTGCCCAGACTTCAACCAATCCGATAACTGGGCAAGAGAAAAAGTGCCTTTCAAAACTCCATCTGCTCCCTTATATTCCCAGCTCTGCTTCCACCAGACCTGCAACCCATCAATCACTCAGACAATGGGATCCTGCAACAGCTCAAATCACATTGAGTAGCCTCCATGGGCATGTCATCACTGGTGACCTAAAGTTTCCAACCAGACATTCTAAGTATGAAGGATTCCATGAAACAGAAAATGTGGTAAGCTGAATCTGATATCATAACAAAGCAATCGCCTATGAACAAACACAAGGTGACTGCACAGGACATGGATGTAAAGATTATTTGACCCTGTAACTCTTGAGGTGTCAAGTGACAGGGCATACCTGTTCCTGACTATCTCCGTGGCCTCTCCATCCTACTGCAGATACTGGTGGAGTGGTTGGATGCACACCACCATGTCCCCCACCAGTTCTTGAAAAATGGCCACCTAATCTGGGATTTGACAAATGACTATCCCCAATACCCTTTCTGGATACTTGGGGATCATGCGGACAAAAAGTGCTCTGAGGATTCGCAGAGCTGCGAGTCCACCCCATGCCCATGCTGGGTACTTGAGGAGGATCATGTGGAGTAAAAGAGCTCTGAGGACCCTGCGGATAAAACCCATTGGACCCCATGTCTGAGCCATATGGAGGTAATCCATTGGAGACTGGGTGGTGCCACCCAAATTGCAATTGCCCCATCTGGATTTTAGACAAAAAATGTGGATCTTTTAAGACAGATATGAGCAGAAATGGCCCACTATAGATACCCGATTGGAAACGAAAAACTTGGAGGTCACTGGGGAGATAACCATTTCCCATGTATTCATGCAAGAGCTCCAGTGTGAAGGGGCTACTAATATTTCCATTGATGTCATGATAAACCCATCCATCTCGAAGACCTCCATCACCATGGCTTGCCACTGCCACTCTTTGAGCTTGAGACTCTATGCTAAGGTTTTCACCTTGGGGCTCACTTCTATGAAGAGATCCTGAGACACCTATTTCCTGAGACTCATGAGTGAAACCATGGCTGTTGCAAGCTGCCACATCATCAAATCCTGGTGGAAGGTCCACTTCTTTCAGACATGTTGTATCTGCAAAAGAAGGACCACTGGAGATGGATGCTGTTGCACCAACTGCAATACATTCAAATCCTGGTGGAAGTTCCACTGCTTCACTGCATGCTTCAATTTCCTTCTCTCGGTGCTGCAGGTCAATAACAAACACACTGTTCAGTTTGAAGTTAGTGGCAACCAAAAGCACAACCCCATATTTGAGCAGACTCTATACAGAATTATGAAGAGGTAAACTTCCTACCTTCTGAAACCCACCTAAAATTCAGTACCCTAAACTGGCCTATTTTGACCTCCACAACATTTTCTGACCAAACAGGAAGCTCGATCCTCCCTCGTTTCCTAACTATGTTCAGACTGCTACTGAAAAACAAAGTTAAGAGGGCGGGGAGATGAGTGTTACTGATGGATGTGAGGTGGTGGTAGCAGATGTGATGTTAAAACCCACAGGAGCAGAAAGGCATGCTTCAGCTGATCCATTATGGATTCCTGCGCCGCCATTTGAGCCGTTGAGAGGATTTCCAGCCATTTTACTCCTTGGTGTTCTAGCATAGCTTGTATGCGGATCTGATGGCCCACCAGTCTGTCCTGCAAACAACCCGCAGACAAGGATATGAAGACACTCTTGAGCACCACAAACTGTTCCTCAATTCAATTGTCATTCTCCATAATCATGAACCACAAGTCTTACATCACACATAACCTGTGAGAAGAAAGTTTTTGCGCAAGTAGAATCAGCATCAAATTTACATTGAATCTCATTACCATTCCCCCTGGACTTATACTTGCAATATGAAAGCCTGGTGGCTTTGATTGTGGAACCATTTCCAAGACTTGGTTATGAAGAGAAGACCATTGTATATACCCATCCCTTCACTGCATTGGTAAAAGATGTGTTTACACACTCTGTTGAATCAACTTCACCTCTTGTACTGAGAATACAATGTTGTGGCCACAAAAAACCATGCCAAAACTTTTTTTAAATCCTGATGGTCTATAAATTAGAGGAGACAAGTGATACAAAGAAATAGTATGCATGCAAAGAGTTCCCTCCAGTCCTTGCCTCAATGTTATGACCCCTGCTGTCTCTCCATTCTGTGTCATCCAAGTAGGGAGGTCTGGAAACACCTGCCAGTGGTGTAAAACTTGCACACTTAGGATCAAACAAATGGTTGAACACCATCTTCAAAAGCAACTCTGAGCACAGAAGAACCCTTTACTAAGCCACAGGAAGCTCTCAACCCATGACAAGTTCACCTCTTTTTTCTCCTCTCAATTCTTGTCTCACCTGTTTGTTTGGAAGAGGGTCCATGTTTTGCCAACAACCGTTCAAACAAATTTCCTCTTTTTTCCACTTGTGTAAGCAGTGTCTCAAGTGGCATGGGCTCCACAACATCCCCTGCATGATGAATCTGCAAAGATCAAGACCTGTCAGTATGCTTTTGGAAGACTTAAGGCATCACAATTGCCTCTAATTTAAAACACCACCTACTAATTAGGAAGCTCTGATTGTGCTGCTGAATTCCACATTGGCACATGCCCAAGTGCGCTCACAAACCCTACTCTCTCCCAAGTAGGTGATTTCCAAGGAAACAAAATAATAAAAATGTGAAACAAAAACTCTACGGCACACACGGCCTTGAAGATCAATGACCCCAAAAAGGAGATTGGTGCTCGGAAAGCATGGGAAGTAAGTAAGTAAGTAAGTAAGTAACAAACCATCAACTCCCATATATTAAGTACCCAGACTTGAACCAATCTGATAGCTGCTGGGCAAGAGAAAAAAAATGCGTTCCAAAACTCCGTCTGTGCACCCTTATGATATTCCCAGCTCTGCTTCCACCACCAGGCCTGCAACCCATCAAAATCACTCAGACGACGGGGATGGATCCCTCCTGCGAAACCAAACCTGAAATCACATCGAGTGAGTTAGCCTCCATCATCAAGGCCATGTCTTTCTTCTTCACTTGTGACCTAAAAGTTTTCCAAACCAGACATTCTAGGTGTATATGAAGGATTGATTGATTCCTTGATGTGGGAAGCAACAGCTGAATCCCGATTTGATTGATTCCTAATGATAGTAACAAAGCAGCAGATCGCCTATCACCCAACAAACAGATGGTGAATAAACGACCAAAACTTAGGGTTCTGGTGCTGCTGTGTTTTGCCTTGCCTTCCGGATAACTCTAATGTACCCGACATGGGGATGCAGGACATGGGGATGTAAGATTATTTGTTTTTCCTTACTCTACAAATAACTTTAAATATACAGGACATCAGGATGCAGGACATGGGTATGTACGTTTATTTGCTTTCCTTACTTTACGGATCACTCTAATGCACATGACATCGGGATGCAGGACATGGGGATGTAAGTTTACTTGCTTTCCTTACTTTATGGATAACTCAAATTCACAAGACATCGGGATGCAGGACATGGGGATGTAAGTTTATTTTCTTTCCTTACTTTACAAATAACTCTAATGCACACGACACCAGGTTGCAGGACATGGGTATGTCACCTGAATACCCATACAAAGGATTTTCCATGGAAAAATTAGCCCAAATTTGCCAGATTTTGGAAAAAGAAACTTTCCAAATCGCCAGATTTTATTTTTTATAAGTTCCAGTAAGGAGCCAAGAATATAGAAGGGTTTTGATTTTCTTTTTTCTACTTTCATATCTACTATGTAGCCAAATCTGGCTAAATCATTTTTATGGATGATAGCCACTTCATCGAAATCACAAATTCTGGGTATCAAGCTGATAACTATGGTTAGCAAAAAATCAAATACCCTGTTATTACATATAACCATGGTTCTCAAAAAGAACTCAAATAACCGCCCAAAAGCTACCAAGTCTTTGATGGGGTCTTTTGTGAAAGCATGTGGGTTCTTTGAAGCTTTTTTTGAAATACCCAGAACTGGCAGATCTTTGACTCTGAATTTTTCTTTCCCCAATACCCGGACTCAAGTAGTTCTTTGATTTGGAAGTTTTCAAATACCCGAAACCAATGGATATAACAAGAATCAAATACCCGCCCCCACACTGGTTAATACCTATGCCACAACAGCTTTCAATATTTGGATGTGCTTTCTTTCAGTTAGTTTCGCTTGTCGTGTGAATCCATAGTTGAGAACATGAGTGAAATGTGAATGGGGTTTGCTGTTTCGAGTGTGTTTTCATTGAATGCGCCCCCAACAATAGGTCAAAGTAGATTAATACTGTAAATGAAAGTCATCCATATATTGGATGACATTCATGATTTTCAAAGTAAATATTATACATGATTTGTATAGTACATGCATATTGTGTAACACTATGCCAAAACTTGACTTTTATGACTAGGACAAATATGATCATAGTGAATCAACACTCACAAGTGCACCATCAAGGATGGATGATATGTGATGAGGAAACAATTTTCTATTGGGTTCTAGTTACTTAGCTAACCTTGGTTGCCTTATCTATTACCTACCAACTAGGTAGGTAGTAAAAGCAGCCCCTACCTACTATGTATATACTATCTACTTACCTGGTAATCCCCTATTTTTCACCTACCTATATATATGTTAGACCTACTTCTTATTGAATGGGTTACCAAGATGAAACCAAGTAGTAATTCAATTGAGGATCATCCACAACTAAGTCATAACAGGCATCTAGTGGATGGTACGCTGGTGAGTGTTGGTTCATTGTGGTCAACAAATATGATTAGTGACCATTTTCTAGTCATAGGATCCTACTTACCTACCAAATGGCCATCTATAATATATTTCAATTTATAAATATATGATATATTCCATGGGACTTATGACTAGGACAAAAATACGACTAGTGGATAAACAATGTGTCCATATGGACTATATAGTCATGTAGTTATGAATGGTATTTATGACTACAAACATAGTCATGGGTGTAGTCATATTTGCCATGTTTTTGCGTAGTGTAGACAAATATAATTTTTAAATGGATGAATGACATCCATCCATTTGGATGTCATTCAAATGTTCATTATATATCTTGCATTCATGGATGAAATATGTTCAACCAAAAGAATTTTTTAAGAATGACTAAATAAACATGCAATATACATGAAAAATCACAATAAAAATTCAAAGAGCAAATTTTTAAAACCATTGTTTTGTTTTTCCAGCAATTGTGATCCATTTGCTAATGTGGACTTTTGTTGGAACATTGTAACTTGTTCCAACAAAAGTTACAAATTCCAAACCAAGATTGAAAATTATATTCCCAAATATGCAATCATGTAGCACAAAAGGTTCAAAAGGATCAATTTTGAAATGTTGTTGACATTGTTTTGATTCAATGATGATTGGTGTGTTCAATTGTCTCCTACTAAATTCAAACACACATTATAGATGTAATATATGTGTTTGGAACAAACAAAATAACTATGTTTTGAAGTTGTTATGTTGGAAATAAAACATGGACAAATACAACTTGGGAAGACATCGATTTTGTGACAAAGTAGGTGCATGGTAAGTTGTTGACAATTGATTCATGAACCAAAAGTTCACAAATGTAGGTATGTCCTTGAGGTGTGAAAGTGATGTTGACAACCTTGGCATCCAAGGTGGCAACATCTTTCATCATAAACATGTTTACTAGCAAACATTGAATCACATGAATTTTGTGTCCATTCCTAATGTTGGGGGCAATTTTTGAAGGAATAAACATTTCATTAAACTCAATTGTTGGTGTAATAGAGGTGTGCCATGAATGATAACCAAACTTTTATAATTTTATAATATATGCAATACTCCAATGTGGATATCGTAGAAAAGCTATGAATGGAAAATTATGTTTGCGACTATCCTTAAGGTATTGCAAGGAGATAAAAAATAATCTATAATACATGCAATACTCTGATGTGAGTATTGAATAAACCCTAAGGATGGAAGATTTATTTGCAATTATCCTTCAAATATTAGAAGGAGATAAATAATTTAAAACACATGCAATATTCCAATGTGAGTATTATAGAAATCCTAAAGATGAAAAATTATGTTTACAACTATCTTTACAACTAGTAAATTGCCAAAACCACATGTTGGTACATTGGTTATAAAACCTTCCCTAGTGGTGGCTTAGAGCCTAAAGTGAAAACATACACACCTATTAATACAAGGGAACACATATCTCAAATATTATGCAAGAATTAAATGGACATTGGATGTGTTGGAACTTATCAACCCTGAATCAATTTTGATTCGTAATATTGAATGAATATTTGATATCATTTTACCACGCAAGCTTGTTGGAAACTTCTTCCAATTTCAAATAACCCAAGCACCCTTACAACCCTTTCCATACACAATCCTAGTCCCTTGAATAAATCTTACAAGATCCTGATCTTTCTTCACCTTGACCATCATTTTGAGGGGATTGACCCCACACCCCATGCAAGAACACCAAGGAGAATGAACAAGTTTGAAAAAGAGAACCTAACCAATGTAGGTTCCAACACCTTTAAAATGCATATGCATCACTTTTGAACTGATCCCACTTACATGCGGTTTGTCTCTTCGCTTGATTAATTACCTTTTGTTCGTTGGGACAAAGCCTAGCAAAGGAGTTGTTCAAAACACATGCATTCATGGATGCATGGTCTTGGTGTTTTAGCCTCTTGTGCCTTGTAAAAGAGCAATGGGCTTTAGCCTCTTATGGCAAGATCATGCTTATTGCCCAAATGTATAACTAGTAGGTATTCAGTTGCATGAGATATGCACCATAGGCCCCAACCTTGTAAATAATTATTTTTACAACCTTAGCTCATGTCACCCCTCCTTGGCAAATTCATGTGGCCCATCTAGCTTTGAAATAATAAACATATTAAAAACCCAACAAAATAACAAGGTCAACACAATGAAAATATTTCCATTAAGGGTGAAGGTTGAAAAGCGAAACATGAAGGTATTATGATCATACCAATGTTCAAGACATGGGTCTATCAAGATATTACAAGGTTCAAATTTATAAAAATCATTTAAAACATTAGGGTATTATAACTTAAATTTGGGCGAAAAAAAACCTCACCTACCTTCTTACATGGAAAGGGAAGGTGGGGCAATGAATTAACATAAGTATAGTTCAATTGGTCACTTGGAGGAAGGAAAACCTTACAATGTGTTGCATTTATTCTTCTATGATCATAAGAAGGTTCTATTCATTTTTTGCAACATGCACTAGTTCTTCCACTAGATCAAAAGGTGACTCATTTGTTAATTACAACATGAATTAGTTATTTCACTAAAGCATTTGCACCCACTTGATCTTCTATTATATTAGGGGTTGATTCATTTGTTGCAACATGAATTGGTTTTTCCAATGGATCACTTACACCTGTTTCATATTCTACCATACCAAAAATAAATTCATTAATTACACATGCATTGGTCTTTTTAGAGTATCTAAAATTACTTCATCCATAATTTCCCTAATTGTTTTCATAACTAATAAAGTTTGGGACCACTTCATCATTTAATAAGTTGGTATCATAATCCAAACATTCATATCATGTCCATCACAATAGAACACACAAACATAATAACAAACATTAAAAAAATAGAAATAAATAAATAAATAACTTGAAAAAAAAATGCAATCATTATTAGGAAATGTGTCCTAGTTCACTTTGGGTTTCACTAAATTTTGAGTGAAATTGTTTAACCCCCTAGTGAACGAGGACCAGTTGTTACATATAATGACTTGTTTCACTAATACTTAGTGAACAAGGTTATTATCAAGTTAAATACAAATTTACCAAACCATTCACTTGCTAATTAATTAACTAACCAATATGGAAATCAATTAAATTTTAATTATTTAATATATAATATTCTTAACAATTTCATGATTTTTAAACCTTATTATTTATTGACACATGTCACTACTTATATTAGGTTAAAAACCTAACCTATGTAGGTAGGTACGCCACGTAATCAACCTAGACACTTATTTTAAGAATTTGATAGAAGAATATTCAATCAACATACCATTGTTGACTACACACAACACCACCCATGAGGTTTGATCCCTTTACCTTCGAAATGGAAATAAACACCCTTACCATCAAGCCACCCCACTTGTTGTGATAATATGTTACATTACATTTTATTTATGAAAATACTTCTCTTTAAACATTACAAAAACATAAACTTTGAAAATTCATATTTTATTAAGATTTTGTTCAAATGAAATGATTCAAAATTTTATTTTTTTAAAAATTCAATAATGTACATAGTGTAAGGTATGTGATTACATGTGTGTATGTGTATAAATTACATTTTTCATTTGGTGACCCCCAAATGATTTCAACATTTATTGCCATTTGATGTTTTATCATTTATTGGACAAGACCCCCATTGGTAACAAGATGCAATTTGACCACTCCATGACTTAAATTATTATTTTTCAAATTTTTAAAAGACCATGTGCATAAAACTTTTCCATATGGTAATCACATGATGTAATTATATATATAATTTTATTTATTCATTCTAAGTAAACCCATTAGCCACAACAACAAAATGGCCTTTGTTAAAAACTTTAAACCCAAAATGTAACAAAAACATGACACATTACTTGAAAGTTGTAATGTCCTCAAACTTGTAAATGAAACATCATGGAAACAAAACAAAAAAGACATTATGATATTTCATTGGAGTCTTGCCAAACACCCTTAGGCTTATATTTCACCTACGCCTCATATTAACAAATTAAAAGAAAAAGAAAAAGAAAAAAAAATTATATAGAGGGAAACTTTTTCAACATAAAGCATTATTTTTAGAACAAAACCTCTTATGAGAGAGCCATTTTTTTATCTAATTAAAAAATGATTAGAACCAAGGGTTAATCCCAAGCTCCAATTTGGGTTAATAAAAACACTAGTTCCAACATATGTGTTAACGAGTTAATGAAAAAAAAACATGATTATCACTAAGGGTATCAACCCAATTATTAATAACCGACCAATTGAAAAAATTGATAATTGAATGGTGTAAAAATTGCAAAAATCTAATAACTTACGTAGATGGCCCAATTACCATCCAGGTACTTACTAAGGTTGTCAATCTTTAAACAATAATATCCAAAATAAAATAAAATAGAAAATAAATAAACATTAATTTTAATTTTAATTTCTTAAAAAACCTTCTACCTTCTGTAGACCTAACTGGCATTGAGTTAACCAGTGATTCTCAACCGGTTATTTGATAACCTACCCTTATGCATGATCGAGAGTATTATTATTTTTACCCAATTTTTTGTGGATAACTTACCCAGCGGTTATTAAAAAGAATACTAAAATACTAAACCGAACCAGAGTTAGTTGTAGGAACCGTGGTTAGGTTTTTGGCAGCATGGTTAGGGCAAGCTTTTCTGGGTATGGAAGAGCGCGGCTCTTATGGTGCTCTTCCGTTGTTGCTCTGCTTCGCTTCGCCCTCTGTCTCTCTGTCTCTCTGTGTCCTCGGTTCTTCCCTTCCATCTTCTCTCCGATCTTGTGCTGTTTTATGTTGAACTCCTGCTGCGGCTGATTTTTGGGAATTTTTTTTCAGAGAAGTGGTCCGGAAATGGCAGCGGTTGTTGAGGAGAAGGATGTGAGTGGCGTGGAAGAGAAGGCGACTCCATCCGTTGCTCCAACTGCCGCTGAAGAGACAGCAGAAGAGCCCGGGAAACATGGCGATGAGGAGGACACTGGAGCGCAGATTGCTCCGATCGTGAAACTGGAAGAAGTTGTCATCAGTACCGGTGAAGAGAATGAAGACGTGCTTCTTGACATGTGAGCCAACCGCAACCCCTGCTGACTTTTCTTACAAGCTTTAAGCCTGAAAGTAATCAAAGCTTTTTGTTATATCATGGAAGCTCCATTTGGATCAGCAATAGAATTGTGTGGGCTGCGCTTCTGAAGTTGGATGCCATTATGTTTGCAGCAAGGCAAAGCTGTACAGATTTGATAAGGAAGGCACGCAATGGAAAGAACGGGGAGTTGGGCAGGTGAAACTGCTAGAACACAAGCAGACCAAGAAGGTCCGCTTGCTCATGAGGCAAAGCAGGACCCTGAAGATTTGTGCCAATCACATGGGTGAGTTCTCCTGGTCTCGAAGGATCGATGCTACTTCACAGTTCATTTTTTTGGGACCAACTATTGATTTCCCAGAATATCTGTCACCGCAAGAGCAATCAAAGACAATGCAGCTAATGCAATACAGATGTTGGTTTTAACCTGAAGTTTTTTGGAGACCAGGCATGTAGGGTTTGTTAGGTTTGCCTTGTGATTTGAAAAGATTCCCTAAGGTGTGAGGCTGATTATCGAGATCATCTCTGGGGTGCATATGTCTGGTTTTAGTGAAGGATCTTGCTTGCAACCTGAGAATTGTCAACCATTTCACTCTGAAAAATCGGGTCGTGGTTCTTCATTTGTTATACAGGCCATTTGATGTTTGAGCTCGAATAAGGCTTTTAGCTGATAGAGTCCATTACCAAATTTCTCTTTGAAGTTGCCTTTCTGTCTATACACCTGTTTTTGGTCTGGGAAAATAGTTTTCTAGTGCAGCTGATGGTTTGAGAGTTATTTGTGTTTTGCAGTGCTAGCATCCACCACCTTGCAAGAGCATGCAGGCAGTGACAAGTCATGGGTGTGGCATGCCCCGGACTACTCAGATGGTACTCTCAAGGAGGAGCTTTTCTGCATGCGGTTTGGAAGCATTGAAAGTAAGTGTATTATTCCAATTGAGAGTTTGTAATTTCATTTTGAACCATGACTATAGTGAGCTATGGCCTTTTCCTTCTTTTTTTTTTTTCTATGTTTATAGCTTGTGAATCTTTTCCAATCAGTTGTTGTCCAAGTAGAGAAGTTCTGATGTTCTTAGTGAGCACAACTTGGGCAGCAACAACAGGAATCCTTAGTCACTATGGGTTTTATGCACAAGGTACGCTTATATGATTGCATATAGTTCTTATATTAGTAGATTTCATTTGCCATAATGTTTGCAATTGATTTTGTGACCCAGTGAATGTGCTGTTTCATATGGGGTTGTAGGTGGGGGTTTGTTTGGAAAGTGGCACTTTGTGACATATTATTTGATCTTGGTTTGTCATAGGTGCACAAAAGTTCAAGGATGCGTTTGAAGCAGCCCAAGAGAAGGTTTCTGTGAAGTCAGAGAAAGATGAAGAGGCTGCAGATGAAACTGCTGGACTTCTGGACAATTTGAAGGTTGAGGCTGCTACTGTCACTGGCAATGAGGTACCTGATCATAAAGATGATTAAAGGGTAGAGCTGTGCATTTTGTAGTGATTTATAGGGAGTTATGAGTCAACCTAAGAAGCCCATTTTGGGAATTTCAATAGAAATGAATTGATGGTCCTACCCTCAAAATCTTACTCCTGTGTTTGCCCATCAACCAGACTGAGCACTCTTGGACATGTCAGACCCAACTCCAATGTCATGATGTCATATCCAGGGTTATTGTTACATCCTGTTTTTTCTTCTTCATGTCTAGAAAAGGTAGGCTCTTATTCCAAGTATCCTTGCAGAAGGGGAGATGGAGGTTAAGTCTTCTGGGTTATCCAATTTTCTGCTCTGTGTTGTCCCTAAAGTTTCCAATGGTATTCACAGTGGTGTTTCCATTGATGTTTTGAAAGCTTCTGATGCTTTCCCTACATGTTCCCATTGCTATTTGCAAAGTTTCTAAGTTCCCAATGTTTTTGTAAACTTGAACTTCAAGTTCTGAGTGACTTCCATATGTTCCTATTACGGGTTGTGAAATTGTCTAGCCATCTAGTGAGTGGGAATCCTCCATTTAGAACAAAAATCAGGCATATACAAACTTGCAAGTTTATCCTTTCCAAAGGATTGGGCTTAGATGTCCAATGTGAATATCTGACACTGGTATATTAATGATGTTTGTCTATGGGGTGCTTTTACCCTGTTCATAAGAGTTAAGGTTATCCCGCATTCATATTCCTGCAGCAGGTGGAAGCCCAGGGATTGTGCCACTGGTGAATGTGTATACTAGAAGCTCTTCACCACTTTTACTTGGTTCAGGTTCAACCTGTATGGCATCTCGTCCCTTCTTTTGGAATCCCCAGGCACCACATAGTTTCACCAAACTAGTACTTGAAATCCAGATCAGGGTGAAGATGCGCAATTACACAGATTCCCCTATAGAATGGGGTCCATGAAGGGAATCATGCAATTTTTTGTAGTGTGAGGCCACTTATTGAAGAGAAGTCCCTTGAATAGAATAGTGGAATATATTGTTGAAAGCTAATGTGATAAAAGCCCAGGTTGAGTTGATTTTGGGTTTAGAGAAATGAGGAACTCCAATTTATGACCAATCGTAGCATGTTTAATGGACTAAATCAATGGTCAATGTTAAAAAAAGCTTGTTACTGATTTAGGTGTCACTTCAGATATGAAATTGAGGAGGTTTATGGAAAAGATTTGGCAGTTTATCATTTCTGAATTTTCCTTGGTATGGGTATTTTCCCTTTTGAGGCAAAGAAAGTTGCTATTGTGCTTATAGTGACATAAAGTTTTTGCTATGATTATATTTTGTGTAAATAATGTTGTGGTGAAATGCTTTAGGATGAATTAAGTTTACAAGTTACAATGGGCTAGTAGATCATCATGAACCTACTTTTAGGCACTACTTTAGTTCCTTTCATTTATGGTTGAAAAGTTAGGATGAATTTGGTGTGTTAAATGATTTAGTTGTGTTTGTGTTAGACCTGATGTAACCTAATTGATTGCAACATGAAATATTATCAGATCATTAATGCTCTTAAGGTTATGCAAACATTGTCTGTGTTAATAATTTAATATATATTTGGAGGATGGTGAGAAAAAGTATATAAGAGCCCCTAGGGATGGTGACTCAATGAAAAGACCTTGAATGGGACCTTGTGCATTAAAAAAGGTTTTGGGTTCAAACTCAATGACTTGTCATTTTGGGTTTTTTTTTTTGTTGTGCTTCAGAATATTTATGTATAAAAGAGGTTTTTTTGAAGGTTCAGATAATAACAATGAGGATCCAATAACCTTGAAAGTGGATTAAAATTCTTTTAGTCATTAGGAACTTGTGTTAGGTTTAATTTTTGTTTCACAATAAAGAAGTGACATTAGATATTCTTGTATTGATGTCTTTCTCGATTTTCCTTTTTTTCAATGCTACATATTATGCCTTACATGTGAAAGAAAAGAAAATACAAGCATGATAGCAACAAGAGAAAGTTTGACAACTTGTGTACATAAGTGGCATTGCAAACATGATCTCCAAAATGCAAATTGTCAACATTGTCATCTTCACCTAATACACTTTGAAGCAAGAAGCTAAAGAAGTATTTTGACAAGCGACAAGAACAACACATTAAGGCAAGGTTTGTCTTCATCAACTATAGAAGCAAGGTGCAAGAGCACAATTGGTGCAACCTATGATCAATTCCAACTCAGAGCAAGAAGATGAATCACAACAACAACACTAGCAACAGCTAGAAAGACCACAAAGTTCACAACCTTCAAGTACTAAAGTTCCATAAATTTCCAAATTTCAATTTCACAAAGTTAAACCAGGCATTAAGTCCATGGCTACTTTTGGTGGTAGGGCGCAACAAGTATTGTTAATACTTTTAGAAGAAGCATATAAATACATGTTTATCCCTTTAGAACATAATTACTATCTAAAAGTAAAAAAGGACATTATAACATAAAATGATATAAGAATGCATGAAAGAGAATGGGCTAATGCAATAGGATTGGTAGGATTGTTTAGGGTAAAGTGAAAACCACAATGTCACAAATTGCTAGTGGAATTCCTTAGCATCAAGAAGGAAAACAATAAAAAATAATTTTTTTTCTAGAATTGAAAGAAGGTAATAGTTATAGACAAACACATTCTTGGAGAAATGTTTAAGATTTCAACTAAATGATTGAAGGAGGAAAAGTAGGTAAACCAAATTAAAACAAAAAAATGTTGAAAAACATCGTAATGCTCCATGCCTATGTCAATAATGAGTAGTGAAGTGTGGCCAAAATCAAGTCACCTTATGATATTATATTTCTTACATTAATTTAGATAATGTACCAAAGAGTGAAAATTTGCTACTTTAACCATAGAAATGTTATTACAATGATGTAGGCAAATAAAGGAAAGCAAGTAGATTGGGTGAAAATCATGCAATTGGTGAAGATATTGCATATATGGACTAAGTTTTAGGCCAAGATGTTGCAAGGAAAAGGCAAGGTGGATGCCAAGAAAAACCATAGCTAAGATCTACATCTAGACCACAAATGCTCTCAACAACATTTCAATCCATAGCTAAGTTGAAGGATAAACTTCAAAGGAATGAAAAACTATTAAAGTTAGTTAATTTGTCTCTTAAAACAAAACCACATGGAGAAAGGAAACATAACTACACTCAAACTTGAAGTTCAATATGATGATGATGAACATGGTGGCACGATCTTCAAGAAAAAAAAACAACCATGAAAGGAGCTACAATAGCCCCCACCACAAACTATTCATTTCATTAGAGGGCAACCACCACCACCACTAGAAGAATGAGGAGAGAAAGCAAAATCACCACCACAACAAGCACATGCAACACAAAATGCAAAAATGCATGTTAAACGTGAACCTTCAAGATCTCCAATTCATGAAAAAAATTGTTGTATCCTAAACCACATGATTAAATAAGGCCATAAGTTCAAATGAATCCTAAACTTGCAACAACATTTGTATTAGAAAGTAGATTAAGATCTTCTAAAAGCTTTTATGAAAGTAAACCATAATTTACAATTTACAAAATCTTTGGTCAATCATTTGGAGATGGTTCCATGGAAAATATTCCAAGACCTCACACTCCATAGATGGGAGACAATTTGGGTAGAAAGGTGGAACACATCAAAAAGTTACTATAATGTTTTAGCAAATGGTGCAATACAACCAACAGATGCACATGGTGTCGTTGGAAGTGTAAAGTTTGAAATTGTAGTAGAAGTATGTGGAGGAGGATAAGTTGTAGATGCAACATCAAACTCAAGAGGTGAGTCAACTTAAACAACAATTAGTAGTTCAAAAAAAAAACTTTAAGAAGTAAGAACTTGTAGACAAAAAGAATCAAATCAACAAAATGCATATGGATTTCTTCAATGAACATCATAAGAGAGCAAATATGGAGTTGCAAGTAGAGGCATTGGAGAAGATCAAGGTGGAGAAAGATATATTGTAACAAAATTTAAATTAAGAGGATGACAATATTGGATTTTGAAGAAACAAGTGATAGAACCACAACACAATGTTTGATTCTAACAAGAAACAACACAAGATTAAATTCAACCATATTGAATTAGGATAAACAAATCCATTAGTTGAAGTTGGAGCAAGCAATACAAGACATGAATGAAGCCCAATTGAGGACTTAATAATGAAATATATGCAACATATGAGAGCTCAATGTAGTCCAAAATGATACATGTACATTATAAGCAACTATGGAAAAAAAGAAGACATTGGACCTCTCTTATTAAAGAAAACAAACTTTAGGAATATGGTGAATTAAAGATGAATTATACTATACTTTGGATGAAGCAAAAGGCATTAGAGTTGCATGAAACAAAAGTGGATAAATGGTGAAGTTTAGTACAAGACATGGTAGTAGAAAACCTAAAAAACATTTTGTTAAGCACCATGATGATGAAGAGTCGTACTTGAAAAAAATTAGGGCATACAAGTAGGCTTTTCTAGACTTTGCATATCAAACCTTAGCGTAGGTCCACAATATAAAGTAAATACCTTAGACTTGGAGGAGCAAGGGGCAATATTTAATGGAGAAGCACAAAAGTTTGAAGCATATACAATTATAGTACCTCCAAACATGCGAGGAGGATGTGCATGTATAGAAGTAGTTGAGGAAGTAGTGGATGTTCAAAGTCAAGGAAAGAAATTGACTGCAACAAAAGCACACAACTATTTGACTAAGTGACCCATTTGACAAGATAGTTTTAAAATCACATAAATCAATGTGAGTAGTCAAAAACATCACAATGGTCAATGTGATTCATCAAAATCAATGTGGTTCAATAACTGCCCATGCCTTTAGTCAAGTTCGACTTTCATCTTAGTCAAGTTGGCCATCTTGATTAGCCATGATTTGTTGTAATGTTACCTAAGTTATGATATGTGTTTTTTTTAACTATTAACATATCTTGTATTAATGAAATGAAGATTATGGGTTCAATTTTTTTTATAATCATAGTTTTTCCTCATGTTGCTTTCATCCAAGAAAGAAGAAAGATGATTTTTTGGTCAATGTCATATGACAAAACAATTGCACAATGGATGAAAAGTTGTATCACAAATGGAAAATTGAAAAACAAAATTACACAATGGATGAAGATTATGGAATAATGGTTGTAAAAATGGATGAAAACTAAGGAAAAACTCTTTAAATGAACTTTTATTGCAAAGAAGGTTGCACATAATGGACAAAAAATAACACAATGATTATAATGTTGAAATTTTGAAGATGTAAAAATGAAAAGTTGAGGACTTATGATGAATAGGCATATTCATCCATTATGCAACCTTCGAAATACTTTGCAACTTCCCAAAATGATGTTGTTGAAGAAATGTAGCCAAGTTCTTAAGCTAGATGGCCCTAATTCCCCTTCTTTTCAAAAAACTTGGCTTGAATTATTTTTCCTCGGGCATCTTAAGCAACATACATCCCTAAACACTAATTATGTTCTCCTAGCAATTTGGCACGTGAATGGTGTTAAGTTGCTTAGGAAAGGTAAATAATGCTCCTCAACACATTACAAAACTAGAGGATAGTTTGGGAACATTGGTTGTGTTGCCCATGCAAGACCATCCAATGTATTTCTTGGATGAAAGTCATCTAATGAAATAATATGATCATAATTTTTTTTGAACCATCAACAACCCCATGGCAACAAATTTTTTAAAACCATTGTGTCACAATTTAATATTTAAAGTAATAGTGTGGCCAATGCAGTTGGCCTAAATGTGAACTTGTTACCCAACTAAATTTTTCTTCTAAAACTAGTTTATTGGTTTTGTTGAATTTCCATTGACAAAATTTATTCAAAATTCAATATCTCCCACATCAAAGGTTTAGAAACTATGAAATCACCTCCAAGAAATCCCCTTCATTGAAAGCTTTCCAATGACTATCACTAGTTGAGAAATTGTATTGATTAGCTACACATTCATTGTTACTAATTGGCTACCCATAGTGATTAGCTCACACGTGAGCATATAGATCCTTCTTCAATGTATAATGTAAAATATTTATTGTTTATGTGTGGGGGAGGGGCAAAAATTCAACATTACATAATATATGTAATAAATATTGATATCAAGTAAATACAATGTAGCGGTAGAGTTGCTCTAAAGGGCCCAAGATAAGGCAACAATTGAACTCACCCGCCCCATTTTGGGATTTCCCCCACCTTGGGGCTTTACCAATCATAAAACATGAGGCCAAGTTTATATGAACATAATCTAAATTTTGAAACGAACAATTGATGATGATTATGTAAAATTATAGAAGGCACAAAAGACAAGTGGTGATTCTATTAGATTATAGATATTTAAATGGATAGGTGATTGATGACAACATTGGGATATGTAATTGCTGGTGGCACTAAGGTGACAAACCAGATCATGCAATGTTATTTTTACACAAACACTTACTTTGGATTTTGGATGTATGTTTGACAAAATTCAAGTATGCAAGACATGCTTGTTTGAATGGGGCGTGTCAAAATACATAGGGACATGTTTGCAAAACATTAAACATTTTATCCACATACATAGCAATTGGTATATATGGTATATATGCATTCCAAAAGTTTAATCTTCTACTGACCCTTTGCATTTTCATGTGGTCTGATACAAGGCACTGCAATAGCTCTGTTTGGATGCATTGTTTGAATCTCACAGAGTTGATGAGAGGTTGGTTGAAAGAGCAAAAAAAATGTTAACAACAAATGTGTGCATAACACATGTTGCATATTTTTTTCTTTACTACTTGCACACACTCATGTGGATTATGTTCAAAGAATAGAGTTATCCTTAAAGTCACTCTCTGTTTCACCCCTATCTCTTCCCCTTCACCCCCCCTTTCAGTGGTATTTGTAAAGTAAGGAAATTTTATTAAATCTGGGTATGAAATGCTGAAACTCAACATTTAACGCACAAGGTTCAAGAGTAATTATAATAGTTGTTCAGGTAGGAGCAGTGAAAATATATGTAGCAGCAGTGTAGGCGCTCGGGAAGAATGAAACACATGATAAAACCCAGTTTACCACCAAAATTGGTGGAACCGATGATGTTGAAATTTTGAGAGAACATTTTGCACCTCCTAAATTGAAATTATTTAAACTTTGAGACAAATCCAATAACTATTTCAAATAAGAATCCAAAGGCTTGTTCATGAAACTCCTTCCATGAATTCCATTACAACTATTTGCTACACACAACTTCTTTCCATGTTCTTTGTTTGCACACATTTTTTTCATGAACAACATTCTTTCACACATAAAAACTAATTTTCTTCTCACACAATCATTCTCTTCCTTTTTCCCCGAGAAAAACACACAAGATATCATTCCCTCTTTTTGTAAGCTTCCCATGAACCTTCCTTGAACTTGTTCTCCTTGTCCAATGGAAGTTTGGAAATCCTTCCCTCCAATCAATGGCCTCTTCATTTTTCATGAACCAATGAGAATCGAATGATTTTCTCTCCTATAGAATTTAGGATGAAAATCCTTATGCCCAATGAAACATTAAGAAGGTTTTATTCTCCAATCAAATAGGATGATAATCCTCATGACCAATGGAATCGGAAGACTCATCCTTTTCCTTATCTTGGACATTTTGATGAGGTTCTTGAGCTCAATCATTATTAATTTCGTTCATTTGACTTAACATCCTACTTATTCATCCTAACTATTCTAAATAACTAACTATTGGGATAATTTATTGGTAGTAATAAACAACCATCCTTGAATTCCCATTTGATTAAATTAGTTTAACGATAGTAATACCCTTTCCGTGCACCATTTACTCTTTTAATATTCCTTGGTTATTCCTTACTGTGTACTCAATAATTGTGTAGTACATAATAAATTTAAATTAAAATAGGAATTACAAGGATTCTAATGTATTTCTAAATCCAATATCGATATTAGGGCTTCACAAATTCATTGGAATTAAGATGTCCGGGTTTTCACGAAGTTTCGCCTTCACTACCACACCTTACGCCTACCCTAATTTCTTGAATAAAGGCAACAACCCCTTTCAAATGTAAATGCCAAATTATTTCGATTACCCTTCGATTTTTGTTGATGCAGGTGAAATTTTTGTCATGACGGATGATGTCGCTACACCTTTGAATCCTCTAGTTGCACCAGTAGAAAAGGAAGAGTTTGAAAAAGCACCACTTAATGAAGCACTGCTTGACATGAATGTTTTTCAATGGTTACACAAATAAGAACCATCCAGAAAAGTGGTGCGCACTCGAGTCAATTGTTCAGCATGAGATCATCGATTATCTTCTAACTCACATGCTTTAACAATCTATTTAGAATTTGTTCTGGCTTGTGGAACTGCACCAGAAAGGTTTGAAGAGTATTAATGTCAAGACAATGATGTTCGTTTTCATTGTCGAACTTGG
>Ga0209208_10004157_pt1 | contig 20627 bp, 20 predicted proteins | sample S1TSphfallax_3_FD_187694 | JGI IMG/M metagenome (GOLD analysis project Ga0209208, IMG submission 187694) | Host-associated microbial communities from peat moss isolated from Minnesota, USA - S1T2_Fd - Sphagnum fallax MG (SPAdes) (version 2) | ecosystem: Host-associated > Plants > Peat moss >...
TATATTTTTTGATTTATGAAATTTATTTCCAAAGGTTTAATATGAAGTTATTATTTTAGCTACAAATGTATTAAAAATTTAAATGTTCAACATAATGATATGGCAATTTCGTATAATAATTCGAATTTTTTTCAAACCTTTTTTAAGCCAAAAATGTTTGATTTCTTTTGTATAAAACATATAATTTTTTGTAAATTTTATTTTTGCATGATTTTTTTTTTGGTCCATTTTTTTCTTTCTTTCTCAAGTCTGGTGTTATGGAAAATCTAGTAGAATTTTATTCAAAAATTCAAAAATTCATTACATTTTATTATTAAAAAAAAACATAATATGAAAGGAATTTTTAGTGAACATCAATGAAACTTACCCATCCATGAAAAGGAAACCCATTTATCCACCCACCAATAACATAACCTTAAATGTGTTCCAAATTTTTCCCAAAATTCACTTTATAGTTTCCAAATTTTATTCTTATATGATAGGTTTCCCTCCAAGGGGCAATTGCCACTGCAAACAAAGGAAATGTAATCAATACTCCCACCCATTAATAATATAATTTTAAATGTGGTCCAAACATATTCAAGAATTCATTTTACGGTTTCCAAAATCTATTATTGGTTGATAGGTTTTTTTTAAGGGGCAACTATTTGGTGTGTGGTTCTATCAAGTGATTATAGTTGCGTAAGAATTTTGAGTGATTACCATGGCATGGAATAAAAGGAAGTGCCTAGGTGTGGTTTCAGCAGCAACCATTGCAACTATTATAGGTACCATCTAATTCAAAGATGGAATAATATTCCAATATTTTCCTTCAAACTTCCTAATTGTCACAACCCTAGCCTTGGGCTCACGACCAAAGCAAAGGGCTTACAAGGTTGCAAGCCAAGAGAGAAGCCTGGGAGTCACATTGCATACTCTCGGGAGTGTGAAAAGTGTGAGGGAATGAACCCTTAGACTCCCAAGGCAACTCCCACTTTGGGAGATGGAGACCCAGTGGACTTTTGAATTTTCAGAGGGCAAATGCAAGGGTCAAAACTCAATGGCTCAAGGAGTTCTTTATATCATTGGAAAGCTCTTGGAACTTAGATGTCTAAAATGGGCTTGCATTGCCCATTTAAATATCTAACACACAAGTTATGGCCAAAAGAAGGGCTGGGAATCAAATTGGCAATTTGACTCCCAACCACTAAAAGTCGCGATTTCATTGTGTGTAGGTGGTCTGCAACATGTCGTTGGAAAGATCTCGACGAGGGCTATAACTTTGCTTTAGACCTCATCTTAATCCAAGGTTTGCACGTAAAGTTATGGGGCCCCAAAATTGCGGGAGTCCCAACTTTAGCAATTTTGGGACTTCCATTTGGGAGTCTCGAGACAAAAAGTAATTTGGATGTGGGCCCCGTGGGTAGCCACATAGTATACTATAAGGGGGAAGGTGGTGGCTTCCCCCAAGTCCAGGCCGTGGTGAGTCTTGTGAGTCCGAATTGCCTGTGGCTCATCTTAGCACCAAAAGTGCTCCAACAATGCACTAACCAACTTGTTGCTTGGTTTTGTGTAGGTCCGTGTGAATGAATAAGTGCTTGTCAATCTTCCTAGTCCCATTTCGAAGCTCCAACACAGCTCTCTACCCCTCTAAAGTGCTACGAGCCAACGACTAATTCTTCCGATGTTTTCAATTTAGAGTCACATTTGAATCTACCAAGGAGCTTGGGAATGCATCATTGATGGTATATTGTTTGAAAAATAAGTAGAAAAAACCTCATCACAAAAGTAAGTTGGATAAGGCTATTATCAACTCCCAACCGATCAAAAAACTTGAATCGAATCTTAGATTAGTTCAAAAGATTGAAAGTGATTCACAAACCCACAAGATTTGATAAAAATTTGAAATTAACCACATAAAGGGGGACAATGTGAGTGTTCATATAAGTATTCCATATAATTAATCACTTGTGATCAGACAAGTCATCTACAATTGCTAAATTTTTTTGCAAATTTCAAGTCATACTTTTACTCTCATGGATGTCTTGAATGTTAACTACAACCAAGATGACATTCATTTCAAAAAGCGAGATGCATACAATCTCATCCGTCAAGAAATACAATTTACCTACAAGGGAACTTTGAGTCCATACCACCTCAAACGTATGTACTTTGAGTTTGACAAAAAGAATGATATGACATCTTACCTTTCTTTGTCGTACTAAGCCATGGAGAATGTTCTTCAAGAATTGGATGCAATTGTGAAAGATCAATATGCATCCATGCCTTTCATTATCTCTCTTCAAAAGGTGGAATCTCCTTCAAAAAAATTAATGATCAACCACCAAATTTCATTAGCAAATCAAGTGTTCAAAAATCCAAAAGTTGACAATGCCCAACATGTTCCAAAAATAGTTGAATTTGATGATTTTGACATTAAAAAAGCGAAAGTTACAAAAAGACAACCTTTGAAACGTTTAAAAAAAACATTACTTTCACTTAAAGCATATGAATAAAAGAACAAACAAGGTAATCGAATTGAAATTTACAAAAAGGACAACCAAACCAGTCTAAAGAAAAATCGTGGTCAACCTCTTGAATCAAAGAACAACAAGAAAAATCTAAATGCAAATAATGTTGTCCAAAAACACAATGTGCCTAAAGAAAGGGAAAAACTCTTTGAACAACATACAAAAACATTTTATGTATAACATTACATGTGAAAACAATAACAAAGTATACATTGGACAAAATATTGATCCATACAAACAGTTCAAACAACATATGTGTAGAGCACGCAAGAAAATGAAACATGATATTGATATAAGCAAAACAATCAATCTAACATTTAAGTTGATTATTTTGTATTCAAATATGCATAAGTACAAGGCTGATAGAATGGAAAACCTTTACATTCAATATTTTGATAGTACTTTTAAAACAAGTTATAATAACCTTAAAGGAAAACCTACATCATTCAAAAAGTACTAGTATTTGAGAAGGAACAATATGATATGTAAATGTTAAATGTTATGATTTTCAAACCACAGAAGAAAAAGTCTTGCCTTCATTGTATCTTCTGCATTATTTTTGATAGGGGCATCAGTTATCCAATGTCCAACATCTATGGATCCAACCATTCACACAAACCATACATGTTTAGATCCTTGGTGATAGACATATGTGTTCATGGCCACCACATAATGACTATTAACCTAGTAGAGGTTGAACATAGTGAAAGCCACACATCTCTTTAAGCCTATTTTGTTCTGCCAAATTGTTTTTACATGATTTAAACATTCAAAACATTGAGATGTATCCATATTCTGAGAGTATCAAATTCTTCACTAATAGCTTGCCATATAAGTGTATATTGTACTCACCTTGAAAAGCAAGCTTCCACATTCATCGTTCCTATTGTCTAAACATAACATCCCAACTCAACATCTCATATTCCTAATGGCTTTACTTGTCTATGAAAAGCATCCATTTACATCAATAAGCTATGAATTCATCTTAAATTAAGCCTTAAATCAAGCCACCAAGGCTGTTCAACTATAAATAATTACATGTAGTTTACAACATTGTGAAAGTGTAGTACCACTTGGAAAGGAGTCCATTGGAATGAAGTACTATGTGCACATCTCCATGACCTACAATTACCTCATTTTCGACAGGCCATATATTCAGCTCTTCATTTCCATATCGCAGTTGAGCTATCCCAAATATTGTGAGCTGTGAAATTGAAATGTGTTACAAAATGACACCTGCCTCTTTACTTTGTGATTTGTCCCCGTTCCTAAAACCAAAGTGGTTTGGTGAGAAGGCCCCTTTCTAGTGTGTCATTCAACACTAATCCAATACTTGGTGGTTCATAACTACAAGCCAAAAAATTCATTACAAAATTTTACATCTTTTGTTCAACGTTGTGGTAACAATATTACAGTGCTACAATCTACAACAAACTTGCAAACCTTGAAAGAACTCCAAAGCCTTGAACCTTTTTTGAAGTATCACCACAACCCAACACAAAAAAAAATACAATAAAAAGGCGTCAAATAAAAAAAATAAAAGAACAGAAAAATGGTTTACCCTTGAACAACCAAATCACCCAACATTACACATCTTGGGGGAACAATTGGGTGCTAGATTGAGACTCCATCTTTTGAGCCACTCCAAATCAATTTGAATTTGGCCACCTTTTCATAACTTTGTCCAAAAGAAAGTCCTTGTGAAACAACCACCCCATACTCATTATTTTCAAAATTGATGTGACAAAGTTTTATTGTTTTCTTGGAAAACCAACCTCCAAAGTCATTGTTTCCAAACGTACAACTTCGAGCTCATCTTTGCTACCCCCATACCACTCAAAAGTATTTATGACGCTGATGTGTAAAATGTCCAACTCAAAGAAATTAGTTTCAATCAAAACAACCAACAACAAATAGATATGGAATCTATTTACAATTGGTTGTTGGAACATTTTTATCTTCAAACAAGCGAAATGTTAAAAACCTTGCATAATGAATGAAGAGAGTGAGAAAGATAAAAAAATTGATCTTTACTTGGTGATGTGACTAGATCTGGCCATGATGTTGATGGGCTTCATGAGTGACAAATCTATCTTGAGAGAGGGTTGTCCTTCAATCTCCGACTGTGTGAAGAACTTCTCCACATCTGTCACCCAATCCTTCAGTTTCACCAACATTTGAACTTTGAATCTTGCAACATACCATTAGAACTTTGGTAGCCACATATGGGGTATCTTGTGCCTTGACACGTGTACAGCTGGGTGGTACAAGTAGGCACGTAAGGATCAATGCCTCTAGTCATGCAACAAAATTGTGCATGCCAAGTTTTTCTATGACTTTTTGTGGAATACATCGTAGGATCTTCAAGGCTTGCACATCAAGTAGCATCTCAAAACAAGTCATGTTGCATTATGTCTTTGAGGTATTCATGACAGCCATACAAGTCATGCAAGGACTTTGGCCAAACTTGTAGCAACACACTGTAACTAATCTAACAAGATCATTACAACTGTCAAAGTTAACATCTAAGGTCACCAAGTATTACATTTAAAACAAGAATTAGTGTAAGAGGGCCATAAGACAAAGCCACTATGCAATCAGCTTGATGCTAATAACATTTCTATAATTACAATTTCAGAAATCCACTTTGTGGACTTCATGCAACAAAACGCATAAAATCTCTTCCAACATTCTTGAAAGAATGGGTCCTCCACCAGCGAAATATCTTAGGGGACATTATTTTAACTTTGAATGTTTCTTACTCCACAATACTTGCAGCCATCTTCAATGTCCTCAGATGATTTCATTGTTCGACAAGAATCCAAATCATGAAATCATTAGAACTGTTGAAAGGATTACCTAAGGCAACACATTACATGTTATTTCCTCAAGTAGATCAATAGGAGATGAATTGAGCTGAACCAAAATATGGAATAGCTACTCAAGTAGATATGCCTGCCATGTCAACAAGATATGGTCAACAATTAAATTGATCAACTTCTATGTTTATGAGAAAAAACTACTTGAAAAGCACATGGAGGAAAACTAACAAAGCTCTGAGACTTGTCACAAACATCATTTGCTTATGAAATTGCCACCTTCATCTTTAGTGGTCCTATTTTAAAGTTGCTTGGTTCATATGAGAATAGATATAACACACTTTGTTTTTCCAAGGTTCTTGTGCATCTGTAAATGGGGCAATCTATTGCACAACAATGGAGGTTCTTATTGGTTTCTTGCTAATCCTCACAATCATCAATCTTCTGCAAAGGTTAAACCATTGGAAACATTATCCCAAGAGTAAAGAAAGGATTGCAAAAGGACAGACCATACAAACAAAAGGGACTGACACATGAGGCAATTTGTCATTGAAGAACAACCAAACATCACTTGCAACTGGTTCAACTAAGTAGTCCCTTAGAATCTAACAAAAAGAACCTAAATGAAGTTGTTCAACTGCTAAGTCAAGATGCCTCTTTGAACTAGGAAACATAGGCTGTAGTCTTTTTAGAACATCACATTTAGCTAAGCCTCCCAAGCCTGAGTGTGCTTTGGGGGCACAGGTAGCAACCATCCATGGGGCCAGCTTGTGGGTTGGTTGGTCCAGGCATGTATCCAGCTTCATCTAAAGATCCAGGAGAATGAAGAGGTAGTTGATGAAACACAAACCACAAAGTCTAGAATTAAACTTTACTTGTTTTGGCTTGAAAAATACTAAGTTTGGTTTGAATGAATGATTAAAAGTAAAAGACATGTGTTAGCCAATGGAGAGAATGAATCAGTTGATCAGATGGAAGGGATGGTACATTGGCATTGGTAGCACAATATGTCCAAAATGTCTTAAATCAACATAGCATAATTTTCATACACAATTTTTCCAATTTTTTTAGGAAAAAAAACGTTAAAGAAACAAAAACTCGGACTTCTATCATTCCATGAAGAAAATACAGGAGGTATTCAAACACAAGCAACAAAAATCCTTCGATTAACAAATGGATGATTAAAAGTAAAAAATGGATATGCAAGTACATGTGTTGAACAAAACACCATGTTTGTTTGCATACCATCACATGTGTCTTTCATGAACGCATCACAGTTGCTACATCGACTACCAGTCCCGTAAAAAAAAAGATTCCAAGACAAGAATCACAAAGAGTCTTCGACTCAATAATGTTATAGTTCTTCTTGAACATGGACATTGTAAGTTGTATTCAATGCCAAAATTTCATCAGCAACAACAATAACAACTAAAGTAATCCATGGCACAAACTATCTCAACATTGGTCGATTGAAAAATCTCAAAAAACATGTCACTCCCTGTCACGATCACACTCCCTTACTGCATACATTTTGACCACTCTAATGAAAACGTACACAATAAGACACAAAGAAGCATATCGAAAAAAATAAGAAACAAAGTCCACAACACAACAAATGACCAAATTTTCTTAGAAAAACGTATTCTGCGCCCTCCCACATCGTCACCAATGCCCAAAATACAAAACCGAGCTATGGAAAAGATACCAAGTTATTAAAACTAGAAAAAAAGAAGAGCAAGAAAAAGCAACTGATGGAGCTTGCAACTTACAGTGTCCTCGTTGGAAGGAAGGCCAAAGTGGAGCCCCACCAATTCTGCTAGCGATGGATCTCCCACATCAAGATCCTCCTCCATGCCTCCCAATCTCACAGCCCTTAGGATATAGCTATATCATGGACTCCTCTCTATTACAAAGCACCATAAAAACACAAGAACTGACATTCTCCTTTGGATTTGTCACCCACCATCACTCCGTTATGTCCTCTTGTTGTCTCTCCTCTCTCTTTCCTGCGGGCTCTCGTTGTGTGCATGGGAGAAAGAGAAACAGAAAGCGAGAGTGCTGCTTGGTCAGTGGCATTCTTGGCCATTGGCAAGTAGAAGGGTGGGGTGTAAATTATGAGTACTCTATGTACATTAATTAATTAACCGGACGTTTTCACCCATTTATTGCCAATCACTGTGTTACTCTCTACTGCCTTTATTATTTCCTCACTTTATTTACTCGCCCTTTGTAATTGTCTTTTGAACCTCTCTCTCCCCCTCCCCACTCTACCAACTATGTAAACTATGCATCTTTGTCTCGTTTTCGCAAGTGAATTGACGTGTCTCCTTTGCACGGGCTTGATTCCCATGAAGCCCACTCCGGATTCTTTTACACAAGTGTCAAACTCTTGTGATTTTCAAAAAACGTTTCTCGTGATACCCAACAAGTACCTATCATGTATCACGGGAAAAATATGTAACAACAACCTTTTCATGAAAGTAGTGCCTATGGAGGGGAGTGGTTACATTTTCAAAAAACTTGCCTACATTCTAGGCTCTGGCAGGCTATCTATACCAACACCACAAACAAATTTCCCAGGTTTTTGTGTTTGTGTAGCCTTGTGAAATTAGATGAAACATTTAGGGTTTGGTGATCATGGGTTCATATTATTAATTACACTATAAGGATTGTTTTGGTGTGATGGTTTTTTTCATTATCACTGAAATGATGGACCTTCCATATTGAGTCAGGCCCTCAAGGGCTTGCATACTTTGATCATTGATCTAGACCTATGAAGACTAAAAGTTTCAGGATGCAAAGTTAGGAGGTTGCAATTCCAAGACAAGTGAGGTGAATTTATATCTAGGAGATTGCAGATGAAACTCCATTGGTGCATGTGTGCTGCGTCTCCATGTGGAGTAAGCAAACAGGGTCAGTGCTAAAGTTTAGAAACTCTTAAAAAATGTACCATAAACTGCCCAGTGGACAATATAATTTTGAATCATCCAGTGTGACTTGATTTAAGAATCATAGAAGTTGTCGTGTGATTGCTCAATGCATGCACTGGCTATGGCTTTCGGAATGGCAAGTGCTGGTGACATTGTGAAAAGTTCTGGCACCTGTAGAAATTCACACAGAACCCGTGAATAGCAGTAACTACCTATCATGGCTCCCCACTGACTATCTTTAGCTAAAAGAAATTGTGTTCACAATAATGCATGGCAATTGGCTGTAGGGGCAATGATTTAAAGCTTCAAAGCACGAGTTAGTGGCAGAGAAACTAAAACAACACTCTTCTGGGGCATTTAAAAAAAGTAGTTGCAGGTTGATGGATCCAAAAGACCTGCTTTGCATTGGCATAGCCTCAGAGTTCTACAATCACATGGAGTCCCAGAGCCCTTGCTTTGGCACCACTTGTTAGGACCAGGCCAGCAGCCCCATCACTGCCCATCCCAAGAATAAGATTCCAAAGGATCAACTAATTTAGGGATGGAGAAGCTCCAATTTTGGAAATTTGAATCCCAACACGTCAACATCAGCACCCCATGTGACAATGGTGGACTAATAACAAATTGAGCTGCCCAAGAGAAGGAAAATACTGGGTCCATCTCTTGGCCTGCCCACAAAAACTGCTCAACTTCGGTGAGCAACTCTTTCACAACTACCAATGTAAGAGTATGCTTCAACTCAATTTGTGCCTTTGTAAGCCTTTTTTCGGCCAGCTTGAACAACAAACCCATGTTCCTTCCATTCACCTGCAGCAATGACAACAGGAACAATTATAAGAATGAGACAGCAGACCACCACCATCACATATGAAAAGTCCCAAACAACCAGTGCACATATAGATCTAACAAATACTCAGAAAGTGAAGCAAATTCGTCAACACAAGATTTTCAATATCAACTTGCCAGTAAAACTCTTTCCCAATGAAGCACTGCAAGAGACTAAAGACAGTCATAACAACCTTGATGATTGTAAAAGTAATGGAACACAAACTAGAAGACACATTTTAGATTGCATTTTGAGCCCTCATGCCTACCTCCGCTAAATAAATAATTATTCCAGATGTTTTGGAAAGACTCATTTTGAAGATTAAAGGTTTTACAGACTCATCTTTTCTTCCAATTGGAATTCAGAGAGTAAAAATGTAATTAATCATGGGCCCTGTTCTCTCTTCAAGAGTAGCTAACGTTATTTGAGAGAAAATAATTTCATGACAAAACAATTGAATCAACTTTTAAAAGATATGAAAACACATCTTACTTTTGTAACATGTGCAGAACTTGAGAAAGTAAGACCCATGATGCCACTGCTCCTTGCTGCATCATACCATAGAGTGCACACCTTTCCATACTTGACCTGCAAATCAATACACTGCCATGACTTACCCATTGACTTCATCACCTCCAACAGTGGGTGTAGATAATTTCTACTAATTGACGCAAAATTTGAGCAAACATTCAGGCAGTTCTAAGGTCAGAATCACCCAATATGTACATGCAATTCCTAAGCAAATTCCAAAACATGATTGAAACCAATTGGCAAATGCTCCCTTCTTGTTCTAATCCCCCTCTTCAACACATTTTGGGACACCCAGGGTGAAACTCCTTCAATGGGTGCTTGTTTTATAACAGCTACAACAAATTCAACAGCAGCACCTTTAGCAATAGCACTAAACCATGAAAACCATGTTTTTCCAACCTTCAGCATGCTTTCCTAGTCTGTCTTCACTTGCACTAATCAAGAGGAATGTTTGATTTGCCTTCAACCTCATTTTGGAGATGTGATCACATTTATTGTGTACTTCAAGTTGGAAGAGGGTTTGATTGGGATGAGGTAATGCCTTTTGATGAAACATTATGAGAGCATCATAACATGTCAAAGGTGTCTGAAAGACTAACTGTAGACAACAATCGCATGCCAAATAGCATATTCGTTAAACTAAACCATGCCAATTGAAAAAAAAAAAAGGAAAAAAGTTGAGATACCTATGGCATCACAAGCACATATGTGCTTCTCAAAGACTTGGACACTGCCATTGCTCTAGAAAATGGCAGATATGTTCCATTGGAGCTATGAGGGATAAATATGATTTAGACCCATTCACAAAAACTTCTTGCTCAGAACATAGAAAGAAGGGTTCTATGAAGTTAGTTGCACCAAGTCGATAAGAAAGGTGAAAGATGACTAAGTATGGTGCATGATATCATTTTCTCATCACTAACCACCTTCTAGTTTCCATAGCAATAAAATCTACTTTCCAAAAGAAGAATCTTCTCCAGATAGTAGCATAATAGTCTACATTCTTGGCCTATTAGCAAAATTGTTGCACCCGTTTCATGGAAAGGGAGGGGCTTTTGAGACCATCCACTTTCAACCAGTGCAATGAAATGTCCAAATATTCAAGAATGCAATTACAGTGAGGTAGCAAAAGCATACATACAGGTGCTCAATACCACTATCCTAAAGGCATCTTTGCTTTTGCAAAATACTGAGAATGGGTGGGGGAAGTGCATACCTTGGGAAGCTGGTCACTTGAGAGGAAGGAGGACAATTCGGAGTTGATTTTACAAAAGTATACACCACTAGAAGCTCAACAACTTCATCAGAAATCACACCAGAAAACAAATGTGACCACATCCATCTCTTTGCTACCCTGCAATGAACCACATTTTTTTACATGAATAGAGCATAATTGATAGTAAGAACCAATCACAAAATTTTTTTCCCATACATCCTGATAGAATCCTAACACAGTTCCAGCACTCATTCCCAAGGCAAGTCTTCAACTTGGTGCAATATGAAGTATATGTTATTCATTTGACAATTAGACCATAGGCAGGATACGCACCATGCAGAGCCTGAAGTAAGCTTGCATGTGCATTTTGCAAATGCTGATCTTGCACAAGACCTTCAATTCAAGAAGGCAGTAGTTCACATACACTTTTATCTAGCTGACCCAAGTCCTTAAAATAGAGAACAGAAAGTCTAAATGTGTATTCTTCCATAAGAAAATATTTTCCCTCCTATACCAATCCTGCTTCAAGAGGTGTGAAGGAGGAATGCTGATAGTATTTGCCATCCAGTGGCCTTCCATTGTAGGCCTTGTCCGACTCTACAGCTATCAAGCACATCTGTAGAGCACAAAGTCATGTCAGAAGGCTTTCCCAAAACAAATCAGGGGACTAAACCCAAAGCAAATGTATGAAAGCAAAACAGACCAACTGAGGATGACAAAAATACACTGACAAGCATTCCTGATCTAATCATGCAATAAGCATCTTTTAGGGTTTAAGACCCTGTACATGGTTAAACCATTCCTAGCTCCTGAGATCAGCATCTTCTAGGCTGATCAATTTAAGACCCTGTGCATGGCTAAATCATTCATAGCTCCTAAGATCAGCATTTGAGAATTTTCTTGTATCTATTTCTCAAATTGATCAGCTTGGCTATTGCCATTAGCAACAACAATGGAGTTTTGCTTCAGAAACAAACTCTGGTATTTTGCAGAAATATATCAAAACCCTATGTCCCTGTTTCTTGGAAAATCTACTTCAACATTGTAAAGCTCTCATGGTGAACATCAAGCTCACTTTCTAATGTGACCAGAAACTAAGGAAGGAGGAACAAGCTGGTTTTTTTATTTTAAAAACCATGTTATTGTTTTAATATTTGATTGGCATCAGGATTGTTCATGTGCTGCAAGAACTCCATATAGATTTCAGGGTTCTAGATCAGAACACACATCACCATGAAGATTGAGGAAGGTAGAGAAATCTGGTTTTTTTTTTTTTTTAATGCTTCAGTTCCTGAGCAAGAATTCAACATAGAGTTTTAGGGTTCTAGATCAAAACACACATCACAATGAAGACTGATCATCTGAATGAAGAGGAGTAAATAAAAAGGCTGGCCTTGCCATGCGACGCACAAATTCATGCAACACAGGAACAATCCTAATGCCAATCAAATATCTTGTTAGAAACAGTGAGAAGAAGAAAAATTAACAACCAATCACCAAGCTGAGAAACAATCCTCTTCCAGTTTGAATTTATGCAAAAATTGATATCAATGGGCTTACTTGTTTGTAGGAGCCTCCATTGCCTGGAATGAAGAGGACAGGGACACCCAAAAGCTTGACGAGATGTAGCTGGTAGTCAATCTTCTTCCAACCCTCATGAAATAAAGACCGTACTTCTATTTGGAGGAGGAGGAGGATGCAATAGTGGCGGGAGTCGGGAATGGAATATGAGTCGGGTACATATATGTCATGACGTATCCATTTAGCAAGGGCTTGTACAATTTCTGGCAGCAAGAAAAACTAAAGCCTAGGACTAAATCTTCTGTTGCTACCACTGCCGTTGCAATAACATGGTAACGATTGCGATCGAGCTTACATATAATTATGGATTGTGAAAAAAAATCTTTGCTTTTAAAGTGTTTTAAATGATGCCACGTAGCACCTTGAAAATTTAGACTGCGTTTTGAGCCCTCAGGCCTACCTCCACTAAAAAACTAGTTGAGCCAGAGTTGGGTCTATACATAATTAAAAACATGATGAATAAGCACATGAAGAATTGCCTAGTTGTAATTGAAAACATGTATATATACTAATACACATACCTTCTTGAAACCCATTCATCAAGTTGAAACCACCTTGATTAAACCCAAAAAAAACATAGGTGATTTTATTATGTAATATATAATCAAGTAGTGAAACATTGATGAACAAAAAATGGGAAGCTTCATTCTATGTAGTTGTTTATTGTCAATCCAAATTTTTTAATCTAAAAGTAATCTATGTTCATACCTTTGGCCAAATTGTCAAAAACATGACAAGCCAAATTTGGACAAGTTTTAATCATTGCAAGAAACTTAACACAATTTGAATGAACATAACATATGCATTAGACCTAGTCAAGGGCAAACCTCCTTTTATTACCAAGATCAAGGTTCAAAAAATGCAAAACATACACAATTGTGGCTATTTGTAAGAATTAACTAATCAGAAAGAAACAATGTGTTGCTATAATGTATTATAATGAACTATAAACCTTTCTTGCACAAGCTTGTATGGAATTCAAACCCTAGAAATCAAATGCAATGTAGCTTACTTTGGAAACATAGGTATAAGTGAAGAAGATGACATCCTCCATTAGCAACCACACATGTAATCCTATGCAACATTCAAGGATTAAACCACTTGCTATATTCCTTGAAGATCCAACAATTAGCTGCACAACCAACTTGAATATTGCAAAAGCACCACAACTCTTGTTCTTACTTGGATTTATTTTTCTTTCTAAGGTCCTTGCAATGGAGCAAATAGTTTTCCAAAGCAATGGGACTTGGAGGGTAGAGGGTGTGATATAACTTTGTCCTTAAAAAAACACACCTCCAGCAAAAGTATGGGAATGGTTGTTGCCAATGCTCTTAAATCAAAGCCTAATTAAGCAAGTTCATCACTTGCAACCTTACACCACTCTGCGTTTGCCTATCATTCTCTAGAGAAGCTACCACATGCAAAACAATAGTCAAGGAATTACTTTTAAGGTCTCAAAGGCTTGTAGTGAATAGGTGAAAGTTGCAGCATACAATGAGGTTACAACATCACCTTATAGTGGCCACCATTGTCGGTCATCTTGATGTGCTACAAATGGCCTTAATTGTACATTTTTCTTGTTTCATTTTCAAGAATTAGAAAAGTACTTGATAGTTCAACAAGGTGTTTTTTGGTTCCCGGATGCTCTTTCGTTTTGACAGCACCAACAAGAATCAACATTGCTAAAGTCACTATTGAAGCTCTAATTTTAGAGTGATGGCATTTGGGAAGAGCTACTATAGAAAAGCAAAGGCGCTGGAGTTCACGTGGGAGTTGGAACATCCTTTACTCAAAACCTTAAATTGAGAAACCATATCGAAAAATGTGTGTGATCACTTGATTTTGAAAGAGGGCATATGTGGCCCATTTAAGACCATTAGATGGGCTTCTGGTGACCATCTTATTTCAGGTCACTTTAACCTACCTCTACTGCTGAAACAAAAAATCAATGGCTTGCATTAAACCTTTCCACTTGCTACTCTACTTGATTCTGATTTCCTACTTTGAAATGTTTTATGAATATGAAAATGAAGTGTGGAATGACCTCAAATTAGTATGTTGGGCTAAGGGCTTTTTAGTTTGGGTCCTAGATTTATCAACTATTTTCCATTTAGAGTTTATTGAGTACTTCAACAATCTGTTTGATTGCAAGGCACCTTTAATGAACTTAAACCTATTTGATTCCAAAACAATACAATGCACCTAGATTTTTTTTATGGATGCATATGCTCCAACTAAATATGTCCCTCACCACATAATTTGATTTCTATTGCGATGTAAAATATACCTACTTTGTTGGTACTTTTTAGAAAGAAATAATATCACTATTTTTGATAAGTAGAGTGAAAATAAAGCAATTGTTTTTTGGGGTTTAGATAATGTGTTTTCATGTTAAAGTAATACAATTATTCTATGTTTGGATGAAAAAAATACACATTTTGTCAAGAATTTCAATTTTGCATCCAAAAATACTACTTTTCTTGTCTACTTCATCTTGTTTGGACCCAATAGCTTTGATGATGCCACTAGTGATGGCACTTTGAGAAAAGCTTCTTTTGATTCTATGAATAAAGACATGAATGGGGAAGGAAATGGAAAAGAAGAGGAGGAATGAGGTGATAATGAAAATGGAAGAAGGAACTTCTGCATCCCATCAAAAGGAAATTTTGCTTAGCGAGGTCCAAAATGTGACCTTGTGGATGATGTTGGGTTGTTCATTGCAAGTGGGTGTGTGATGGCTTGTGACCCAAGGGAGGAAGTTCTTGATAATAAGCTTGGTGAGGATCATGTTGGAGTGAATATTTTATATTGCCCAAATAATGTTTTAGAGGTTATGACAACTTCAAAATGGCCATTGGCACAAACCATTATGGATGGGTACTCCTTGAGGCAACTTCTTGTATCTTATGATGAAAGCAAGATACCAATTGTTGATGAAAAGGGAAAATTTGATGTAAGGAAGAAGGAATATACTTTTCATAAAAGGAACCGAAGTGTTGGACATTCTAATTGTTTAGTGTTAAGGATTGAAAAGTTGTCCTAGGATTCTATTCGGAATGTGAGTTCTATGTTATGTTGCGCACAAAATAATTGTCAACATTTTCTTCATCAAAATACAATGTTGTTGAAAGAAAAAATTTGGGGTTTGTTTTTTTAAGAACATAAAGCATATGGCATGGATATTCCAAGAAGGTTGCATGTGAGAGGAGACATGAAGTAGCAATAGTTCATCACCATTCAAGAAATAGACACCTATGAAATGGCATGGTATAAGATCGTTGGTTTTTCTAGATTGACATACATGTTATACAAAATATATTCCAAGCGAGGATGTAAATTTTTACCTCATGATAACAAAGGCTTGCATAAAACTTCAAACTTCAAACAAGCAAGCAAATCAAATGTTCAATCCTTAATTGATTTGAGTGTTGACATAATGTCACATTAATTGAAAGGAATCAAAAATGGTAGACAAGATCTTCAATGACTATTACCTAATACTTGGAGGAGCCTTCGAGAACAAAATGATGAAATATGTGATAATGTATACAATTAAGAAGAACATGTGAATGTTATGTATTTTTTCGGTTTACTTTTCAATGTTTAAAATTGTGATGTGTTATTTAATTTGATCATTTTTTTCGAATTACATTTTCATAGATCATGAAGGAGTTAAGCATCAGAAGTATTTTGTAGTTTGCAATGAACATGTTGAAGAAAAATCACCATCTCAATGTTGATGTAAGAAAGAAAGGCTATGTTTTTGCAAAGTATATTGTGTGTGATTCACTAAAGGATTTAATATCAAAATTGGGAAAGAATAGTTGTGATGTGAGAGAATATGAACTGAAGTTGAAAAAACAGCTCTTGCATCAAGAGTTGTGCAAAAGCTTGTATTATACTTGGAGGTTTGAGTCTATGTGTTTTAAAGATTAATTCCTATGCATTATCCATGACAAAATGGATCATGTGAAAATTGCATTCTGAAGGTTGCAAGTGGTGAACAATGATTTGTGGGCTTGGATGATTGCCCATTTCATTGATGGGTATGATAGTTCATGGTCATGGCAATGAGAGATATGCACAATATTTTAATGAGTTGTGGCTTAATGATTTCAATTTTACAATTGGGTCCTTGTTACGACTTCTTTGAACTTTGGAAAAAATTCTAGTTTATGAATCCAAAATGTTGTTTAAGCACCCTCTTTGAAATGCACTTTTCACATGTCTTTTGCAAGGCAAATCTTGATGTACAATTGAATTAAAAACACCAAGTGAAAATAAGGGCCCCAAATTGTTGCCAAAAAAATTCTTGCTTCAAATGGATAATTGTGTGAAGGACAATAAAAATAAGTATTTGTTAGCATTTTTGTCATTGTTGATGGCGAAGGAAGTGTTTCAAGAAGTTAAACTAAAATTCCTTGTGGTTGGTCATACACATGAAGATATTGATGGATGTTTTGGATATTTATCTGAAAATTTGAGAGAGCAGAACATTTATATTTTGGTAGATTTGATGAAGGGCTTTCATGGTCTTGTAAGAAAGACCTTTCATTCCACAATTGATTCAAGAAATTATAGATTCTAAAATGTGGGTCCTTGGTTGTTTAAAGGATGAAAAGGAAACCTTAATAGGGCATACTGATATGCATCTTTTTAATTTTTTTGTGGATTCATCTGGTTGTCTTGTGATGCAGTTTAAAGTTTCACCAACCGATAGCATTTGGAGTCCCACATAGGGGCGTCCAATCCAATTATGGAAAGCTAATGCCGATGGATCTCCAAAATTGCCTATTGGGGTTCCTAGCCCTGTTTTATATCATCCAATTTGGGGCCATGATGTGGTGAGGTTGGCGGAGAGGGAGAAGTTTATTAGTGTTGGACTATTTAAATGTGTGGAAATCTAAAAACAAGGCATTAAATAAAGTGCAACTTATGCGATGAAGATGAGTTTACATATGGATTATTGGGAGGATGTTTTGTTACATTTATCAAAACCTTTGCCTATTTAAAGGTCCACTCTTTTGGAAGGATTTTGGCCTTCTAGCAATTGGAAGTTGAATTATGCAAAAGTTGAGTTGTTGTCCATAATGCAAGTTGTTGATTCAGAAGATATGGCCAATTGTCCTTATTGTGGGCCCAATAATTAAAATTGGTCCTCGTTAGAGATTTTAACAATGGAGATTTTATTTTCATGAGGCCTTATGATCCCCTCCTTGTCCTTGTTTGGTTGGGAAGAGCACATAGCGATGTTGTCGAGGATGATCAAAATGAATTCTTCAAAATGGTGAGGGTGTCAGTGAAAAAAGGGTCATATTCGGATGAACAACATTTGTACAAAGATTGTTGGAACGACAAGTGGAAATGTAATTTGGCAGATCTAGAATATTGGTTCCAAATTTCAAATGTTCTTTTGTTTTTTCCTTCATGAAAATTTAAGACAAACAAAAGTCAAATTACTATTCTTAATAGTTATTCTTCTCAAGCGAAAGTGAATCTTGAGGCTACTAATGCATCCAATAATTTGTAAAGTATGTTGGTGACCCTAATAAATGTTTTGTTTTTTCTTCATGTGTTTTTTTACATTTAAATCATGATTGCATTTTTTTTCTTATGTTTATTTTCATTATTATTATTATTTTGTGTTATTTAATGAATTTATTTATACATAAAATCATTCACAATTCTTTTTTAATATCCGTAATTAGTAACAATATATTGATTTTTATTTATTGTTAACATTGGTGTCATCAAATGTGTGCATTTTTTGATAATTGTGTTTGTAGGTGAGGTCAAAAATTGGACCTTTAATTCTTCACTTTTCAAACCAATAATCTATTTTGTTGTGCATGGTGGCCACAAGGACAAATGGTATATAAAAATTGAATCTACTAAAAAATGTTTCACTATGAACACCATTTTTGGATTCATAGATAGGCATGGATTCGTGGATAAGCACCATTTCCTTTTTTGAAATTCAAAGTATTGAGTTTCTCTTTGTGATTATTGGCTTCATTATCAATATATTTTATTTTATTTTATTTTATTTTATGTATCATCTGGTAGTGGAATATTATATAAAGTTTGAATTGTCTTGGTGGCCCTTTTAAGTTTTTCTATCATTGGTCGAAAAACAATTGTCGTGTTTTGTATTTGATGAGATGTATTGTTTAATCAATTTGTTCATCATAGATAATTTTGTGTAGAATGTTTTTAATAATCATGATCAGTGATCTTTGTTGTTGCACCTGAACCTTAATCCCTAGTGGCCATTAGGCGTCTTTTTTTCCCTTTCATGGCATTGATTCTTAATTTATTATGAGTTTTTAGATTTTTGGGTTCTTTTGTGTTTGATGTGGAAATTTTTAAGCAATGTTTTGATCATCAAAAATTATGTATGGCATTGACATGCATTAAGAAATTTGTTTATTGTAGAAATTTGTGTGTATATTCTTAGATACTAGCTATTGGTAAATGTTTTTTTCGACCTTAACCCTAATCCCTAGTGGCCACTAGGAATCTACTTTTTTATTTCATCGCATAGAGTTGACAAATATAATTAAAGACTTTATTATAGTTGAACAACAACTTTGGATCCATAGACAATATTGTAATTGATGAATTGGCACATGTTGTGCCTAGTTCTTTTAATTTAGTAAATAAAAGTTTTGTTTCTCTTGAATAGGAGCACAATTTGGCTTCAACCTTGATAATGAATAACCTATAATTTTCACTTAGTGGGCACCAAGCAAAATACTCTTTTCATCATATTAATATATTCATTTTGAAACTAACATAATATTATATTTGTCACAATATGAGCTAGATGGATGGATCCATTGACAATGTTGGTGTTGTTGGATTCACTTTGTGTCCTTTATTAATGTAATAAAAACAATGATTGAAAATGTTGCAGAAAAAAATTGGTATGAATTCTTTTGAGACAAAATGTATACATGAATGTAATATTGTTGTTTTTACTTGAATAAGGTTACATTTCTTAAATCTGATGGCCACCAAGTAGAATTCATACCATCCACCAAGTTGGGTAAAGTCTTAATTAATTAAATATGTGTTATGGCCACCTGGATGCAACTAACTGTTAATCATTTATTAATTAATTACTAATTAATAAATGATTAATTACAAGATTTAGATTAATTAAAAAATTAAAATCAAACACAAAGCATGTGAAAATTGTTTTTTAGAGTTGCAACTCATTTCCAACTAGGGTGTAATTAAAAGATTTAATCCATGTGTTTTGTTTTCAAGATCTCATTTCATAAACTATATAAAGGAGGCATTTTCTCTTGCATTTTCACATTAAAAAACATGTGCCATGTTGGAATGAGCTCATAAAAGCTTAACCTTAAAGGCAAAACACAAAATAAAATTGGAAAATTCTTTTGTTCACCTACCTTTCTACCTTCCTACCTACTTGCCTACTTAAGTAAATAGGTCCTACTTTTTTACCAACCTAGATAAGTAGGTAAGTAGGTAGGTTGGTATGTAGGAACTACCAACTTACCTACCTATGGCTATGTACTAACCTACTTAAGTATATATATATATTTGTTTCCAAAATTCAATTAATATGTCATGTGGCAACTTTTGATTGTGCCACATGTCATGATCTAAGACCATCTAAAATGAATAATCATAATGGATGACGGATATCAATATATTTTTTTAAATCACCAAAACTTTTCATAGTGCCACATGTCAAATTTTGATGAATGGATGAATATTGATGTCAACATGATCTTATGATTGTAGTCATAGGGGAGTTGCATAGTAGTTGAAAAGGAATTGTTGCAATAAAGTTCCAATTGTGTTACAATGAATTGCATAAAGTGAGATTATATATACAGTAGAACCTGTCTAAATTAATATTGCCGGGACCGGGGGTTCTGTATTAATTTAGACATGTATTAATAAAGAGAGGGTCATTATGTAGATAATTCTCCGCTCGCGCCATTAGGGCTTCGATGATTGCTGTTGTTGTTGTTTTGAGCCTGTGAGCGAAATCCCAGATGCTCCTGTAGACGGCAGCGGTGTTGCAATGACGTAAGGTGCTCTTGTTAACGGCGGCAGTGTTGCAACAACATAAGGTGACCAAGTGAAAACCATACCTTTGAAATTTTCCTCTTACTTGTATCAAGCTTCTCTGCCTTGGCCTTGGCCCTCTGTTCTTGTGCCAAAAGCTCCATCCTC
>Ga0209208_10004158_pt1 | contig 20627 bp, 10 predicted proteins | sample S1TSphfallax_3_FD_187694 | JGI IMG/M metagenome (GOLD analysis project Ga0209208, IMG submission 187694) | Host-associated microbial communities from peat moss isolated from Minnesota, USA - S1T2_Fd - Sphagnum fallax MG (SPAdes) (version 2) | ecosystem: Host-associated > Plants > Peat moss >...
ATCGCGGAAGAGAAATCACCCATAGCCACTTTGCCGGCCACGGCGGCGACTGCAGCGGGCTCGCCGCCCAGTTGGCGCGTGAGACCGCGCACGATATAGAAGCCACACAGGGCCAACACCGTCATGGTTGCCAAGGCGATGAGAATTCCGAGCCAGCGCGCCTTCGACTTGCCGATCAGCGCATCGGCTGTACCCTGCTTACCGAGAGTTTCGTTATAGGCACGATGCGCCGCGAAGTCGTCTTTGAGCTTTTGAATGGCGGGGAATTTCGCCAACAAGAGCTCCATACCTGCGCTCTGTTTGCCGGTACGCGCTAACTCGAGAACTTGCTCGCTGAGACGAATATAAGCCGCCGCATCGATGCGATCCGCCTCCAGCAGGGACTTATCCTTATCATCTGAAAGAAGCTTTTCGTAGTCTTTGAGCCCAGCATCGAGGACTTGATGAGACTTGGAGACATCCTCCGCAAACGTTCCCGCCAAGCCCGCATCATGAATGGCAAGGGTCTTCCACAGGTTCAAGCGCGATTCCGCCAGCGCGAGGTCTAGTTTGTCCAGCACCACGACACTCGGCAAGGTGTTGACCGTGCCATAGCTCGCGGCATCGTAGACGCTATCGATACCACGAATGAACACCGCCGAGATGACGACGATCCCGAAGAGCGCGATAACCGGCAGCAAAGAGATCTTTTTTCCGACAGTCATGGTGGTCATCGACACAGTCTCCGTTCGATCGTGGTTGAGCGTCCTAACGCATCGGCCGGGTCAGGGGAATCCGTAGGCGATCCGCTAATGAACATCGTCGACCCCGCGGCGGCCGCCAGTACGAGTGTCGGCTTGAAAAGCCGAGTGCCACGATGAAAAGAAAATCCTGCAGCGCTCGCGCCTCGAGGCGCCTCGCTCAAGGAATGCCGTGCAGCGCCGATTGCGACTCCGACGGTTCCACCACTTGAGTCTTTTAGGGGAGGCCTACGTTGCATACGCCGCTCGCTGACCCGAAGCCCAATGCGGAGTCGCTCGCGGAGATATCCCAGGCGCTTGGCAGCGCTGCATGGGTCATTCCGATACCCGCGGACTTGCGTGCGATTTACGACGCCGAGCAACTCGCCGAGCGCCGCGTTCCGAACCGCGTCGTCTTGATCGTGATGGCCCTCATCTTCGATTCGTACTGGGTTGCGAACATCGAATCGGCGCCGACCATTCTTCTACCGTCCTTGATATTACGGGCCGGCTTGACCGGTATGGTGGCCATTTTCCTCGTGCTCGACCAGCGCAACCGTCTGGGACGCGCCTATGGCGCCGCCGTGGTCATCCTCGCGGTCATGGCGACGCTGATCAGCACCATACTTTTCGTCATGGAGCCGGCCACCAACACGACGAATGGATCCGATGTTCGGTCGATTCCCCTGATCCTGATGGGTACCGGCTTGCTTGCCAGACTCACACCGTGGGAAGCCTGCAGCAACGCCGTGATTTCCGTCGCCTTGTTCATCGGCTCACTGATCGTTGCTCCGAGCGCACCGCATGCGGAGGTGTTCTCGCTGATCCTCATGGACGTCGCTATCGGGGCCGGCGCGATTTTCATGAACCTGCGGTTGGAGACGCGGGATCGGCGGGTTTTTTTGCTTCAAGCCCGAGATCGGGTCAACCGCGCAGAGCTTCTTGCCAGCAATCATGGACTGCTACGCGCGGCGCATACCGACGACCTCACGGGAGCCGCCAACCGCCGCTGCTTCGACGAGGTTTTCGCGAAGAGTTGGCGTGCCGCACGCGAGCGCAGCGAACCGATCGGCCTCATCATGATGGATATAGACCATTTTAAATCGTTCAATGACCATCACGGCCACAAAGGCGGCGATGATTGCTTGAAGAGGGTCGTTGCCGCTGCCCGCCACGAGGCGCGCCAGGGGGATTTGTTCGCTCGCTATGGTGGAGAAGAATTTGCCGTCATCCTACCCCTCGCGCGCTTGGAAACCGTGCTGGCCATCGCCGAACGTATGCGCAGTGCCGTCGAGCGGCTGACGTGGAATGATGACCGCCATGGCGAGACGATCATGGTGACCGCGAGTTTCGGGGCCGCGAGTGCGATTCCAGGTTCCGAGGACGGGCCTACCGGATTGCTCGACGACGCGGACTCGAGTCTTTATGCGGCGAAGCGCGCCGGCCGCAATCGCGTCGCGGCGCCCAACCAGACGGGTCGCGCGACCGGCGAAAAAAACCTTAGCGAATCGTAAAAGTTTCATCACTCCGGGAGCATCAAGTTTGCACAGCCGCCGCCGTTAGGACCTTCCACTCAATGCACTGACGCGAAAGAATCCAGACAGGAGGATCGGTTCATGATTGCTGCTCGCTTGCCACACAATGAAACGGAGCGTTACGACGCATTGCGCCGCGCCCTGATTCGAAAGGACCGCGGGCGTGAATGACGTGGGCGACGATCCGAAGGATCTGCGCAAGCGCGTCCGCGTGTGGCCGGACGACGGTGATCGCCGGAACGCGAGTCCAGCTCGTGGCAGGACCAGCGACCGACTGGCCATTGTGACCTCGGTCCTCGATCTCGGCTCCTGGGAATGGACCCAGTGGGACAACCGGCTTTACTGGGACGAGCCCATGTACCGACTGTACGGCTACACGTCCTCGAGCGCGGTATCCGCCTTTACTTTGTGGACCAGCAGCCTGCACCCGGATGATAGCGCCGACGTCCTGCGTGACTTTCACCAGGCCGCCGCATCAACGGGCGTGTTCGAAACCGTTTTCCGCATCGTACGGCCAAACGGATCGACGCGCGTGACGAGAACCATCGCGAGGACGATTCAAGACCCGGGTTCGGACCGACGACGCATGATTGGCATCACCAGGGACATCACGGGGCGGTCGGACGAGCGGAAAGCGTTCGATGTACAGATGCACGAGAGTGAGCATAAGTTTCGCACGCTGTTCGAGATGTCGCCCATCGGCAAAATGATTCTCGATCTCGATGGTGGTCTAATTAGGACAGCGAACAAAGCGTTACTGCAGAGCACGCGCTTCGGCCGCGAGGAGCTGACGGAAAAGAGTATCTGGGATCTGCTGCCCGCAGAGCATCATGCGCTGTATGCCGCCATGCAGGCCACGCTCGCGCAACAGGAGACGGTCGGTCCCGTGGAGATAGACATTCTGCGCCGAGACGGCAGTCGCTTCCCGGCACAACTTTCGTCGTTTCTGGTGATCAAGACGTCGGGTCGCAAAGTGGTTTGTGCCGTCGTCCAGGACATGTCGCAGGCCAATGAGACGGCAGCGCTACTCTCGGCGGCGGCACGGCGCGACAAGCTCACAGGGCTTGCCAACCGTGCGATGTTCATGGAGCGGCTGGAATTGGCGATCGGCCAGGTTCGCGCCGGTAGTCAAAAGCGGTTTGCGGTGTTCTTCCTCGATTTTGATCATTTCAAACGCGTCAACGACACCCGCGGACACGAAGCTGGCGATGAATTGTTGAAGCAAATCACGATACGTTTGCGCACCGAGCTTCGCGCTGCCGACACCGCGGAGCGTGGCTCGCAAGATGGCGTGCTGAGCCGTTTTGGCGGGGACGAATTCCTGTTGCTCATTGACCTAGCCAAGACCGGTGCAGACGCCGCCCGGGTGGCTGAACGCATTCTCAATGCGCTGGCCCGACCCTATGACATTTTTGGCGAGGAGGTGCACTCGAGCGCCAGTATCGGCATCGTGACCAGCGATCAGGGCTTCCACAGTGCCGAGGACGTCGTACGCAACGCGGATGTCGCCATGTTTGAGGCAAAACGCGCCGGGCGGGGTTGTTCGGTCGTTTTCAATGAATCGATGCACACGCGTCTGACGCGTCACGTAAGCATAGAGGCCGGGTTGCGGCGGGCTATTGGTTCACCGGAACTCTTCCTCGTGTACCAGCCCATCGTGGAACTGGCCAGCGGCCGGGTGGTTTCCGCAGAAGCGTTGCTGCGCTGGCAACACCCGACCCTAGGAGCCCTTTCACCGGCGGAATTCATCCCGGTTGCCGAAGAATCGGGCCTGATCGTGCCGGTAGGCCATTGGGTTCAAAAGCAGGCCTGCGAGGCCTTGGCGGCCTGGCGCAGCTTGGACCCGGCGCAAGCGCCGACGACGATCAGCGTGAACCTTTCACGTGCCGAACTCGCACTCGGCACAAAATTACTAGTGCAGCTCGAGAAGTGTCTGGAACAGTCGGGCTTGCCGCCCGAATGTTTGACCCTTGAAGTCACCGAGCGCGAGGTCATGCGTGATCCAGACGCCTCTTTGCAGTTGATGCACGAACTGCGGCGCATGGGTTTCAAGTTGAGCATGGACGATTTCGGTACGGGAACGTCCTCGCTCGCAATGCTGCGCCATTACCCGTTTGACACCATCAAGATAGATCGCTCCTTCGTTTGTGATCTGCCAGGCAGCCGGGATGTGCTCGCGGTGATCCAAGCCACGATCCACTTGATCGAGAATTTGGGCATGACGAGTCTTGCCGAGGGCGTGGAAACCGGTGCTCAGGCAGCGGTTCTCAAATCGCTCGGCTGTCGCCTGGCGCAGGGATATTTATTCGGCCCGCCGGTTGCCCCGGAGGCGATGCTGGCGTCGATTGTGACAGCCGCTACCCCGCTTTCGGCGAAGACGATCGTCGAGCAGCAGAAGGAGCTCGTCGGCCTACGGTGAAGTAGCCTCGACGCCCTTCTTCAGCTGATCGTCACCGTGACGACATTCGACGCGGAGGCGCAGCCGCCGTCGCATGCGCGTGCGCTCGATTACTGCAGCTCTTGGAGGAGAAAGGCGCGCGCACTCTTCCAACTGCGCTTCACCGTCATCGGCGACAGCTCCAGCACCGCGGCGATTTCGTCGATGGAAAGACCCGCGAAGTAACGCATCTCGACGACGCGAAAGGCGCGATGGTCGATGCGTTCGAGCTGCTCCAAAGCCTCGTGCAAGGCCTCGGCGTCGACGGTTTGGGCAGTGCCTTCGGCGTCGACGTTCGACAGGGTCAGATGAGCCAGGCCGGAGCCGCGTTTCTGGGCATTGTGCCGGCGGGCGATGTCGACGATGACGCTGCGCATCACCGCCGCGGAATACGCGAAGAATTCGCGGCGATCGCGCAGGGACGGGATTTCATGTTCCGAGAGCCGGAGATAGGCCTCGTGCACGAGACTCGGGGCGTCCAAATGGGCCGACTCGCCCCCTGCAAGGCGGATTCGAGCGATCCGGGTCAGCTCATCGTAGACCTGGCCGAACAGCTTTGAACGGGCGCCCTCGTTACCGGTACGCATCTCCCCGAGCAGAATCGTGATGTTACCCATGAGCGTCCGACGATTGTAACGCTCAGCGCGGCGTTTGACGCGGCGGGTCGGTGAGACCTTGTCCGCCGGGGGATGTTCCATTTGCGGGCGCAAACACGTTAGTACTCTCAGGTCCGGTCCGCAGCCAAACAATCGGAGACATCCGTGAACGATTATAGATTCCCATCGATCGGCAGACTCTGCCTCTCTGGCGCGGCGTTGCTGTGCCTCGGTACAGCGGTGACGAACGCCGCAACCCCCAACCTCGTCAAGAACGGCGACTTCGCCAACATCGGCAACGTGTTCGTGGCGAACACGCCGGAAGGTGGCGACGACATACAAACCTCAGGCGCCACCAAGATCCCCGATTGGACCAACGTCCCCAAATTCGTCAACGAGGTCTGGATCGAGGCGAACAACGGCTATGGCTTGACCGCGAGTCCGGGCAATGGCAGCGGCTACTTCCTGGATTTGACGGGCCAGGCCAATGCAAAGCCCTATGGCGGCATCGAACAGAAAATCGCCACGGTCGCCGGCACGGGATACACGCTGAGCTTCGCCCTCGGTGCCTCGACGCTGTACAACGGCAGCGGCAGCGAGGCCGCGGCGCTCACCGCCAGCGCCACCGGCAGCTCGTTGCTCGCATCGAAGCTATTTTCCCTGAGCCCCACGTCGAGCAACGAGTGGGCGACGGAAACCTTGAATTTCATCGCCGACAGCGACGTGACGACGATCGAATTTCTCGCCGATTCGAACAACACCTCGAAATACACCGGTTTGGACGATGTCGTGCTCGAGAAGCGTCTTCTACCCACGAGCACCGCACTCACGGTGTCGCCGACGACCGCGCCGGCGGGCGCCAGCGTCTCGCTGACCGCGTTGGTGAAACCCACCCAAGGCACGGTCACACCGACCGGAAAAGTCGAATTCAAGAACGGCACGCAGGTGCTCGCCTCGGTGACGCTCAACGCGACCGGCCAGGCCACTTTCGCCACGAAGGCTCTACCGGTGGGCAAAGACGCCCTCACCGCGGTCTATGCCGGCGACTCCATTCACGCGACCTCGGCATCGAAGCCCGTCACGGTGACGATCACGGCAGGATGACCCGCACGCTGACGGCGCATAACCGCCCCAATCAAGGCGCCAACCCCGTCAGCGTCGCGACGTAGACCTCGGCGATTCGCGGCATCAGCCCTTGCGTCGCGAGTAGCCGCGCCAGCGTCGCGCGGCGGTAACGCCAGTGCCTCCAGGCCGCGTCCGGCCAGTCTTCGTCATAGGCTCGCTCGGCGGCGGCTGCATAGTTACGAAAAGCGTCGAGTAGAAGTCCGGCGGCCTTCGTCGGATCGCTCTCGGCCAGCGCCTGTCTTTCGGCCCGCTCGGCCACACGCGCCAGCGCATGGGGTTCGCCTGCGTTCGCTCCTCTCTCGTACCACTCCCAAGCCTTTGCTAGATTCGGCGGCGCGCCCCCAAAGCCCGCCTCGTAAAAGTGCCCGAGGTAATAGGCGGCGATCGGCACGCCCTCCCGCCATGCCTCTTGATCGAGTGCCAACGCACGCTCAGGGTCGTGGATACCGGCGGAGAGGTCGAAGAGGAGGTTTGCAAGATCGACGAGTGCGACGCGATAACCCGCGGCCACCGCGGAATCGAACAGCTTCCTCGCGCCATGCACGTCGGACTTCGCCAGCAAGGCGCGCCCCGCCTCGTAGGTCGATCGCGGCGTGTTTCCGCTCGCGTCGACCGAAGACAAACAGGCTGCCGCGGCGACATCGGCAACGATCATTGCTTGTGCGAGCCCTGGTGTCACGCGATCGGGATCGTAGAATGCGGCGGCAGCCTGATCGCACGCGGACGTTGCCGCGCCCCAGCGTCTCACCCGAGCATCGGGCATCAAGCCGAGTTCGGTTCGATCGGCCTCCGGCAGAGGATCGGTTTGTGCCGCCTGATCCCAGTGGATCTGGTCCTCGAGCGTGGCCGGAATGCCTGCGTCCCAGATCCGGCCGGTGTCGTCGGTCGACGCCGTGACGATGCGGGTGCCGTCGGGCGAGAAAGCGGCGCCGCCGACGTTGCCAGCGAGCACGGCGAGCTGTGCGCCCGTCCTTGCATCCCAGATCCGGGCGGTCCGGTCGAGGGAAGTGGTGACGATGCGCGTGCCATCGCGCGAATAGGCTGCCGATAGGACGAGATCACCATGGCCGACGAGCCGCGTGAGTTCGCTGCCCGAGCGGGCATCCCAGATGCGGGCGGTCTTGTCGAACGATGCGGTCAAGACGTGCGCGCCGTCAGGCGAGAAAGCGGCCGAGTTCACGGCATTGCTGTGGCCGGAGAGCACGACGAGCTCGGCCCCCGTGTGCGCGTCCCAGACGCGGGCTGTCTTGTCGGCGGACGCGGTGACGATGCGCATGCCGTCCGGTGAGTAGACTGCCGACTTGACCGATCGCGTATGGCCGGCGAGCACAGCGAGTTGTACCAAGCTGCGGACATCCCAGATCCGGGCGGTCTTGTCCACCGAAGCGGTGACGATGCGCTCGCCATCGGCCGAATAAGTTGCCGATAGAACGTTTTGGCCATGGCCGGAGAGCTGCGCGAGTTGTGCTCCGGTGTTCGCATCCCAGACGCGCACGGTCTTGTCGCTGGAAGCGGTGACGACGCGCGTGCCGTCGGGGGAATAGGCCGCCGAGTTGACGAAGCCCGCATGGCCCGAGAGTTCGGCGAGTCGTGCGCCCGCTCGCGCATCCCAAATCCGGGCGGTCTTGTCATTGGAGGCGGTAAGGACGCGCGTGCCGTCGGGCGAGTAGCTTGCGGAATTGACAATGTCGAGGTGGCCGGTGAGGGCCGTGAGCTCGGCTCCCGTGCGGGCATCCCAGATCCGGGCGGTGTTGTCTTCGGATGCGGTGACGATGCGCCTACCGTCGGGCGAGTAAGCTGCGGATAAGACAAAATCACCGTGACCGGAGAGCACCGCGAGCGGCGTTGCCGTCAGCGCATCCCAAATCCGCGCGGTCTTGTCTTGGGACGCGGTGACGATGCGCCGACCGTCAGGCGAGTAAGCGGCGGAATAGAAGGGACCGCCATGGCCGGCGAGCACCGCGAGTTGCGCTCCCGTGCGGGCATCCCAGATCCGGGCGGTCTCGTCAGCCGAAGCAGTGACGATGCGCGTCCCGTCGGGCGAGAAGGCCGCCGATAAGACGAGGCCGCCGTGGCCGGCGAGCAGCGCTAGCTGGGCTCCGGTGCGGGCATCCCAGATGCGCGCGCTCTTGTCCACAGATGCGGTGACGATGCGCTTGCCATCGGGTGAGTAGGCGGCGGAAAGAACCGGATCGCCATGACCGGCGAGCTGCGCGAGTCGCGCTCCCGTGCGCGCATCCCAAATGCGCGCGGTCTTGTCCGCGGAGGCGGTGACGATGCGGGTGCCGTCGGGCGAGAAGGCGGCGCTGCGGATACGCTCCCCATGGCCCGACAATACCGCGAGCCGTGCTCCCGAGTTGGCATCCCAGACCGTGGCGATCTTGTCATCGGATGCCGTGACGATGCGCGTGCCATCGGGCGAATAGAAGGCAGAATACATTGCGACACCGTGGCCGGAGAACAGGGCGAGTTGCGCTCCCGAGCGGGCATCCCAGATCCGGGCGGTCCCGTCAAAGGATGCGGTGACGATGCGCGTCCCATCCGGCGAATAGTGGGCGCAAACCACGGGATCGCCATGGCCCGAGAGCACCGCGAGCTGGGCGTCCGCAGCACGAATCTCCTGAAACACACTGACCGCTGCGGGCGTAGGCATCTGTTCGCGTGGAGATTCTGCGAGCACTGCGAGGATGATGTCCTGTGCGCCCGCCACGTCGTCATCGCGGAGGCGTTGCGCCGCCGCCTGGGTCAGTGAGCGCGATTGCGCTCGCAGAGTCTCGGCGGTTTGATGTTCGGCTGCATGCTTCTGCTGAATGGCAAGGACGGCCGCACCCGATGCCAGCACCGACAGGATCGTCACCATGGCGATGAACGCTGTGGCGAAGCGATGCCGGCGCACGAACTTGGCCGCTTGGTAGGCGAATAGATCGGCGCGGGCGCTAACCGGTTGATGCTCGAGATAGCGATGCAGATCCGCGGCCAGGGCTGCTGCCGTCGAATAGCGATCTTGCGGCCGTGTGCGCAGCGATTTCTCGACGATCGCATCGAGGTCCCCCAGGAGCTCTTTGCGTAAGCGACCGCCGACCGCATTCGACATCCGCACCGAACTCTCGCCCAAAGCGGCCTTGACGCGTCCAGACCGCGACGCCTCGAGTTTGCCCTGCGGGAGGCATCCCGCCAACAAGACGTGCAGCAAGACGCCCAGCTGATAAACGTCGGTCGCGGTCGACAGCGGTTCTCCCAACGTTTGCTCCGGTGCAGCATAGCTCGGCGTGAGGGCCACTTCCTCGATTCGCGTGAGTTGTCCGCGTTCCTCGAGCGTCGATTCGGGATCGATGAGCTTGGCGATTCCAAAGTCCAGAAGCTTGACCTCGCCGCGGGCGGTGACCAGCACGTTCGAGGGCTTGATGTCGCGATGGATGATGAGGCCGGTATGGGCGTGGGCGACGGCCGTGAGCACATCCACGAACAATCGAACGCGAGCACGGGTGCCGAGACCGCGCGACTGACAGAATTCATCGATATGCTGCCCGTCGATGTACTCGAGGACGAGAAACGGTTGTGCGTCCGCCGTCACCCCCGCATCGATGAGCCGCGCGATATGCGGATGGTTCAAGCGGGCGAGCAGCCGCCCTTCGCGTTTGAAGCGATCTAGCGCTTTCGCGCCCGGAGTTTCCAGATGCAGCAACTTGACGGCGAACGTGCCTTCGAACTGTCCGTCGCTGCGGTGCGCGAGCCAGACCTCGCCCATGCCGCCCGCGGATAACAGCGTATCGAGCGTATATGCGCCAACACGCTGCCCGGCCCGACGTAGCCGATCCTGCGGAACGCGCAGAGGGGTCGTGAGAAACTCGTCATCGTCCGATAGCGGGGTCTGCTCGAGCACTTCGCGCAGCGGTATGCCGATCTCCGGCTGCTCCGCCACGATTCGGGCGATCCATTCCGCCAGATCATCGACCGGAACGTCCTGTGCCTTGTCGAGCCAAGGAAATACGCGCATCCAGGTTTCTTGGTCCAGCTTCATGGTGACCTAGATACTCCTCATCTCGCTACCATAGCAAACCAGCTCGACCGGAGGCGACCTCAAAGAGGTGCCGCCAAGGCCCTGCGCTACTGAACGAGCGGGGACGTCGGTTCAATACACCTCGCGCTGGTATATTCTACTAGCCGGTCCCGGGAAGATTCCGAAGGTTGCCAATCCAGTGGGGCTCGTGTTGATGCCCGAGATGGCGCTCCAGAGATATTGGAGCCAAGTGGGGGCACTTGGTGTCACGTTCACCGCCCCGCTGTTTCCCGATCCGGGCGCGGCGAGAATGAGATTGAACGCGCCGTTCACCGCAGGCGAGGCGTAGCGGCTCGAGGCTGCAGCCGTACATCCCTGGCCCGAAACCCCGGGTTTTCCCGAGTCGCGCGCGCAAGTCTCGCCGGCAGACAGGTTCAGCTGATAGTTGCTGAATGCGAGCGCGGGCGCAGTCGTGCAAGTATCCTGCGTATTGGGCACGAACCCTTGCGTAGTGCTGGCGTAGTACTGCGTGGTGAGTGGCATCGGCAGATCGAGCAGCTCGGACCCGAGCGCGTTACCAAGGTTTAGCCGCCCGTAATATTGCGTAGCGCCCGTGCTGAACGCCATGCCGCTGCCCGATCCGAAGCTCACGGGATTCGAGGCACTCGCGCCATCCGAATCGAGGACGTTGATCGAGAGGGCAATATTGGCGTTGAACGGCGCGATCGCGCTGCCGCGCGCGAAACTGATTCCGCTGCCGGCGCTGAAAGTCAGCGTTGCCTTTCCCGTGCCGAGATCGGCGATGGCCGGATCAGCCGACGTGGCCGGTAGGCCGGTCAGCGTCAAGGCGGGGCTCGACGGCGTGGGCGTATACGTGCGTCCGGTCAGGGAAGCGTTCGACAGACGCATCAGCGCACCCGTGTAGTTCTTGGTGGTTGCTCCGCCGAGCGCTTGCGCCGTCACCGTGATCACCGGTGCGACCAAGTAGGCAAACGGCTGGCCGACATAGCCGAACCCGCCGGCTATGCACGCCGTGCTGAACAGCGGCGTATTGGTCGCGGCGGCAAACGCATTGGGGATGAATCGACCGACATTGCCCGTCGTGGTCCCGGTCACTGCCGGCGTCGTGCCGAGGTAGCTGGCAACTGTCGGGGTCAGCGTGATGACTCCCACCTCCGGCCAGCTGAATCCCGTGCCGGTCGCGATGCCGCCGGTGAACGCGTTGAACGCGCCGCTGACGGACGGATCGTCTCCCGCTGCGGGCACAACGAGCGCCGGCACTAGCGTAACTACGGCCGGAGATGTCTCTTGTCCGAAGTTCGGCGTTGCCATGCCTTGGGTATTGAGCGCCGTCACGGTTGCCGAGAAAGCTTGTCCGGCGCCGAGAAAAACGGTGCCCGAGGCCGTGCTTGCAGCCGGATTTGCCGTGCCGCTCGCGGTGCTCTTGATCGAGGACAAGGCGAGGGTGCTGGGCTGCACGACGAACTGACTCGCTCCCACCATGGTATTGGCCGAGGCGGCGCCGCTGCCGAGCGGAATCGTGTACTTCGCCGCGAGCGTGATCTGGCCAGCGTCCGAATACGTCAGGCTGATGGTTGCCTCGCCGTTCGCCGTACTGAACCTCAAGGGCACCGCGGTGTAGCTCGCGACACCGGAGTTGGGGTTCGAGGCAATCGCCGTCGTGGTGCCATTGTTCGTGATGGTCAGGGTCTGTCCGGCGATGCAGGCGGTCGGATTGTTGCACTGGTACGCAAGGCCTATGCTCTTGGTGGTGCCACCCGGGAACGCGAAGGCACAGGCCCCCGTCTTCGTGTCCGTGCGCACCGCCTGCAGCGCCAAGGCTTGGGTCGACGTGCTGCCCGCTACCTGCGTGCCGATGGCCGTGGCGACATTGCTGCCGTTGGTGGTGATGAATCCGGACGGTGCAAACGTCAGAGCGCTGTCCTCGGCGCTCGTCGCGGTACCCGAGGTCGCCGTGACGCTACCGTCGGTGACATTGATCTTCACCGACTCGGGGTAAGTGTCCCGCAGGGAAAAAATCGCGGTGCCAGCATCCGCCGCAGCGTAGGTGTAGCTTGCTGCGCCGCTGTTGGAACTACCCGCCGTGAACGCGCCGCCCCCGGTGCCGAGCGTCCAATCGCCGTGACCCGTGCTGCTACTGAGCGTAATGCTGTCGGTGGTGGCGAGCACTGCGTGCGTGCTCGAATGGGCGGCGATCGTCACGGCCGCCGGCGCGCAGTTGACTGCCGTGCCAGGCGTGGTCACGGCATAGTGATTCGGAACCGTGGCGGCGCATGGATGCGTGGTGAGCGCCCAAATCTGCAGGGACGGAATCGGCAGGTCGTACAGGAACATCGTCACTTCGTCGATGTTGCCGGCAAAATGCGCGAGCGTGCCCTGGGTTTCCCCGTCGTCGCTGCCGCCGACGGTCGCGTGGGCGCCGGTGCCCGCCGAGAACGAACTGCGGGATAGGCTCACGGTATCGAGGCGATTTCCAGAGCTGTCGAAAACGATTAGATACCACCCCTGGCCGATCGTGACATCCGACACCAGCGCCACGAAATACCAGGTGTTGAGCGTGAGCGTGATGCTGGAATCGACGTAGACCGTGGACGGCTGCCGGCTGTAGATGCGCAGCTTCGCCGAGCCGGAATCGTAGAAGCTCAGTCCGTAGCCGTTGTAATTCTCATCGTCCATCCAGATCCGACCCACCTGATTTGCGGTCGGCTTGATCCAGGCGGTGACCGTGAATTCGTTGCCCACGCGCGGCAGCGTACCGGGCATTTCCACGTACTGCGTCGAGCCGTTGAAGGTGCCGTAATTGCAGGTGCCGGGCGAGCCGCTCAAAGGGGGCGACGTGCCGATCGGCGCGGCGCCGTGTGCAGCCACCGCGTTGTAGCCGCTGCCACCCGAATCCTGCACCTCGCCGGCGGTGCCGTTCCAGGTGCTTTCGTCGAAATGCCACAGAGCGGCGGGCGACACGGTCGCCGGCCGCAGCGACACCGTCCCGCCAACGCTTTCGGCGCTGATCGAGCTCGAGGCACTGACCCAGGTTCCGGAGGCGGCGGCCGGCGCGAACGTTTCCAAAAAGGCGCTGAGGAACACGCCGTTGACGCCATCTGCATCGCCGGCGGCAAAGATTTGCGTCATGCCGGTCGGGGCCGAGGGCGTGTCGGCGTTGCCGTTGGCTGCGGAATAGATCGCCACGATGACGTTGTTGGCAACGCCCGGCGTCACGGAGGGCGCCGTCCGCGAGAGGCTGTTGGCGCTGGTTACGGCGGTGCCGTAGTCGAGGATGGGATTGGTATTGTCGACGCCCCGGAAGGCCGAGATCGCGCCGCCGACGCGGCTCGCGGTGGTGACGGTCCAAGTGTATGACGCCCCGGCATCCGTCGCGGTGGCAATGCGGTACCACAGCGAGAACCCGATGGCGGTGTTGGTGGGCGTGTTGCTGGCCAGGAAGGTCCAGCCGCTCGGCGCCCCGCCCCCGCTACCCGGACTGTTGCTGCCGACGAACAGCATAAAATCGCCCACCAACACCGTGGCGGGCACCGTGACCGAGTACGAGGTCGCGGCGTTCGCGCTCAGCGAGGACGTGGCATATCCCACCAATTGAATTTGCGTCGGCACTTGCGCCTGCGCGGGCCCGCTCAGGAATGCGGCGAAGCACCCGCCGAGGAAAGCGATGAGGAAGCCCCGAGGCCCGGTGAGCCGCCCGCTCACGTCGCCGGCGGGGCAACAGACCAAAGAGTTTTGGATCCCTTCGATCGCTCAACCGAGATTTGATCGTTCATGCGCTGCCTGCATTTCTGCTGGAGTACTACAGATAACTCGATCAGCTCGCGTGATCTGTACGTTGCCACGCTTTGTCTCGAGTTGAGTAACTACGCCTGGAGCAGCCATATGCAGCACGCAGCGCGACCGCGTGCGCTAGCCGACACGATCTGGGTGCTAGGCGTTGCCTGAACTCGGCAAGTCCAGGGCCACTTCGCCCTGGTCTTCGCCATCCCAATAATGGATGCGTTGCGCATGCGCCTTGATCAATACGAGGCCTGGCGTGTCGACGCCGTCTTTGGCCCACCGCTCGATGTCTTTGGCCCAATGCTTGCGAAACACGTCCTTATCTTTGATCAGATCCGCAGTCGCCTCGATCGATATGAATACGGGCGGCTTTCCCAACAGGCCCTTCGTCCCAGTGAAGGAAACGCCAATCTTGCTATCGCTTTTGATTTCGCCGACGACTCGGGAGTCCTCGAACGCAAAAAAGTAATTGTCCCCATCGAACTCGACGTCACCGTTGTTGCTCATGGGTCTGCTTGCGATATGGCCGTTGGAGGCGCGCGTCGAGAGCATGGCGAAATCGATCTCCGCAAGCTTTTTCGCGATATCTTTTTGCGTCCAGGTACTCATGAACCGTAGCTCCTGTTCAATCTGCGACCGAACCCTACTTGTAACGCGCTGCGCTAATGGTTCTAATCAGAAGGACGCTGAATTGCGCGTCAGATAACCTCACCCATGACCGAAAAACAATTGCCGTCTAGGCGTGTGCTCTACCGCCTACCGCCGATGGGGTGCAATACCGCTTTGAAGGCTCTATCGAAGCCTGCAGCGTAGCTGACCATCACTCGCCATGAATGAGCCGATCTCAACGCAAGACCTGATTGTCGCGACCCGACGCGGACTCTATTGTCCGGCCGGGGATTTCTACATCGACCCCTGGCAACCGGTCGAAACGGCCGTCATCACCCACGCGCACGGTGATCACCTGCGCCCCGGGAGCGCCCGTTACTTCTGTTCGGCGCCAGGGGAGGCTGTTACGCGTCTGCGGCTTCCCGCTGCAGTGACTCTCGCTCCCAAACCTTATGGCGAAGCATTCACGATCGGCAGGACCACCATTTCCTTGCATCCGGCCGGACATATCTTGGGTTCCTCTCAGGTGAGAATCGAGCATGGCGGCACTGTTTGGGTGGTCTCGGGCGACTACAAGCGCGATGCCGATCCCACGTGTGCACCGTTCGAGCTCGTCCCCTGCGAGGTCTTTATCAGCGAAGCCACCTTTGCATTACCTGCCTATCGATGGCCCGATGCCAGCCAAGTGGCAGCCGAGATTTTCGATTGGTGGCAGACGAACAAGCGCGCAGGGGTAGCGAGCATCCTATTCGCGTATGCCTTGGGGAAAGCTCAGCGAGTGCTGGCCGAACTGACGCGCTTCACTGGTGAGTCCGTCTACGTGCACGGTGCCGTGGGGGCACTGGTCGATGCCTATCGCCGATGTGGCGTTGCGATGCTGCCGACGCATCCGGCGACGGTGGCGGCAAGCCCCGACTATCGCGGCGCGTTGGTTTTGGCGCCTCCAAGCGCGGCAGGCTCGACGTGGATCCGGCGCTTCGGAACTTGCCGCACCGGATTTTGCTCCGGCTGGATGCGGGTGCGCGGCAATCGTCGCAGGCGCGGCTATGATCGTGGCTTTGTGTTGTCCGATCATGCCGACTGGCCGAGTTTGCTGCGGACCATCCAACAAACCGGCGCGCGGCGAATACTGCTCACGCATGGGTACACGGACGCCTTGTGCCGTTACCTCCAAGAGCAAGGGATGGCCGCGACGGCGCTCAAGACCGAATATGGCGCCGAAGAGTAATGCGACGCTTCGCCGCACTTTTCGAAAGTCTCGACACCACGACTTCGACACTGTTGAAAGTCGATGCGATGGTCGACTATCTGCGCGGCGCGAGCGCATCGGATGCTGCTTGGGCGGTCTATGTGCTGATGGGGCGCCGCGTGAAGCGAAGTATTGGACCCGCGCTGCTGCATACTTGGCTGAGCGAGGAGGCGGGCCTGCCGCAGTGGCTGGTCGAAGAGACTTACGGCTCGATCGGCGATCTTGCTGAAACCGTTGCGCTGTTGATCGCGCCGGAGAGCATCGTGACGGAAGCGGACGACCATTCGCTGAGCGATTGGTTCGAACAGCGGATATTGCCGTTGAGCGACTTGCCCGTCGCAGCACAACGCCGCTGGGTAGTGGGATGGTGGCGCGAACTGCCCTATCGAGAATGTTTCTTGGTCAACAAGCTGTTGACCGGTTCGCTGCGGCTCGGCGTTTCGCGTGCCTTGGTGACTCGGGCTTTGGCAGAATTGTTCGGCCATGCGCGCACCCAGATCGAGCGCGCATTGATCGGCGCCTGGAATCCGAGCGCCGACTTCTGGCGGGCACTTGCGCTCAACGAAGGCAGCACTCACGCCAGTCATCCCTATCCGTTCTATTTGGCATCGCCGCTCGAGGAGCCGGCGCAATCGCTCGGATCACGCGAGGAGTGGCTTGCCGAATGGAAATGGGACGGCATTCGCGGCCAAATCGTTCGTCGGTCGGGTGAGTGCACGCTCTGGTCGCGAGGCGAGGAGATCATCACGGAGCGATTCCCGGAGATCGTTTCGGCGGCGGGTTCGCTGCCGGCGGGGACCGTGCTCGATGGCGAAGTGTTGGCGTGGCGGGCGGACGACGTGCTGCCGTTTGCTCTACTGCAGCGGCGCATCGGGCGTCGAACCCTGTCGGCCAAGATTCTGAAGGACATTCCCGCCCGTTTCCTTGCCTACGACTTGCTTGAATGGGAGGGGGAGGATTGGCGGCCCAAGCCGCTGCGAGCAAGGCGAGCCCAACTGCAACGTATTCTTGAACCGCTGCCGCGGGGAAGCTTGGGCTTGTCGAGCGCCATTGATTCGCCCTCCTGGGAGTCGCTTGCCAGCGCGCGCGACACAGCGCGCGCGAAGGGGGTGGAAGGCCTGATGCTCAAAAAATGGGATTCGGCCTACGGTACCGGTCGACAGCGCGGCGCCTGGTGGAAGTGGAAGACAGACCCCTTCGTCTTCGATGGCGTGCTCCTGTATGCGGCGCCCGGCCATGGCAGACGATCCAATTTGTATACCGATTACACGTTTGGTGTTTGGAATGGCGATGCGTTGGTCTCCGTGGCCAAAGCGTACTCGGGGCTTAGCGACGAGGAGATCCGCCGCCTGGATAAATGGATTCGGGCGAATACCCGCGAGAAATTTGGCATTGTCCGCAGCGTCGAACCCGTGCATGTGTTCGAACTCGCCTTCGAAGGTATCGCCCAATCGACCCGTCACAAGTCCGGTATCGCGATGCGTTTTCCGCGAATCAAGCAGTGGCGGACCGACAAAGCGGCTGGCGAGGCGGACACGCTGGCAAATCTGCAGGCGCTTCTCCCCCGCCAGCCTCATGGGTGATGAGGTGGATGAGCGCTTGGATCGTGCACGGCGTTGGTTCGCGCACGAGGGGCGCTCTGCGTTCGAATTCCAGGAAGCGATGTGGATGGCTTATTGGCGGGGAGAGTCGGGGCTGCTCAATGCCGGAACGGGCAGCGGCAAGACGCTGGCAGCCTGGTTCGGCCCGCTCTTGGAGCCGCAAGCTCAACCGGAGGCCGCGGGGATTCGGGTGTTGTGGATCACGCCGTTGCGCGCGCTGGCGCGAGATTTGGTCACGGCTCTGCGGGAGCCGTTGCCTGGTTTGAATCCTAGCTGGCGCGTCGAAGAACGAACCGGGGACACCTCCACCTCGGCCCGCACGCGCCAAACTGCGAAGCCGCCCCACGCGCTCGTGACGACGCCGGAAAGTTTGTCGGTCATGTTGAGCCGCGGCGAGGCGACCGCCGCCTTGCGCGGCGTACAAGCAGTCATCGTGGACGAGTGGCACGAATTCTTGAGCACCAAGCGCGGCGTGCAGCTCGAGCTCGTCGTCGCGCGCCTCCGCGCATTGTCGCCTGGGCTGCGCGTTTGGGGTATGTCAGCGACGCTACCTGATCTGCCGTCGGCCATGCGGACACTGTTGGGTCCTCGTCGGCAAGGAACGCTCATTCGAGCGCGAGACGAGAAGCGCTATGACATCCAGGCCATACTGCCGCCCAACATGTCGAGATTCCCTTGGTCGGGCCATCTCGGGCTGTCGTTGCTTCCCGCGGTGTTGGAGAGAATCGAAACCGCGCGCACCACCTTGGTGTTTACCAATACGCGCTCGCAGGCGGAGTTGTGGTTCCAGGCCATCATCACGACCCAGCTGGATTTAGTCACAGTCAGCGCCTTGCATCATGGATCCATCGACCACAAACTGCGCCGCCGGATCGAAGACGGCCTCAAGAGCGGCACCCTGAAATGCGTCGTGTGCACCTCCTCGCTCGACTTGGGCGTGGACTTCCCGCCAGTGGATCAAGTTTTTCAAATCGGTAGTCCCAAAGGCGTGGCGCGTCTGTTGCAGCGTGCGGGTCGCAGCGGCCATCAACCAGGGCAATTGAGCCGCGTGACCATCGTGCCCACGCACGCATTCGAGCTGCTCGAATGCGCTGCCGTCCGGCTCGCCGCATCGCAACACCACATCGAACCTCGCGTCGGCTTGCGGTTGTCGCTCGACGTCCTCGCGCAACACCTGGTGACGCTCGCGGCAGGCGGGGGGTTCGAGGAGCGGGAAATGTGGGATGAAGTGCGCTCGACCCATGCGTTTGCAGACTTGACGGCGGCTCAATGGAGATGGACGTTGGATTTCATCACGCGCGGGGGTAGCGCATTGCAGGGTTACCCACAATTTCGCCGCGTCGGCGTGGTCGATTCGCGATTCGTGATCGCTTCGGCGGATCTGGCGAAAAGACACCGCCGCGCGATCGGCACGATCAGCAGCAATGCGTCGATTGCCGTGAAATGGCTGCAGGGAGGCACGCTCGGCTACATCGAGGAAGCATTCATCGGGCGGCTGCAGGCGGGCGAAGTGTTCATCTTCGCGGGACGATCATTGAGTCTGGTGCAGGTGCGAGACGCGGTTGCCTACGTCCGGCTATCCGCCAAGCGCAGCCGTTTCGTGCCGCGCTGGCAAGGTTCCCGGCTACCCATATCCACGACCTTGGGCTTCGGCGTGCTCGATCTGCTAGGCGCCTATGCCGCCGGAACCAGCGATCAGCCGGAGGTTCTCGAGTTGCGTCCGCTGCTCCAATTGCAATCGGCAGTCTCGAAGGTTCCCGGTCCGCACGAATTGTTGCTCGAGTGCTATCAGTCGCGCGAAGGATTTCACCTGATGGCCTATCCGTTCGCCGGCAGAGTACTCAATGAAGGCGCGGCATTGCTGATGGCGAGCCGCTTGGCGCGTGAATCGCCGCGCACCTTCTCCATCACGAGCACTGAATATGGATTCGAATTTCTCTGCGAAGAGGCCTTCGACATCGACGAGCCGCTCATTCGACGGATGCTGAGTGTCGATAATCTTCTGTCGGATATGCTGACGAGCATCAATCTATCCGATTTGGCGCGACGACAATTTCGAGATATTGCCCAGATTGCCGGCCTCATCGATCCGGGCACGCCGGGCAAACGCAAGTCTGCCAAACAATTACAGGCCTCCAGCGGATTGATGTTCGATGTCTTGGAGCGCTACGATGCGCAGAACCTGCTGCTAGAGCAGTCGCGGCGCGAGGTATTGGACGCGCAGCTGGACTTCCGCGAGCTGCAGCGATTGCTGCATCGTCTTGCGAATCTTGACATCATCATCCGGCGTCCCACGCGCCTCACGCCCTTCGCTTTTCCCATCTGGGCCGATCGCCTGCAGACGCAAACGCTCTCGACAGAGTCCTGGCGTTCCCGGATCGAACGGGAGGCAAGCCGGCTCGAGAAAAAGGCACGATGAGCGGCGCGGTCGAACTGCTGATCCAAGACGAGGCGCTGTGGCTCCTCCCTGAGCGCGCCGTGTTCTGGCCTCGCGGCGGTGCGCTCATAGTCGCCGACACGCATTTCGGAAAGAGCGGCGCATTGGCTCATCACGGGCTGGCGATTCCAGGCGGAACGGATGACGCCGACCGGAGGCGACTGACAACACTGATCGCGGACGTCGGCGCACAGCGAATCATCGTTCTCGGCGATTTCCTCCACGAACCGCTTCAGCCGCAGAGCTCTGAGGCGATGCGGATGCAGACTTGGTGCGAATCGCTGGGTAGTACCAAGATCCTAGTGATCGCCGGCAATCACGATCGAGGCGTGTCTAGCGGCTGGCGGGGCCCTATCGAGTGGATTGCGGGGGCGCACTGGGAACGGCCATTTCGTTTCATTCACGATGACTCGATGGAACCGATGGCGGATCCGCGCTTCTCGATGAGCGGCCATATTCATCCGGTCGTGGCGCTCCGCGGACTGCGCAAGCGATCGAGCCGAGTACCTGCTTTCTGG
>Ga0209208_10004160_pt1 | contig 20619 bp, 13 predicted proteins | sample S1TSphfallax_3_FD_187694 | JGI IMG/M metagenome (GOLD analysis project Ga0209208, IMG submission 187694) | Host-associated microbial communities from peat moss isolated from Minnesota, USA - S1T2_Fd - Sphagnum fallax MG (SPAdes) (version 2) | ecosystem: Host-associated > Plants > Peat moss >...
ATCCTGTTCGGTGGATCTCATAACTACAAAACAAAACAAAGCAAACTACCTTCCTTCATTTTATTGTAAATGGCAAAACTTGTAAAATACCGTCCCAGGTAAGTGCAAGGCCACAATGTGACACACCCCTTGTTTTTTTCCTTCTTTTTTTTGTTCAAATCCCATGGGTCCCCCCATGTTTTGACCTCTTCTTTCCATCACTTTTCTTATTTGAATTGCACCCACATTTTTAAAATACTAATTTTCAAAGAGGCCAAGTGCTAGCAATACATTATTAAAGTTGAGGGATCGGAGGAAGACGGTTCCTAGTCTGAACAATCCCCGGAACAAATCTTTAGACACAATTGAGAGGAACTCAAGGTGTCATTAAAAGACATTATATCAATTTTGTATTTCCCACCCTTGATTTCGTGAGAATGGTGTTGTTTTCCCCACCACTGATCCATGTCCTGACTTCAACACATGTCCATAAAATAAATAATCAATTGATTAATTTTTTATTTTTTATTTTCAAAAATAGAATACTTCTGAAGATTCAATTTTTTCCTTCACAAAATGTTTTTTTTCTTTGAAAGAATTTTTTTCTGAAAATAATATAATTAGTGTTGAAGTTGCCAAGGTACTATGGTATATATTTTTTAAAAACTTGAATTGGACACATAAATTTACAATTCGAAATACTAGGAATTTTTCAATATTTGCTAAGGTTTGGGTGAAGATTTTTAAATTAGGTGAAGATTGGTCCAATTGCCCGAATGTTTGTTTGTCCCATTCACCATATGCAATGCATAAGGAGAGATATCCTAGTATGTGGAGGGGACCTTAAATACCTATGGATATGCTTCATATAAAAGAGGAAAGATATTATGCTTACTTCTTAAGAGAGAGTGATATTGCACCTACTCCTTAAAGATCTTACACCTATATCAATAGGTATAAGATCCTTTCCACTATAAAGGAGTATGCATAAGAATCCTTGGATTTTATTTTATTTTCATAATAATAAAGTAAATCATTTGGTTCATGGTATCCTTTAGTTGCTATTTGTTTAGGTGTTTGTGCAACTACTTACATTCAACAACCCAAAACAATTGCAATTTTTATCTCTAAAAGGTTTTTGTACATGCTCTATTGTATGCAAGAAAAAATGGTTTCAATTCATAATCTCCTTTGAACACCTTAATGTTAAAAAGCTTTTGTTTTATAGTATGGCCATATACTCAAACCCATCATTCAAAACATTCTTACATAAGATGTGCGTATTCATGTTGCAAGTGAAATGTGAACTTTAATCCAATGAAATAACCTTTGATTTGTTTCAATTTCATGGGTCTAATTTTCAACAATTGTAGATTTCAGCCGATATTGTGGTTTCATTTCACATCTTTACTTAAGAAACATTTTGGTCTCATTATCCCATTATATGTGCATTTATGTTGATATAGGTCATTCAACCTCATTGCTACACATTTGCCAACTTTTACTACCACTGTACACCCAAAACGTCTAGGCAAGATGAAAATAACCAAATTCATGATAGTAGTTAATTTCCAATGAAAATTTACCTCCAAAACTCTTCATTAGAGAATCTGAAATAGAGACCACTCTTTTAAAAACATGTAGACAAACCATGACTTTGTTTCATCTTCTCACTTCTTCACCTCAAACGCCAATTGATTCATCACAACACATTACACAATTACACAATGTTACTTGCATTTCAATTTTGTATTGGAATCAACACCAATTGCATAGAAGGAGTAACAAATCAAACTTATTGACCTAATGTTATTTCAACATGCAATGAGGTTTTTGCCACACACCCAAAACCCTTAATCACACTATAACTGACTGAAGGATCTATTGAGCTATGTTGCAAATCTTAACCTTGTGTGTGTTAGTTATCCTTAAAGTCTCACAATTCCGGGGCGAGAGAGGTCAGTTTTGGCATAATAGGCTATCAAATGCTTAACTCGGAATGAAAATTTTACAAAGAAAAATAATGGGAACCCAAATTAGTTTTTCCACCAATTTTGGTGGTAAACTGAAGTCTCATCGTGTCTTTCCTTTTCCCTGAGCACCTCGACTGTTGCTATATATATATTTCACTGCTCCAACCAGTACAACTATTATAGTTACTCTCGAACCTTGTGCATTAAATGCTGAGTTTCAGCATTTCATACTGAGATTTAATAAAATTTCCTTACTTTGCAGATACCACTGAGACTTTATGGTAAGTCTAAGGTCATTGCACTTGACCCGATTTGAGAACTGGCAGGCATTCTGTGTACAGGAAGGCACCTGTGGCAGATTCGGTGTTTTAAGGCCCTTTACAATGAACGGGGAATATATTCTTGACATATGGAACAAGGGGTGTGTCACATTATGGCCTTGCCAAAAAATGAATTATGAAAACTCAAATATTTCACCATGAAAAAATGTAATTTTCAAAAAATATTTTTTTACTGTATCTTAAGGCAAAAGAAGATTGATGGAAACTCATATATTTCACCATGTAAAAATATAATTTTCAAAAAATCCTTTTTTAATGTATCTTGAGGCAAAAGAAGAATCATGAAAACTCATATATTTTACCATCCAAAAATATAATTTTCAAAAAATCCTCTAAAAGAAACCAAAATCCTTCAAGATATTATAACTCTATAACTGATCTCAAGTTTCAACACAAGCCAAAATATCATCTTTCAAAAACCCTCATATAAAAATAAGCCTATTGCCTAGGGGCCAAAATCCCTTAAGCTACTATACTATATAATGAATTTAAACACTATATCCTTGCCCCGGTAGGCAAGACCAACAAACATTAGAAGTATCTGGAACAATCATTGTAACAATGAAAAACATGCAAGAGGTACAATTAGACACAAGTCCACCACATATACCTACCTCAAGTGGAACAAGTAAGATTGCAAAAAATGATCATTTGTTTGGTCCACACAAATCAGTTGTACACATGAAAAGAATATATAAAGTTCAACTTTATAAATGTTATATTTTAAGTTTAAAAACCCCCTTTGATATCTTCATTCAGTCTCCATTGTGAGCACTTTGTATAACAAAACATGTCCACATAGCATCGCACATCCATGCATGGAATGTGAATGGCTTTTTGGATGGAAAAATGGCAATTCAATCAAAGGTATGACAACATCAACATGAGCTTGTTGCATATTAGACATGTGTGTCTTATGACACAAATGAAGTTATGTAATTTTGAAATAACAAGTAATCAACTTATGCCTTCAAATAGGATCTCAACAATCGTGCAATGCATCTGAAATGTTTATTTTTCGTATATTGCACAACTTTTTAAATGTTGATCATAATTAATGCACATTTATTCAAATATCATGCTACCTTAATTTGACAAGTTTGATATTTATTTTTCTTTTCAAAGCTATTCACTAGACTTTGAAAGCACAATGATCAAGGAGGTAGGATTATGTTGAAAAATGATGTATTAAATTGCCAACTAGTTGGTTTATATTGCATAGGTATCATGAATGTTAACATTTGTTTTGGGTGAATGCAACATGAAAGCCATGTATAAGTTGGCAAACCATGATGTTTTTCATGAACTACATGAGTTCAAGGTTAAATGTTAATCTAATATGTATATTTGGAATTAGTGTTGACACAAAACATATATATTTGTCAAGTGTGTTAGTTTAGTTGCTTGATTAGGTCCTAGTCAGTTAGGTATAAATTGGGTTAGCTTAGTTGTTTAGATTTTATTTTAATTCAATTCAAATGTGAATGAAATTTGGAATATTTTATAAATGGGATATAATTTGAACTTGTGTGATCTCAAATCCCTTTTGGTGATTTGAAATTCCAACACAATCTACTATTGTGTGCAAGTTTTTATATGTTGGGTTTGAATTTTTGCTTTCATTGTAGGTGGGTGATCATTTTAGTTTGGACATGGTGTATCATTTAGAATATTTTCATGTTATGATTTGTATGTGCGATGATAATGATAGTTGGAAGTGTCAACATAAGAATGCATAACATATTATTAGTCAACAAACCATGGTCAAATTAAAATAAACCACAATTTTGCTTAAGTGTGTAGTTTATTTAACAATATTTGATGGTTGTAATTTAAACATCATAAAATTTTTAACTAACATTTCCTAGGGATTTTCTTTTATTTGTTTACATGGTAGGTTTATTTTTTATTTTTAATCAAAATCATGTTGAAATAACACCAATCCTTAAATGTAACCAAAAATAAATTTTAATCATATCATGATGTGAACAAGTGGCTTTTATGTAACCCTCTTAACATAATCTATCTATGAAGGAAGGTAGTTTGTTTTGTTTTGTACGTAGTTATGAGATCCACTGAATTGGGATGTTTCAGATCATGTTATTGGTGTCTTTGGAAAGCTTTCAATAAGAAGAAAAACCATGGATATAAAAATCAAGGATGGGAACCCATCCATAAAAAATACAAGGCAAATGAGAGCATGAATAGACACAACCCAAAGAAAAAAATGAAAATAAACAATCAACGAATTTTTAAAAAAAAAACCTTATGCAAATAAAACCCAAGGCTACAAAACGACAATCAACAATAACAAAAAAGACCTAAAACGAAAAAACAATCATTTGCCACAAATCAATTTGTGACAAAAATGCACTAACTATGATATGTGAAAAAAATGAATAATCCCGACCAAGTGTAATAGCTTGTTGAATAATCACTATGGTTTGCGCACATTGTAGGACTATGGACACACATTGTCAATAGTGGGAAATGACTCAAGGCGACACTAGGCGGGGTGCATGGGCTTGGTTCCATGATGTTTGGACTTGCAATGCAATTTTTTTTTAATATTGAATAATTTTTTCACTGAAAATTAAATCAAATTGTAGCTAAAAATTTCAGAAGAATTGGAATGTGCCTTTGGTGTTGTTGGAAAGATCTTGATGAGCAGGATTTAATGGAATTTATTTGGTAAGATATGGATTCAAAATGTGGGATTTTTTATTTTTAAGTGATTAATGTCACTGAAAATTGAAATAAATTCCAAAAAATCAAGTTTTGGAAGGGAAAAAAATTGAAGACGTGGTAACACTTGGGCCAATGGCACAAGCCACATTAGTATATATTAGTTTAAGAACATAATAGGCACATTTTTTCAGCCTACTATTTTTCCTATTAAAATTATTTCATTTTATCGTGTGTTATTTATTTAAATTCTTTTAATAAATTTTGGACAAGTAAATAAGTGGTAACACTTAATGGGAAAAAAAAAATTGGTCAAAATTTTTTTTTATGGGAAAATATATAACATTTTCAAAAAATCTAAGGTTTTGCTTTAAAATTTGATCAAATTGACTTATGCAATATGACATGTGTTGTCACATATCATCAAGTAGATACATAAAATGTCTTGATATACATTTCCTTATGTATGATATATAGCAAGTCAGTTAGTTTTAGATATGTAAATAATATTAAAAATTCATGGATATGTGTTATGTCATCAACAATTATCACATGAAAAACATTGAAATCTACAACATTTGAAGCCCAAATTCCTCTCCCACCTAAAAAGTCATAATAACTCATACATAATGGGTATTAAACATGGTTTAGAAAAAAAGTTAGGGTTAATTAAAGATAGTACCTTTTCTTTTTTCCATGTTTCTTCTTCTTCAATCTCTAAGTATAATCTTCATTTTATTATTGTCTTTTGTGTTTAGTGTTTTATTAGTATAATGTTTTCATTTGTTTGACTATGGTTTGATTTGTTCTTTTTTTGCTATTTTTAATTGGTCCTTTTTTTTTCATGGTTTTGGGTTTTGCTACCACTCCTTGACTCCTCATTGTCGTGCATTGTTGCTCTTTGTTGACATGTGCTATTGCCATTCCCCAATTCTTTGTTGCTAGGCATTGTTGTTATTCCTTTGGGTACCTCTCTAACTTCTTATTGTTCCTTAGTTCTTCATTGTTATGCATTGTTGTTAATGCCCCTTGTCCTTGCAATTTTGTTCTTTCAATTTGATACTAACCTCATCCTTGTTTTTATGTTAGCGAGGGAGAGAAAATAGGAAACTTAAGTTTCAACTCAAATATCTTTAAGATGAGTTTTTAGTATGAGAAATCATGTTTGTTACAACTTGTTCAAAGCAATTAAAAAGTGTTTAATGCAACTAAGAAAACACTTCCTAACATTTTCTTAATTGCATTGAACATTTTTTAGTTGCATTGGACAAGTTGCAAAAACATGATTTTTGTTAGTGTTTTTTTTTTTAAATTTTACTTTTTTTGGGGGTTTTTTTCATTGTGTTTGTATGTTTATCTGTGTTTTTGTGAAAATGTGTGTGTTTGGATTTTTTTATTGCACATGTTTTGTATGTTAATAATTTTAGGTTTTTTGTGTGCGTGCAAGGTTTATTATTCACATTTCATGTTGTATTAGTTGCGTAAATTACTTACACATTTTTTAGTGAGGTATTTTGCCATTATAAAGGTTTTTAATTTCATTTTCATATCATAAATAAATTAAAAACCCACTAAATGCCAAAAGCCAATATTTTGACCCAAAAAAAACACTTTAAAATTTCTCCACCTTGTTGGGTAATATTTTGAAGAAAAATGATGGATCCCAATGAAAATGAAAATGAAGAAAATGTCAATGAAAATGTTATTGAATTAGAGAATGTGGAAAGAGTATAAGAAAATGCAAGTCCCTAAATAGAAAATAATGAAACAAAAGGAAACGAGGAAAAAATATGCAAGCAAATTGACAACTTATTTGAATGAGATGAAGTAATGGACATTAAAATGTTTGAAGAATTTTTAAATTTTTTTTGGTAATATTAATATTTGAAAAAAAATCTTATTGGTAAAAATAATTGAACTTTTGATAGCCAATTTTTGAAAAATACCTTTAAAATTTGACTTGTATAAAATTTGTGAAAATTATCACTTTGAAAAACAGCTAAAGTTGTTTTTTCAAAATTTTGAAACCCTACTCAATTCTCTTCAAGATGAATAAATAAATAAATAAAATTCTATAAATGCTATTGAAAACTAAACTCCACAATGTTCAATAAAATGAAAAACCACCCTACATTGGTCCAAACACAATAACATATGTTATTGCAAGTGTCATGATAATTTAATTTTACATGTTTTAGGGTGAAAAATACATTGATGTTGAATGTGTTTGACATGTTTATAAAAAAATGTTTTCAATACATTATTGGAACATTTTGAATAATTTGAAATGAAAATAATGGGTACAAAGTATGCAAAGAACACATGTAGAATAACATAACTATTTTTTAATTATTTGACCGTGGTTCAAATCATGGTAAAATAAAACAAAAAAAGGTGTTATTTCACAATCCAATTTAAAAATGAAAAACATTTTATTGACATAAAAACACACACACACACACACACAATATATGTGTGTGTGTGTGTGTGTGTGTGTGTGTGTTTCATAATTATAAAACCATTTTGGCTTTCATTGAATTATGGTAACTTGGATTTAAAATTAAAAAAATTATAATATAATAAAAATAGGTAAAAAATAGGTTCGAAATTGATTAATCAATATAATGTTCAAACCATTGTTGTGAAGGAAATGCCAACACATTTATAATTCTCATGTAAATGTAAGTAATTGTAATTGATTTACACTTACCTTGCTTGTAATGTAAATAATATTTTTTTACACTTACATGGCCCCATGTAAATGTTTTTGGTAATACGTATATACATTATATGCCCAACTAATAATTATACCTATTTGGAATCCATATTAATTAGGCATGGGTGTGTCCCAATGTGAGTGCGTCCCATTTAGTTAAATGTGTGTTTTGCATGATGATCCTACTTGCTGAAATGAAACACATCCAAAGGCTAGATGCCATGGAAATTCAAAAATCATCTAGTGTAAAGGGGGCCTTAAGGCCACTTACACGAGAGCCAAGGTCCAATCGAATAGAACAAATCCTATTGGCTGAGAATGATAAATAGGACCCATGGCCTTTAGACACAAGTTCAAGTCCAAAAGGTGGCAAATCAAGGCTAAACTTACATGGCACCATTTTGGAAGGAAAATCAATTGATTCAGACCCAAAAAAAGAAAAGAGCTCAGATGAGAGCTCATGATTTGGAGAACCAAAATGAAAGCTAAACCCTAAACCCTAAACCCAAGGTCCAACTCAAGGATCCAATTGAGTTGGACTAGGGACATTGAGTTGGACTGTGCCTTGGACCCTAGCTTGCATCTTGGTTCTCCAAATCATGTGCTCTCCTTTTGAGCTCTTTTTTTTTTGGGGTTAAGAATTATGGAAACTCAAATATTTCACCATGTAAAAATATAATCTTCAAAAAAATCCTCTGCAAGGAACCAAAATCCTTCAAGATATTATCATAACTCTATAATAACTAATCTCAAGTTTCAACACAAGCCAAAATATCATCTTTCAAAAATCCTCATATAAAAATAGACCTATTAGTTAGGGGCCAAAATCCCTTAAGCTACTATACTCTATAATGAATCTAAACACAATATCCTTAGCCTACCAAGGCAAGGCCAAAAAAGAACCATTGACTTCAGATTTTTCAATATTGTAGTACCTTTTCAGGTTTGGCAGAAATTGTATTATTTTCTTAAATCTTGAAGTTAAAAAAAATAAAGGTACCTTCTTTTTGAAATTAAAAAAAACAAAAACAAAAAAAATTCAGAAATTTAAATTTTAAAATTTTTCTAGCACATCATTTCTGAAAAAATTTAAACTTTCTAACACATCATTTCCTTAAAAACATTGGTGATAAATAACATGTGAATATTTTTTAATTTAAATAAAATATTATCAAAAATTAAATAAAAAAAATATTGCATAAAAATCAAAATTTTAAAATAAAATACTTATTCCACAACGAGATGCCAAACCTAAAAAAGGTGCTATGATAAAATTCAGAATTAGAGAACTTTAGCCTGCTGGTTCTGAGTCTTTGAAAACAATCCAAAGGTCAAAGAACCGCCCATCCTGGGTATTTCAAAAGCCTCAAAGGACCCATGGTTTTCATGAAAGAACCAGGTAAAGGATAAGCAATTTTTGTGGGCGGTTATTTGATTTGTCAATTTTGTTGAGATTGGTGAGGAGAGTACATATCAATACCAGTTTTCCAATTCTTTTGAGAACCGTGCCTATATATCTCTTTCTCTCTCTCTCTCTCTTCTCAGAGGAACTGGTTTTTGGTTTCCTTTGAACAGTGGCTGTGAATCCTAAGAACCGCCTTGATAACCGCCATGGGTCTGTTGGGCTGTTCCTAGTGCCTACCACAGCACTCAAACCACGTTTTACCTTTCTGGATGAATGAATCCGTCAGATGTATTTTCCTTCATCTATGGACGCGGCTCTTAGGGTTACGACGAGGGCAGATCGCTCTTTCAGTGCTCAAGGACCATGTCTAGGGTTTGAAGCTCCGGCATTTTTCTTGCTTCGATTCCACAGTTCGGTTTTTGTCGCGGGATCCAGCTTTCCAAAAGTGCTAGTGAAAGTCGGATACGGAGCTACCATGATGCTGAAATCGGCGGGACGGCGTTTTGTGCAACGAGCGGTGGCGGCGGATCCCTTCCCCAAATGGCAAGCATCATCGGTCTCTGCAGGAGTGCAACGTTTGACCTCGGTAGCTCCCAAAGGTAATTAACCTCTTTCCCTTTGCTTAACGGATCTTTCCTATGTTGTAGCCGTGAAGGATTTTCATATTATAATCATCAACGGCCGTTTGAAATAAGGGATGAAACGGCGTGAAGATCTTACCGGAGGTTCGTATTCTCTGCTTGCAATAGCTTCTTTTGAGTTAGTGAAATTGCGGATACAGCGTGGAGACGCGTCGATTTCTTCGTAGTTTATCGAAGGACGTAATTTTGTGTGTTGTCGCCATGCAAAGAAAACTCTCGGAACGCCCTATCTCTCAGGGAGTTATGCCTCCTAAGCAATATCCTGCGTACCGCAGTTTCCGATGGCAGCAGTTCGGGGGACTTGCAGATCCACAGAAGACGAAGAAGTTATAGTTCTTGGCAGATTTTTAAGGAGTCACTCTTGTTCCACGTATGGAGTCCATACCAAAATCACACAGTTTCGTCTGCATTTTGAAAACCAGCATTCTGTTGCATGCTGTGTTCTATCTTTCTTGGTCCATCATACCCTCCCCAGGTAAGACTCTGCAATGCCAACCATAAAACCGGTGCAAGTTTCAGGTGAAGAAACATCTCAAGAATTTGTTGTGGGAATTATGTGTAGGTGGTGAAAATGATCCACTAGAGGTGGCGCTAACTAAGGATTCTAAGAGCTGGAGTGCAGGTAAGAGAGGCTGTAATTCCAATCTCAATTCCCCTTTGACTCCTGGTGATTGGAATAGACCCACTTATGGTATTAAGGTCTGCATCAAGGAATCTTGGTGTGCAGTCTCCAGAGTTGCGTATAGATTTGAAGAAGCATATTTGGGAATGTTTGCAATGAAATTGGTCACAAAGTGAGGATCAGATATTCTCACCATCAGAATTCAATTTCTAACTTCACTTTCCTTCTTTTGTGATTTCAGTCTTGGACCACAGCGTCAACACACTTTTCTTGACAGAGATGATGCGAGGCATGGGTCTGACACTTAAGTACTTCTTTGACAAGAAAGTCACAGTAATGTCAGCTCACCCAATCGTATTGTTTAGACAGTTAGTGGAGCTTCTTTGTTTCCATTTTGTGATTTTGTGCATCATTAGACAAAACTATGAGCACAATTGTTTTGTCCTCATTGCAGCATCTTCACATGACATCAGAGCTACCTTTCAACAGGAGGAGTTGTTTCTTTACATTGAGAAAGATGGATCTTCAGCCAAACTAAGCTTTGAGTTCACTTGCAGATCAACTATCCCTTTGAGAAAGGTCCTCTGAGTCCACGGTTTCGAGGAGAGCATGCACTGCGCCGCTATCCCACAGGTGAAGAGCGCTGCATTGCTTGCAAGCTTTGTGAAGCTGTAAGTTGCGATTGATGCCTTTCCCACCAATTACTTCACAGAATTATACCCTTTGGTCTTTGGCTCCCTGAGTTGTCTGAGCCATCAGGAAGATCTCAATCAGTTCTCTTCCAATTTTTTTTTTCCCATTCCTCTCCCCACCTCACTGCCCTGTCTCTTGTTCTGTAAGGTCAGAATGGGTTTATGGTAGTAGCCTGGGCAATCAGAGTCTCTTAGCTGCACTGTTCCATCTCTTCCTTTTATTAGGGTTTTTGCTCTTGCTGTGTTCACCTACCCCTGTATACCTTTCACTATCTGGGCCTCTTGAGTTATCGCACTCAACAAGGAAGTTGATTTTTGAAGGTGATGTCTGAAATTTTTCACAAGCTTCTTGGAGCTTGAATGATGACACTGTTGACTTTTTGATGTCCTCAGGTGCCAGCTAACATCATGAGTGAGTCTCACTGTTGCTTCCAGAAATGGGGCAGAAACTCAAGACACAGATATTTGTTTAATGGTTGTGTAATGTTTGTATAATTCTGGTCAGATTGTTATGTACTTATCTACAAGTGCTGTCATGACCTATTAGTCAGTGGGGAGTTGTGGTAGCTCATCACTGCTGTTCGATGAAGGTGATGGTCTGACACTTTGTGAGTGGCACTCATAAGGCTATGACTGCACTGCTTTTTTACCTTCAAAGTGTTGTTGTGGAGCTTTTTCTGCAATCTCATAGGTTTGTCTGAGACTTATTAGCAGTACTTTGCAGCTATGCTTTGATGTCTTTGTGCAATTGCTTTGAAGCTTACCCTCACAATCTTGTTGTGGCTTGAATGAGGATCCTATTAATTTTTATTAGCTATACGTCTTGAGTTCCAGCTGGCATCATGACTGGATCTTCCTTGTGGTCTTTAAATGTGACAGAAAGTAAGGATGCATATTTTTGTTTCTCGTCTGTGCTGAGTTTAGAGCAGATTTTTATATAGTCACTATACCCACTTTTGGGAGCTAGTGGGGAGTACTGGCAGCTAGTCACTATCATTTATATTGAAGGTAATGGTCCGTTACATTGTGAGTGATACTCACAAGGTTATGACTGCACATATTTTCACCATGTTTATTTTGGTTTGGCTGGAACTGACACAGTTTTGTTTGGTTTCCTCAGTGAGGTTTTTTTCTCTGCAATCACATTGATACCTTGTGCAATCGCTTGACATGCATGGCTTTGAACAGGTGTGCCCTGCTCAGGCCATTACCATTGAAGCAGAGGAACGAGAAGATGGCAGTCGCCGCACCACCAGGTAATCTGCCCCTTGAGGTTTTTATATTTGACAATGTCCCCTCCCTGCCTTTCTTTGGATCTGAATTACTGCTTTGGGTTCTATCTGGGATCCTCCTAATCCCAGTTCTTCATCTTGCCTGCTGTAGAATGGCCCACCGTATTCTGTCTTTATTATTCCAGTTATCCTTACTGGGTCCATTCTGCCGTGGGTAAGTGCGACAGTGCTATCATAGAGGTCAAACAGACTTGTACCTTGGTGGAGCTTCTGCCCTTCAACAACTAAGATGAATCATATCTTGTGATGACAGGTATGACATTGACATGACAAAGTGTATCTATTGTGGTTTCTGCCAAGAAGCTTGCCCTGTTGATGCTATTGTGGAGGGCCCCAATTTTGAGTTCAGCACAGAAACCCATGAGGTACTGCCTCTGCACTTGTTTTTCTGAGTCTCCAGATTGTTCTTTGTTTGCCAGTTAGATTTGAATCATGTTGGGAATTACAAGAGTTTGTGATTTGTTTGGTTCTTATCCTTGCCAGCCTCAATTTCTTTCCATCATGAAAACTGGTCTGTGTTCTACTTTGGTCAGGAATTGCTGTATGACAAAGAGAAGTTGTTGGAGAATGGTGATCGCTGGGAGACAGAGATAGCAGAGAACTTGCGAGCTGAGAGCATATATCGCTGAACATGCATTTCCATCTTTGTGGATTGGAAATCAATACCAACCAACAATCCACCATTTGCTTGCTTGTAGGTATGGACATTTGTTGTATGGATAGGCTTTTATGGCCTGAATAATGCGTTTCAGTTCCCAAAGATGAATTTGACAAATTATCCAGGTCTGTGAAGTCATTGAGTTGTAGGATGGGGGACAATGTAATGTTTGCAACTCTTCACACACTGCGGATCAGTTTGGTACAAGGTTGGACTGTAGTATAGTACAAGTGCATAGATCAAAAGGACACAGGCTCGATGAGGTTCAAAGAGTTGGAGTGACAGTGTGGATAAACAGGATCTGAAATCAGATAGGAAATGGCTTTCTCTTTCATAAGGTTTAAGGAGCCACTTAATAGCTGCCTAATTTAATTCCTGACATTTTGCTCAAGTGAACTGTCTGCCTATTGATTGTGATTTCTAGTAGAGGCATTGTGCACTTCATTATGAGGTATCATAAAATTTCATACTTCCAAATTTCAATTTGAAATTTGTTTAGCCCATTCCCAAGTAAGTAGGCACAGAAAGATTTTTTATTTATGTTTTTTTTTTCAACATCATATCCATGAGCAGATTTTCAATACCTTCTCCACCAATTTGCATCTCAATCTTTTTCAATTCAATCTTAATCCAATTATTGAATTTATTTTTAATTCAAGTGGAATTCACTTCAAATCAATTCAAAAGTCAATCAATACATTTGAATTCAATCCGATTCAAGGTGCATGCAAATTGTCATTCAATGTTTTCATTTGAATGGAACTTAATTTAGGGTTCAAGATTTAGGGTTTAAGGTGAGAATTTTATTCAAGTGTATTTTTTGAAATACATAACACCGACTTGAAAAAGCAAATGTTAAAGTTTTTTTTCATACCCATAGGGCTGATTTCAACTTTTGCACCAATCAGAATTGGATGTTAAACATTGGCCCTGACTCCTAGCCCTTCAATCTCATCATCATCCTTGCCATCTAAAAGGTCATCTTAGAGTAACCACCATCAACTTCAAGGCTCAAAACAATTTGCAATAGCCCAAAAAAGCAGTTGTCCGAAAAAAACCCTTTAATGAGAGATACTTGAAAGCCTGGAAAAAGAAAAATCATCAAGTCTTTGGATGAATATGGAGCACTTATCAATGCACAAGTGGATGACCTCAATGTTGTTAATGGGTTTTGAATCCTCCCTCCCTCCACCTTAATCTCAAAGGTCTGTCCAAATCAACATTATTTGTGTTGATGGATGACTCCATGCTGGCCATACATGTAACTAAAAATTTCATCCATGTTCATCCATCCAACTCAAGATAGGCCCCAGGGGGGTTCTCTTCATAGTGGACAGAAACCCTGGGGACATGTACCAAACAGAGAACCCTAAAAAAATGAATCCTTTGGTAATTTCCAGGACATTCCACCCAGAAACCCAAAAAATGAATTGACTTCATGAAATTTAAGTTTTATTAATTGATTTTTTTAATTAAATTTTTTCAACATGTAAGGGATAAATCTACTAAATGTACAATAATTATCACCACTCTCTTGTTGTCCTCATGGTCAACTAGTTCATAACTAATGTATTTGTCTTTCCTAGGTTAGGGTTTGATTCTAGTTGCCTTCAATCTAAATTTTTCAAAATTTTGACGAGAGGGCTAATAATAAATTTTCAAAATTTTGACTAAATAAAAAAATAGTTTAATTTAGCCAAAGCTACTCATGTATTATGATATTTAATGACATTCCATAAAACTTGAATTGAATTAAAATACATTCAACAGAATTAAAATTCCATTGACTTCAAATTTAATTCATCTCAGTTTTTATGGCATAGCCTTCAATGGCCTCCAACCATTTCCCAATGAGTTCTTTGTTTTGGTTCTACCCAAAACAATCAACTACAATGTTTCTTCTGCTTTTTACAACCGAGTCCACAAAATTGGTTGAACCCCAAACATTGAAGGTGACAAATTTTGAAATAATAAATCTTTAGCTCGTGATATGCAAAACAAAGAATTACCCAATGTCAATGAAAGGAGCATCCAAAGTAAAATAACCGTTTCAACACACATATGATCCATGATCGCTATATAATTATCAAACTTCAACAAAACCCTAAAAATCATAGACCTAAAAACAAAACAGCCCCAACCTTCAATTAAAAAAACCATTTTTTTTTCAAAATAAAATCAACACTAGAAAATCACCTTTAAAAGGTGGAAATCAGAAAAAAATAAATCAAAATAAAATCAAAATTTTAAAAAAATAAATCCAGTGCACAAAATTAACAGAGAGCTCTCTGGCCTTGCACATAAGCTCTCAAGCCTCTGGCCTTGGGAGCCAGTGTAGACTCTGTTGATAAGGAAAAGACTTCTGTGAGCTCCTGTGAGCAGTTTTCTCTCCCCCCCAGAGTAAGAGATGACTCAGGGTTCTATATTTTCTTACAAAACAAGGGGTATGTCACACTGTGGCCTTGCCATTTGCATTAAAAAGTATCTTATGGCAAAAAAAGAATAATGGAAACTCAAATATTTGACCATGCGAAAATTATAATCTTCAAAAAAATCCTCTAAAAGAAACCAAAATCCTTCAAGAAATTATAACTCTATAATTAATCTCAAGTTTCAACACAAGCCAAAATATCATCTTTCAAAAATCCTCATATAAAAAATAGACCTATTACTTATTAGGGGCCAAAATCCCTTAAGCTACTATACTCTATAATGAATCTAAACACAATATACTTGCCTTGGTAGGCAAGGCCTATAAAATGTGAAGATGTGAATTTTTCTAGCTTTCCTAGCAATATTACAAAGTTTGATTTCATGACCCAAATGTCCAATTTCATGTTTAAAAGGATTTTCTAAATTGGAGCCTAAACAAAGCATTCCTCTTTTCTTTTGGTTGAACATGTTGGTTTTCTTTGCCAGAAGTATCTATGAGATCAGAAAAGAGCAATTGAGGAAATCTGATGGATGGGTGTGCTACATGCTTCCCACAAAGTAGTAGTAAAAAATTGTCCCTTAATTTGAAGCTTCACAACTCCGAACGTGGATTTTTCCTAAATTATTAAATATGATTTAGTTTCAATAGGATCACATGTACATCTAAATGTATGACAAATTTTCAAGGCGTTGGCTCATGCTACAATTAGTAGGAAACTTCTATCTTACTGTTATTGGTAGCTTAAACATAATTTCAAAATTCAATTATAATGTCACATTCATTACCACTTGCTCTTAATCCATTTATGTAAGTTTTTTCTTCCAAACATGACTTAATTTGCATTGTCACAAATCATTATCTTCTAACATCAAAGGCAATTGTATGCATGAAAATCAAAGGAGGACATTCCTGCAACTTCAACCTTGATTAAAAGGATGAGTATGTGACCTAGTTTGGGCTTTAGTTGCACTTAAAATTGTTGTTGTTTGTTTTGTGCAATTGAGGTCGATGAAAATTGATTTTGAAATGTGTCAATGCATCTTAATCATCGTGAATTCTTATCCCCTTGCATCCATGATCTTGGAAATTAAAGCAAGGGAACATATTTCATGTTTTTAGAATATTACCATTAATAGCCCTTGGCATGCTTGTGGCTATGCCACAATTCTTCTTTTGATGTTAGATGTCTATAGTAATCTATTTATGGTCTAATAAAATTAAAACTTCTTTTCTTGTTGATAGTCCATTGGTTTTTTGGACACCAAATATAGGCCTCAAGTGGCCATACATTTGGAATGCAAAAATAGGTCATCCAAGAGCACAAACACAAATTTCTTTTGGTGTGTCTAAATTAGTGAATTCATGAGGCTCATGATCATGAAAAGAAACCCTATAACAAAAAAATGACAACAATACAAACTTTTGGTGTCCATAGCTAGTTCTAAAAGTATTTCAAAAAAGGTTTGAATAGATCATGGATGTAAGCAAATTGGGTGCATAATTTGTATGGCATAATTTAAATTGAGGTCATGTGGAATTGGGAAGAGAGAAACTACTTGATAATGTCAAGTTAAATAGTGAAATAGTTACTTTGTTGACAAAAAATGCATTAAGTGTTACACATGATTTTGTATTGATTGAACTAGGTATGGGAAATCAAATTGTGGCGAACTTGTTTTGAAAGATGTGAGGTGACAATTGATGCACATGGATGTATGGTGAACCTAGATAATGAAAGATGTGCCTTTTTCATGCACACATTTGTACTAAATCAAAGTGAAGATTCTTGCATGATCATCCAAATCAATATATTATTTAAAGCTTTAATGGTGCTAACACAAAGCTATGTTGTCACTACGGGGAGAAAAATTATATTGGAAAGGCAAAGAACACCAAGAACAAAAAATGCCAATTAGAGTACATTGCTTGGAGTCCCAACCAAGCAATTAATAGTGGTTAGATTGGTGGTGAAATATCAATGAAATTGTCTCGATATTTAATCACAATATTTTCATTGTACCTTTTCACAATCACCACAACCATCAACCAAAGATAATCCTTAAGACTGAATCCCAATTAAAAAGAATTGCATTCAACAATCTCCAATAATTTCGGAATTTTAAACATCAACATTTGCAAGTGAAATCAAAACCATATTGTGCGTTTCTTGTTGGGAAAAAAGAAGAAAAGAAAAACAAATACCTCGGAGAAATCAATGCCTACAATAGAGCCACCAAGCTTCATGAAGAATCCTTACAAAGATACAATGATGGGTTGTTGCCATGAGAGGTACAAAGTAGAACTATATAATTGCATCGAGGTATATAATATATTGTTGGTTGTCCAAAGTTCCAACTATCAACTTGAGGCTTACTAGAATTTAGAACATTGTATATGTGTGGGGCAGGGAATGAGGAGGAGGAGGAGAATGAGTGTGTTTGACCTAATAACAAACCATTGCATACACCAAGTGAGATTTCTTCTTGTAGCTCTTGTTTAGTTACAGGGGCTGTGTTTGTGTGTGTATTCTCCATGGTTGCATTCTGACCAAAGAGGATTTTTATTTACAAAAATGCATCCAATCCAAGACAGAATTAAGCCTAGCTTCTTGTGGAATATGTTGGTGTATGTGCATGGATTCTTGTTGCCTTGGGACACACTCAAGTCTGGAACTATACTACCCAAAAGAAGTAGTGCCAGTAGGTCCTTGATATGCCAAGAACTCATAAAATCCTAATTTTACTATAATCATCTTGTCATCTTCCTCCACCAGGCTTAATCTTGGCACTTATTTATTACTCTGCAACTGTTGTTGATGATGATGATGAAGATGGTGTCCTGCTTGAAGACACTTTCAAAACTAAGTTGTCGAAATCGGGAAACACCGACCAAACCTCGATCAAGCAGAGATGATGAAGAGCTTATCAAAACAATTATATAATAAAAAAACACACCTGAAAGCATCATGATCAGCATCATGTTTCTCAGTTCTCATATTCCTGCCAACAATGCCTTGCAGTGTCAGTTCCCTGCTAATCTCAACTTGACAAATTGTGTCACCACCACAACCATCACCACCATCACCACCATCACTCCAGTTCATGAGGAGGACCCATTTAGGCTAAGTATGTGGGGGGTGGGGAGGGGAGGGTGGGAGGGTGTGGATTCTTATCATCACCAAGATGCACTTTCTCCCTCTCAATCAAAGACATCTCTGCTCATCATTTTGTCTTTGCTGCATTTGATGAGGAGGAGGAGAGACTGCAACTGATTCATCATTTTGCACCCATCTTATATTTTATTGCATTGTTCCCCTCTTTGACATCATCAGCTATCACCCACTTACTTGTCCATTGTCCTCCTCTGGTTTCCATTCCATGTGGGGAGTTCCTGAAACTAGAAACTTCCAAAACTACAAACAATTTATGTGTGTGAAGTAAAAAGTACACAAGATTCTGTAATTGTCAGTTTGGTTGCAATTTGTAGGGACTATTTGGGTTGTTGATTGTCCATGATTCAGGTGCTACATATTTGATGTTGGCCTTGCCCACCCAAGGCAAGGATTTTTGTGTTTAGCTAGATTCATTACAAAGTCTAGTAGCTTAAGGGATTTTGGCCCCCTAGGTAATAATAATAATAGGTCTATTTTTATATGAAGATTTTTGAAAGATGATATTTTGGCTTGTGTTGAAACTTGACATTAGTTATTATAGAGTTATAATGTCTCGAAATTTTTTTGGTTTCTTTTAGAGGATTTTTTTTTGAAGATTATATATTTTTGCATGGTGAAATATTTGAGTTTTCGTAATTCTTCTTTTGCCTTAAGATACTTTTTAATGTAAATGACAAGGCCACAGCGTGACACACCCCTTGTTACTTGTAAGGCAAGGCCTAAGGAAGGGGTCCCTGAAATTATGGGCCTACGGAAATTAAGGTCCTTGAAATTATGGGCCAAATGGGTCATCGTGTAAATAATTAAAGCAAATTTCTTTAATGCAAAAGAAAAAGGGGAAACCACTGGAGGCACCTTACACATAAGGTGCCATCCTTGCCACCAGCCTTATTATCCCATCACCTAAGTTGCAATTGCGCATTAAAACAAAAACAAAACAACTAGGTAGTAGATGTATTAGAACCTTACACATATGGTGCCATCCCTGCCAATAAATAGGCTTATTCCATCACCTAAGTTGGCATTGCCCCTAAATGCAAAACTTCAAGGAGGTCATTAGGTATAGATCTATATTGTGCTAAATTGGAATCAGAGCAAATCTTGACACCATTGGGTTTGAAATTTGAAACACCTTTCTTTGTGGGAGAAGAAAGGCTCAAATCATTGCCCGCACCTACCAACCTCAATATAACTCTACCAAGTAAGTACCATGCCAACAAGGCTCCACAAACTTCAAACAACATTAACAAGGGGTGTGTCACATTGTGGCCTTGCCATTTACATTTTTTTAAAAATCTTTTAAGGCAAAAGAAGAATTATGAAAACTCAAATATTTCACCATGCAAAAATATAATCTTTCAAAAATCCTCTAAAAGAAACCAAAATCCTTCAAGATATTATAACTCTATGACTAATCTCCAATCTCAACACAAGCCAAAATATCATCTTTCAAAAATCCTCATATAAAATAGACCTATTATTCCCTAGGGGCTAAAATCACTTAAGCTACTATACTCTATAATGAATCTAAACACAATATCCTTGCCTTGATTGGCAAGGCCAACAAATGTTAGAGAAAAGGTGTAAATTAAACAAAGGTCCTCCATGCCATGATATTTACATTAATTTTACTTAGGTTCAAAGTTTAACCATAACTCTATTCTAGTGTACCTCAACTACTTCATATGTAGTAATTTGTGTTCCTTAACATAAGATTAAAGATGCAATGAAACCCAAACTCCACACAAATAAAATAAAATGAGATGCATAATAATGGAGTAGAAAATAAATAAAATTGAAAATCATTTTCCTCCTCTCGCCTACTTCTACAGCTTTTAAGTCCAAACTACTATATCTTGTAATCTAGTTTGAACCTATTAGGTACAGTAGCCTCCCGCCTAAGTACGCACCCGTTTAAGTACGCATCCCAGTAAAGTACGCATTATTTTCTCGAAAAAATAGGGTTCAAATTTATTTAGTTCAACATGTCATGGATTGTCATTTGGCCT
>Ga0209208_10004161_pt1 | contig 20616 bp, 17 predicted proteins | sample S1TSphfallax_3_FD_187694 | JGI IMG/M metagenome (GOLD analysis project Ga0209208, IMG submission 187694) | Host-associated microbial communities from peat moss isolated from Minnesota, USA - S1T2_Fd - Sphagnum fallax MG (SPAdes) (version 2) | ecosystem: Host-associated > Plants > Peat moss >...
TCTCTCTCTGTGTGTCTCTGCACGAAACTGGATTTTCTTTGAGCCGGATGTCAAGGATCATCAGAGGCATAGGTATCTTCTTGTGCTCGATCAAACCTAAAAGATCATCATCATCATCCTGTGCATCGTGCTGGGTGTTGCAGAGGATGTGTTGTGGTACTGTACATAGCCAGCAAGGAGTGCAAAACGGAAGCCTACGATGTGGAAGATGTAATCCTGGAAGCTGCACAAAACGCAACAGACTCAATCCATACTGTCTCCTCCAAGCTTGCCAGTGTGCAAGTCATACTGCAACCCTACCCTGACATCATGTCATCTGTGAACACCATTGAAGTTACACTCAACAGAACGGCAAACGATGTCCAATCCAAGGTCCTCACCAACAAGAAGACCTACAAACATGTCGTGCAAATCATGTATGTCACATTTCGTGTCTGGATTTTTTCTGCAATCTGAGCTTGCTTTACCAATCTGAGCTTGTATTAGGGTTTGCTATCTGAGCTTGCATTAGGGGTTACAATCTGAGCTTGCATTAGGGTTTGCAATCGGAGCTTGTATTAGGGTTTGCAGGTTCTTGAGTGTTTTATGTGTTCTTTGTGTTTTATTCTTGCTCACTGTGTTCAAAATTTCTGGCTAATGGCAGATGGATTGTGTTGCTGGTGATCATATCAGTGACTCTCTTTCTCATCACCTGTGGACTTGGTATTTTTCTCCTGCTTCTTTCTCTCACTTTCTCTACCTTTTCTTTCTTCAAAAGCTTTTGCTTCCCAGTGATGTAAGTCTTTCTGTAATTCTTCTCGTTATGTCCTCAAATTTCTCTCACGGTAATCTGCACCAACCATGACAGACCGTATCTGTTTATATGCATATTTTTTGTTTTCTTGTTGTAGTGAGAGATGATGGCACAACTTGTTTTCATGTTCATATGTTCTGTTTGTTTCATTTTGTTTGTGCATTTCTTCTTCTGATCTTCTGTTTGATTCTTCATTTGCAGCATCAACCTTTCTAAGGTGGAGAAGATTCTTTTATGTGTGAGTCTCGTTGCTTGCAGCTCATAGTGCTTTCATGATCCTTTTACAATGGGCAATAGAGGACTTGCTTGATTAGCAGGATAATGATGTATTTTTGGCCATCTGTTTTGTATTGATCTGAGCTTGTGTTAGGCTTATGGAGAGTCCATAAATTTCATCTCAAATTGACTCTCCATAACTGCAGCAGTGTTTCGCAAATCATGTCTCATAGATTGAGGATCACAAAATCAGGTTAAGATTTGGTTCCTGTTTCCAAGAAAGTAAGAGGAGGATTGGTGGTGTTTTTGTTCATGAACAGTATCATCGTTCTGGCATGGATTATGACAACCTTGACTTGGCTCTCATTTGGCATCTTCTTTGCAGCACACAAGTAAGTAGTACTTTCCATCATCATCATCATTGCTTAGGAATTTTTGTTTCTTTCCACCTCTGTTGGCAGCAGAGGTCAATCTTCATCACAGAATTCTGTGGGGTTTCAAGGCAATTGCAACAGGTCTGGGATTTTGGACCGAGGATTTTTGTGGTCTTGCACTTAGAAAACGATGCAACTGGAGTATGTCAAAAAAATTTGTCCTTCATGATGCGTACCTGCTGCATTCCTGACAACAGATGGTGGGTTTGTGATGGGACTTGTATGAAACAGTGTGCTGTCAGACACTTGCTTATCCTTACAAGAATACCTGCAAGATCCAGCCAACACCACACTTGATAGTGTGCTCCCATGTGCAACTCTGGCTGCAGACAACCAAACCTATCTGACAACTCGTCAGGGCATGGATGAGCTGATTAGAAACGTGCATCCTCTCAACCTACAACCCTTTTCCTATTAAAGCTTCCTCCGTTTTTCTTGAATAAGAAGGATAAAGGGGGGATGTTGATTCAGTATGGAACTTATTCAGAAGCTTCAACACATAAGAAAAAAGAATCAATATGATAAAGCTTGGCATTGGAATTTGCAGGAAAATCAAACATTCATGGCATATGCAGGGAACATCACCTCTCTTACAGGCTTGTGTGACCCAATTGGTCCAGCACCTGATTTTGCATATACTGGCATTTGTCCTAACAATACACTTCCCCTTGGTGATTTGCAAGAAGTGAGTTATTCCCCCCACCTTAGCAACACACCATCGTTCACTATATATGCACATGAGATCAAACCAGTTGTGTGGAGATCTCTGTGTGTGTGTCAGAAATCTTGCATATCACAATTGTAGTTATGGGGAAAGTTTACTTCAAAACCTGAAGATGTGATGGAGAGTCCTGGTAGGAAACCTACATCCACATGCAAAAATTGCATGTCAGTCTTCTGCAAGTTTATAGAAGTTCTGCACCCTCCTGTCTGCTATGGGACTATGTTTTCACCTTGATCAAAGGCCTGTACTGCTCTGCATTGTTCAAGAGAAACTGAGGATAGGGAATTTATCCATGAGCTGAAAGGTGATAGGATGGATGCCTGGCAGGTGATAGCGCCCTTGGTGTGCAATACAACTGGTTCAGCATGCACAAGTAGTGGTAAATTGATCTCTGAGAAACAAAATGCCTCATTCACAGATCTTAGTCAAGGTAAGCTCATACCTTCACCAAAGTCTCCTCCTATATTTGGCAGCAGAAAAGTTCTTCTTTTACAAGATTATCCTCTACGGATCAATGTCACCTCTGCAACCAAAAGCAAAGATGGATAATCCTGTGCAATGCATGTACCACAAGAAATGCTGTTTTGGTTTTGCTGCAAAACTCCAACAGTTGAATGTTTTGTAAACCCAACTGGAATTTTGTGCTCATGGGTGGGTGATGGCTATGGTGGGTTTGGGGGATGTCAAGCAGCTGGTCAAACCATCCTGGACACATTCCCAATACTCGGTGCGCTCACAGACTGCTCATTTGTGACAAACACCGCATCATTGATAGTCAAACAACGCTGCAAAGCTGTGAACAGGGCTGTCAACCACCTCTGGATTGCATTTGTTGTGCTGTCCTCACTGATGGTATTCCTCATTGCATTCTGGGATGTTACCAATCGGCTGAATGTGGAACAACACTACCTGGCAACCATTATACCCCAGGAGGCAGTCCAGTATTCTGGCCCTTATAATGCAGTGGTCAAATAGAATTTTCAACACTGTCAAATCCACACTTCCAATCATAGATTGATCACATGCCAAATTGACAAAAGTCAGGACATCAAGGGTCCTATCAATACATAGGAGGTAGAAGTGCAATTAAGACTGAATAATCAGTCTTTCACTCACTCCACAAATTGAATGTTTTATGTGTTTTCATGCAGCCTAATAAAATGGCAGCAGCACTTAGTACCTAGTCAGTCAGGACCCAAAACAATGTGTTAAAATCCTTCTGCAATTGAGCAGCAGTCAAAGATTTGCAATGAAGCATTATTAAAAGATTGAAATGACCCAGGTCATCAAACCCAAGACAAAACCCTTATTGGAAAGGGAAATGTTTTACTAATCTTTTGATTACTGCATGTTTGATAATTGCATCAAGTAATATGTCCAGTTGAATTGCATGCCACTGTAATCAAGAGAAATGGAGGCAGTATCAGGCACCAGTGAAAGAAAGCCTTCTACCTTTAGACCCTGCACACCTCTTGTTCAACTGCAGCTGGACTTTCTACACTGCATAAAGTTTCAACATCCATTGGAATCAGTACATGCTGAAGCCCATTAGCACATGATGCTCCCTTCAATAATTAAGGTTTCCACATCTGTTGGAATTAGTACATGCTGCAGCCCATTAACAGACAAGTTTATGGCAGTGTCTTCCAGATTTGCGGAAGTAGCACATCAATGCCAGAAATGCGTGGCCTATTACAGTAATGATTTCACTTTGCAGAGTTTGATATGAAAGTAGTGCAGTACAAAGAGTACAGGGCAGATAGGCTAGACACATCAAGAAGCCAATTGAGCAGAGATGAGAGGCAATGCATTAGTTCATATCATTGTACTCTCCAGAGCTCTAGAACCTCCTACCATGCAAGTAATACCAGTTGAATCCCATACTCCACTCTTGCACAGCAGACAAAAACTTTTTTTTTGCTTCAAACTCTTTGTAAGAGCAGTTACACGTTCCAAATTGTTTGATTGCACAGCTGGTGTGCAAATGAGAAATGTAGAACCTCATCAGAAATCCCACCATACTTGAGCCTGGGCGAGTGGTAGGAAACAAGTTACCTAACAAGGACTATGTACCTAAACACGCCCACAAAAACAGACAAATGGATATGAAAACCTATGCCTTGTAACTGATAGGCACCAAGGTTTCTTGCAATGAGCTGATCTGCTCCTCAACACGCTTTGTAGCCTTGAGACGAAGCTGGATCAGCTGCTTCTTGCGCTCATAAAACACCTTGGACTTGGCCTTCCGCTTCTCCTCCAATTCCTATACAGCAATTCAAGCAAGTAAACCCAGATTGTGAAACAAATTCAGGTTAAATCTTTTGCCGTTCCACCTTCATATCAACTTACAACCATAGCCCATCAACTGAACAAATCCTAAAGATGAGTAACCAGGGAGGGCCATCATCACATATCAGATTCAAACTCAGCTGCCAAGGTTTCTAAGTAACACCCTCTGTGTCACCTCTACACAGATTACAAGAGAATGAAAATGTATATACCTTGATGGTGTCATAATGATGCCAGCCAACCTCAGTAGACAGGCGGCCCAACAAGCAGAACTTGTGGCCTGGCTGCAACCTCAATACCCTGGTATTCACACACATCCAACCATAGTCACCAATGTCAACAGAACAGGAGCCAATTTGCTAGAAGTGTGCAACAACCCCTGGAAAATCAATCCATTAAGAAGTGATGGCATATCTGGCAGCAAAAGAGAATAAGAAAAACACTCATGATACTGTAGAAATCTCCATACTCACAACTAATAATAGAACCAGAACTGCAATCAAAGAAGGAAGACCAGCAGGAAGGAACTCACTTGAGTGCATCAGGAATCACCATTCTCTTCATCTTGTCATATGGAGCAGGAATACCCTCAAAGGCCTTCAGGCGCTCCAATGCAGCTGCACCTCGCTTCGTCTTGTGGGGAATCATTCTGCAGCAACACAAACAATCATTGCATCAGCGATTGGTTGAAGGAACACAGGATTTCCTTCTCTCATGAGAGACAAGTCGGTGGACACCAAGCCACAAACATCAATCCATCAATCAATCTCATACCGCATTGCCACCCCTGCGAAAAACGCTTGAAATGACATGTAATCCTCAAAAAGGCTTACAAATACTCTAGTAACAATAGAAGAAAAAACAAGACTGACTGCCCTCATAGAGGCTGGATAACTCACCCCCGGATGGTTCTCCAGAGAATACGTGCCGGTGCACGGAAATGAATAGGGCCCTTGCTGGGCTTAGTGTTCATCCTCTTTCTCAGAAACCTCAAGTACTTCATCTTCTGCCTGACAAGTCCGCCAGACAAACATATCTCCTCGCATCGCACTACCACCTGATGTTCCCAAAAAACCAAAAAATCCCCCTCCCTCACTCTTATCTAACTATCCTCAACCAACAGGAAAAGAAATCCCCCAAAACCCTCTCGCGGCACTACCATATGACATCATCATCTTGTGCACAAAAAGTCGACTTTAAAACACTGGAAAAAAGCAAGCTCGAGAATCCTGCTCAGCAAACAGAGGAAGAAGAAGAAGAAGAAGAAGAAGAACCCACCACGCGCTGACCGTTGAGAAGCTCCTTGGCGAGAATCGACGCCAAACGTCCCAACATATGATGACGCGCATCGACGACCACCACCTTGGCACAAAGACCAGATCCCGTCACCATTGCGCCTGTCCTTTGCTTCTTGCTCTTGCTTACTTCAGCTCTGAAAACCCGCAGCGATGGCGATGGCGCAAAAGACCAACCTCGTCTTCTTCTCGCCGTCTTGTTCCCAAACCCTTCTCCCCCTAACCTAAATCCCTAACCTAAAACAAGACAGATTCGGAAGAAACGAACCTGATCCTGACCTAGTGCTCGCTTTAATGTACCCTTGTCCCCTAGCCTACCTCGGTACCGAACGTTTCCCGAACCTGTCTGCGCTAGACAGCTAATGCCGGTTGGATGTGAAGAATCTGGATGATACTGTCGTTGTTTTCATCTCTGTCTCATCCAATGGATGTGAAACGATTGGGATGATAATGTCATGATTTTCATCTTAGTCTATCTGATGAATGTGGAACGATCTGGATGATATTCCATGGTTTTCATCTTAGTCTCATCTGATGGATGTGAATGATCTGGATGATAATTCCATGGTTTTCATCTTAGTCTCATCTGATGGATGTGAATGATCTGGATGATAATTTCATGGTTTTCATCTTAGTCTCATCTGATGGATGTGAATGATCTGGATGATAATTCCATGGTTTTCACCTTAGTCTCATCTGATGGATGTGAATGATCTGGATGATAATTCCATGGTTTTCACCTTAGTCTCATCTGATGGATGTGAATGATCTGGATGATAATTCCATGGTTTTCATCTTAGTCTCATCTGATGGATGTGAATGATCTGGATGATAATTCCATGGTTTTCACCTTAGTCTCATCTGATGGATGTGAACAATTGTGGACAAACCCTAATTCTCCTCCCAAACTGCCAAGTATGATACACTTACTAGCCTTTCTGCCCTTTCGGAATGTCCTGTGTAGGCAAGCAGGACGGGTTTGGAAGCACGATAGGTCGCAAAGCAGGACGAAGCTTTGCACTAAGGTTTTTCAAGTAAGACAAATCATAAACCCTAATTTGCAAAACATGGAACTCACACCACCACCACACACAATACCTACCTTCCTACTTGCAACAAATAACGTGCATTTTACATTTCAATGTCTATTTGCTTTTGTATCATGTTCTAGATTTTCCAAGAACAAAGTTGACACAAGTCACAACTCAAAGAGAATCAAATGCTAATGGTAAAATCATGGCGCTTGGAATAAGCATTTTGGTTGCAATTGCAATTTTAAGAGATTCATATACCTACTTGCTTGCTTGCAATAAAAATGTGCATTTCGAGTGTCAAAATGTGCATTTCAAGTGTCATGATTTGACATGAGCATTTGTTTCTCTTTAGAGTTGTGACTTCTTTCAACTTTCTTCTTGGAAATCCAAAACTTGGTGCAAAGCAAAGAGACATTAAATGTAGAATGATTGTGTGTTCACAACGAGTTTAAGACAGACATCTAGTTGCCTACTTGTGTATTTGTTAGATAATGGGTACATGGTTTAAAGCAATTATTTGTTTTGCAAGTTATTTTGTCATGTCCTTGTTTCAATAACTTATTCTAGAAAATGGGAGAAACAAAGACCAAAGTGAAATTTAATAGGAAAATCTCATATACATGGGAAGAGGAACCTTAGAAGGAAAAACAAAATTACACTTGCAAGAAGCTTTTATGTTAGCTAACACTAAATCTAACAAAAACATAGATTCTAATGTAAAAATGTAGTGTTAATTAGTAGCCCCAAAAAGGAGGCTATAAATCAATGGTAAGTTATCATGATGTTTTGTCAATGTTTCTTATAACTTTTCCTCTAATTCCCCTCATATCTTACCTCCACATTCTCCTCCACTCTCATTGACCTCCCTTTCTAACCTTTTTCCTTCTCTTCATCCTTATTTTGTTATACACCTCTTTTCTTGTTGGTCATGCTAAAAAAATAATGGCCTCAACAAAGAAACATCAAACTCTACTATTGTTCAAAATTGTTACAAAAAAATGGCACATCCTTCACCCAGAGTTATGGATTTTCCTTTTGGAACAAGCTTTTTCAATTTTGATGACTAGCAAAACAACCCTCTAAATTTATATTATTTGCCAAAATTATCTTGCCATCAATCTACATTTATTTTTGCAAAATTGAGTACTGATAATCTTGGGTAATGGAAATAACCAAGAAATAAAAGTCAATATGCACAAGTATAATTTGTAACTTTAATAAAACCACAAAAAGAAAAATTTTGAAAAGCAAGAAAACAATGTTGAAACTTACCATGAAATGGAAACCTAGACTTTTGATATTGAATTTGAAACCAAAACACCACTTGTAATACCTAGAAAACAAACAAACAAAAGAAAATAACAAAATTGCAAAAGGAAAAAAGGAGAGACAACTACAAATAACAACAAAGAAAGTGAATGCAAAAAGTAAAGAAAAAACATTAAAGGCACAAAAATGAGAAACAAACCTTTTACCTCTTGAACAACAATAGGGAAAAAAAACTAAGTACAAAGAGATCAGTGACAATGAAGCAAGTGAGTTCCTATCAATGGAAGCAAAATGCTAATGAAATAACAACAAAGCTCTAGTGAAGATTGTTCTTCACAAAATAGCAACAACAATGAAAATAACTCTTCATGAAATAACAATAGCAAAGAAGTGAATGCCACATGTTGCAAAAAACGAAGCACCAAAGGAGGAAAGGATAGAAAATTGTGAGTAACAATAACAAAGAAAATGCATGGAAAAAGCAAAGAAGAACCATCGAAGGCAAAAAAAAATGAGAGACCACCTTGCATCATTCAAATAGCAATGGGGGAAAAAGACAAATGAAGATAGGTCAACAACATTTGGAAAACAAGGGGCTTAAGATGAGGTTAATACACATTAAGTTGTACATATGTGTTGGGCTCTAAAATGAAGTCGATACACATTAAATTATACATATGTGTTGCAAGTGTCTTTTCTTGTGACATTGCACAACAATGAGTATTTTTATTAATTTGCATTTTGTTTGTTTGATGTGCACCCATTTTCAAAATCCATACCATAAGGTAATTATGATTTAAAAACTTCATATTGTAAATTGAACACTCTATATAGGATTGTGTGCACTGCAATCATGAGGTAACACAATTTTTAAATATTGAATCAAATGCATTAAGTATTCAAGTTTAATTAAATAGGTTTAATTATTGGTGAAATAAAATGGTGATTTTCTCACATCTAACAAATTTCACCACACTACATCAATAACAATCATCATCAAATGTAATTTCTCAAATTATAACATTTCATTTTTACAAAAATTTAATATGTATTTATCATTGCTTCAAGCATAGTCAAAATTAAATCATAAAATAAAGACATAATTTTACAATTAATTTACATAAATATTCAATATTAAGGTCAATTTAAAATAAACCAAGCTTTAATTGCCATTATTCATGCTTCTACATACGTATGACATTTTTTTGGGTTAAAAATACAATTAGACAATATTTTATGTGGGCATTTGAAAATATTATTGTCATAAGTAACCTTAGGTTACTAACATAATTATCAAATTGGTTAACCAAAAAAAAAAGTTTCAAATTTCAAAATTTGAATGTCCATGACCTTTATAAGAATATTTCCACGGGAAAAATGCCTAATTATAAACAAGGCTTTCCAAAGGTGTGATAGGGTTAATGTATGTTTTGTATTGAAATGCTACAACCTAAGCATGAATGTAGTTCATCCAATGCATAAAATGGATTACACATTAAGACACCATGTTATGATATTTTTTTAAATGTTTCAATTATATTTCAATAGCAACGTCATTATACACATCATTGTAATATTCACCACTAAAATTATTTAAACATTGTTTACAATAATCAACCCAACTATAATGAAAGTTTATTGTTCATTATTTGTGAAGGAACCCAAAGGAACCTAAAATTGAAGGTCATTTGGAACCACCAAAAACCTAAGGTTCAAATGTTTTGGAAGGTTAATATTTGGTGATGTGAATTAAACTCAATCACATTTATCTCTTAATCAAAGGTGCAAAATGTGCATTTAGAAATTATGTGAAAATGAAACAATAGTGTTTCATGAATTGTTATGTGTTCATGAGTACTAAATTAAGAATTAAAATTTTCATGGGCCAATGTTGTTATGATTTTTTTTTAAAGGTTGAAAGCTAGCATAATCCCAAACACATTTAGCAACCATTTCCCAACTACTTATCATGTAGCTACGAAATCTTATATCAAAGTCTTGTTGAAAGGTGCAACAAAATTCTTTGTAAAAAACACATCCTTTTTTTAGGATTATAATGTCATTACCATGGTCAATTAGCTAATTCTAGAAATTGTGAAATTGAGACAATCTACTTTTTAGCTTCAAACTAAAGATTGTTTTGGTTAAGTTTTCAATTATTTGTCCTCTTGAGGTCACCAAGCATGCAATTCCATCAATAATTTCCATCACCCCCATTTGATCATGTCTAAAACAAAGAAATTGTTAAAGCCCAAGGCTCATAAATCATAGTCTTATAGTAAATAGTTTTGATGCAAGATCTAGTGAAGTTCCACATATTAATGAACTATTACCTACTACATATAAAAAGTATTCACTTGCAACTCTCTAAAAGGTGTACCAAATAACCATTGAACTTGGGCATCATCTCATGAATCATGAATAGGGGCACATTAAAATGCAATTCTAGTTTATAAGACTCAATGCTTTACATTTGACAAGCCAACATGAATGAAACATCACCATACATGAACCATGGCCATTGGCACATGCAGAACATGTGGATATGAAACTCCAACAACAAACATGATTTTCAACATTTCAACACTCCAAGGTGGAGTAAAACCATGTTTTTTCTCTACCTTGTCCTATGCCCTTTCCCTTGCAATATGATAATGATTTATGCTTAGTGACCCAAATAGAAAAACTCTTAAAAGAAAAGCATATCTATGAAATTCGAAAGAAAAAACTCCACAATGACACTTTGAAGGTAAATTACTTTGTTAGTTCCCATGAAACCAAACTAAATGTAACAAGCGTGAATGCACGACCTTGTGAATGTCACTAACAAAGGATCAAACTAACACCTTCAACATGAATGAAATTGACTAATTGTTGTTACTCCCCACTAAATTGATTAACTTTTAATTATGGAGCTAGTAAATTGAATTGAGTAATATTAATTTGCTCAAAAGTTAAACTGATACAAAAATATGCATCTTGAGTTTATGTTGCATTTCTACAAGTAACAACTCATTTTCAAAGAAAACATAGTGGTTGGTTTTATTATCACCTTTAAGGAAATTCACAACATGAAACTTGTGAAAAAAAAAATTCATAAAAGAGAACAAGACCTATGTCTTTTGATAAACAAAAAAGAGTTTGGATTCATTAGAAAAAAAAGGATGCACAACAAACTTAGTATGACACAACAAAAATGTCATTAACAAGTTCTTGTGATTTCTCATAGTACATGCACACACTTAGAATAACTTAACATCTTCAAACAATATTATTCCACTTTGGAAAAATTGAAGGTGTGGGCTTGATATCTTAAGCTTGGGAATTTCCCAAATCAAAACTTATTAAGGCTAAGCTTGAAATTTGATTCATAGCTTCATTGGATCTATTTTCCAAAAATATTCATAAAAAACAACAAAAATAAGTTTAATTCTAAAGGGAAAAAAAACTAGTTTTTTGACAATTTTAGTATCATTTTCAACATTGAAAATCATGGCTCTTTCCTATAGCTCTAAAACTTCATAAACCCTTAACCCTTGTTCCCAATAGCAAATGGTATGAAAAAGATGTCTAAAAACAAAAGACAATATTTTTCACACCTTTAATTGCAAAACACAAAATGCATATCTAGAAGGATCACCTTGCTCCATTACATTAATATGAGATGGTTGATGATGATGAGGAACCTTCAATGGACAAGTGGGAGAGGGATGAGGTGGTAGCTTTAATTGAATGGGTGGTCCTTGGAAAATGGGCATGTCAAGTATTGAAGAAGGTTTCTATTGAATGTTATTACATGATGGTTCACAACCATTTTTCTTGGCACCACCATATTTATATTCAACTTTGCTCAAGTGTTTTCTACCTTTAATCTTCCCATATTATACTCAAAAAATTTCTTTTGCAAACCCAACCACAAAATCAATTCCTTACATTATTATCATGCACACATTTTTACCCCTCTTCCCACACAATCTTTGACATTCTTATCTTGCAATCAATCCAAACCCATAATCGAATTTCTTTTTACTATCATCATGCACACACAAATAAAAATTGGGTACCACACAAAAGTGTTATTTAATCTGAATGATTGATTGACAAACAACATTCAAAAGCTTTAGCTTCAAAATAATTGTAAAAATACCATAGTTCACTTTTGATCCACTATATTCACATGGTGCATAATCACTTACATTTGATGATTGTGAATTTGGGTTACAACTTTGTCCCTCTTTCATTTTCTTTGTTTATAAAATAACATTTTTTTCACTACAAATTTTTTTTCTTTTTGTTTGCATCTAACATTTTTTTTTTCATTACCCAAGTATTTTTTTAATTTGCACTTAATGAAAAGAATTCTTCATGACCCAAGTATTTTTTTCTTTGCATCTAACCATGTAATTCAATTTATAAATCTGAATATCATATTAAAGTTTAATCAGATCATGACATATTAAACAAAAATATGCATGATCAATTAACACAATGTCTAAAAGTATGTTATGAATCAATTGAACTTGATGTGTAAATCTTTGATGAAGGGTTTGAAATTTCTTACGCAAGTGATCAACAATGACCAAACAAGGGTGGATTTGTTAAAAACAATAAATTGTGAACTTGATTGAAATTTACAACTTGTGGAAGGATCATACTTGATCAAATTGTTAAACATCAAGATTCAGCACATGTAAATCATGGTGCAAACATTTTCAGATGCCATTAACATCCCAAGTTTTGATATGGAAACACAATGTACATGTTATTGAAGCTCAAAAGGTGTGGTTTCTTGTCAAAGCCACAAAAATCAAACCTATTGCACCTAGATTGGTGAGAATGTGCATTGGTGTTTATTACTTTATGTGTTGTAGGTGTAGGTAATATTAATAGTTAAAAGAAAAAAACTCTTTCATTATGATTAATAATTACTTAAGCAATGCCAATGATACCACTTTTCATAATTAATCAAGTGTCATTGCCCATCATGCATTAAAATAATTAATATGACTCTTTTTAAATTAAAAGAAATCATGGTTAAAATATTAAAAGATAAATTACACACCTTAAAAATGAAAAAGAGCATAAAAATGTCACATAAACAACTATTTGAAGTTGTACTCAAATAGTCATTTACCACAAGTGCACTAATTGTGTTAAAAATGAAACAATATTTTTTTTCAATAAAAGTATGATTTTAAATTACCGTATTTTCATAAATTTCTTAGAAAGATAACCATCTAGTATTTTTTTGCAATTTATGTTAATTGTTTGACGACAAGAGGAAGTATTAATGAAAACCAAAAAATCAACTATGAATAGCATGTTTGTGTTTTAAGTGGAGGAAAACCTCCTTAAGTTGCAAGATGAAAAAAATTGAAAACTATTCAATGAAGGGATGGATCAAATCATTCGAATTTGAATGCTAAGACGAAAATGAATTTTTTCTACAACAAATTTGGATATGGAATAAAAGAATGTATAATAAAGTTTGTCACTAAAACAACTAGTAAGAAACTAAGTGATGGTGGTACCAATAATGACAAATTACAAGTTGTGTTATTACAAATGAAGGTTGTGGATCTGATTGGATTATATTATGTTGATGTTATTCAAAACATACCATATGACAAACATAAGCCCAACAACATGTGAGGTCAAACAAGTCAAATCTATAAAATACAATCTTATTTATACATTTATGGTGTAGGTGAATTTGCAACCAACCAAGAAAACTATTTTAAAAACTTCGTAGTTTACACATGGTACCTTAGGTTTAAGAACAAATTATTAGCCAAATGATTTGATCAAGTTGAAACAAAAATTCTTGCATGAACTAATCCATGCATTTGAAAGATATCAATATTTTAAAAAACAAAAAAATGTGCCTTTAAATTTGATTCATAAAAGTTAGAAATAAGACAGAATTTAAATGTATTGTTCTTGTTAACCCCATTACTTATACAATGTAACAAAAGAAAATCTATGACACCAACATTTGACCATATAACCTTACATTAATCATGTTTTGAAGGCAAACAAAAATGACAAAAAAATCTTTAAATAAGAAACAATTGACAACATTGATTGAATTCATTCAATTAAACATTTTACAAAAATTCAAACCCTAACACATTCAAGTTATATCTATTTTTTAACATTCATAAATGATTTGTTTCATCATATCATGGTCTCTCTAATGAACATCAAGTTTGATGTCTTTGAAAAATTTGCAACACAATAAATCAATTGAAACTTCATTAAAGAAAGAAATGAAAATCTTAAGATTAAATAAGGATGAGAATATAGTCAATTCAATTGGTTTAGGTGCCTTACTATATATGTGTGTGTATGTGTATAAAATATATATTTTTGAAACACAACAACAAACCCAACTTAACAAGATCTTGGCACCCCCAAATCAAGCTCAATGGCATTGTTATATGGACAATCACTTTCCATTGAAGAGCTACAACTATTTTGAAAAACTATACTTAGTTATTGTTAAGAACATTTGAAACACTTTTGATGACAAATAACAAGTGGTAACATTGTAAAGAACTTTTTTGGAACATATATTCCCATAATAAAGGAAGGATGCTCCAAGTGTCATCTTTTGATGATTTGTAGGTTACTTTCTACATTTTGATCAATGTTTAACTTGAGAAGTTGCATGTGAGGTGAATGTGTATCCTTTCATCAAATTACTTTCAAAGTAGGAACTCTACCAATGCTTTAGAAATCAACTTAACACCAATAGAAGTTTGTTTTGGAGCAAGCCTAATTTTCAATATCTACAAGGTTTTGAGAATACTACTTATTATGCATGCAAGGATAATGCATATTTCCAATGGACATGCTTTGACAAATTTACAAATGGTCCAACAATTTTGAATGTTCTAGATATCTAACTAGTTGTAGAAAGTTATGGAACACGTGTTAAGAGCTTTGTGATACACAACTCATGCATAATTGTGGAGTTTGGTGATGTATGGATCAACACATTTATTGGGCCATGTCTTCATTTTATTTCTTTGATGCACAATTTTTGCTTTGATTGTGTTTTTAGTTGGTGGATTTTTTAGGGTCTTTGAGCTTTGCAATTTCTATGGATTTTAGAATAAGACTTTTTGCATACACATACCAACATCCTCATGCACCAATCCATTTTCAAAATGTAAACCCAATCATCAAAAATTAAAGATTGTAACAAAACACACTCAATTGAAAGTTCTCTAAAAGACCCATTCTCAAAGCTAGTAGCTTGATCTACAAGACCATAACAAAAGCAAGTGATAATCTTGATGAAATATGTGCATGTCAAAGAACAAACAATATTGTGCAAAAAACAAAAATAATTGAACATCAAACCTCAAATGGGAGAAGAAGAGCTCTCCTTCATTTACCAAAAAACTCAACAGTCAACAAAATCATATCATAGTAGGTGTTGCTACTCCCAAACCCGCAAGTTGATATACTTTCTCCCCCGCTAACAAGTCTAGTGGAGCATACCCAACTCCACAAGTCTAGTAACATTATTGCAAAAACTAAACCCTGGTGAAGTATGTATATATATCTCAAGCCTCTCTCTCTCTCTCAAGATTCAGGGTTTAAGGATTTTAGGACTGATTCAGGGTTTCAAGGATTCAGGAGTTTTGGAGAGAAATCCAGTTCTCTCAAAACTTCCACGATCCCATCAAGCATTACATCATCATCATCTTCAGTTACACAGCTTCATATCCGTCTACTTTGGTAAGATCAGCTCATATCTACCCAACGCCTGTTTGAAATCTAGAAGAAATCCAGGGCCTTTTCTCAGGGTTTTGTGATGCCACTGAATTTTTTCGAACAATCTTTATACAACTTCATCAAAGCAACCCAAAACCTTACAGCTTGTCAGTGTACAGCACTGTGCGAAGACACTTTGCCTCTTGCAGCAGCTGAAAGCCTTCATTGATCTTGGAGAATGGCAGATTGTGAGTGATATAGTGATCCAAATTGATGGTCTGAAATTCCAACCCAAAAATATCATCAGAAGTTTGAATTTGTAAAGAACCCAAGACTTGCATAATCAATTATATCAGAAACAAACTTTCTAAATCAAAAAGAGAGAAAAGCAACTGCAGATTGCTGAAAAGGAAAACAAACCATTTGACACTTACCAATCAAACAGCAATTCTTTCTTGTCTAGCTCAATTGTTCAGAGTGCACATATCATTATATACAGCTTGAGTTTGCTTTGATTTGATGTGTCAGATAAGGATTTGGAGCTTACCCCATCCAAGAATTTTTCAACCAGAAGTGGCAGATCTGTTCTTCCTTTGAATCCTCCAAAGAGTCCTGAAGTCCAGGTGCGGCCAAACAGAAGTTCCTCTGGGTGGAAACTAACCTTCTCAGTTGATGGTACCAGTCCTACAATAACTGAGACACCTCCTGCCTGCAGCAATAATGTATTTCCTCAACATCCGAGTCAGCAAAAAATTCCTCAACCATCTTTCTTCATCTCCTTACTTTGAAAACTACTACTAAGTCCACTTCTCAAATTTCTCTTGGAATCTGTTGCATCCACAATTTGCAAGAAACATGGGCTTGAAAAAAGCCGAAACCTTGAACTTTATTCATTTGCACCCATGTCAACCTTTTAAAACAGTATTTATGTTTTCATCATCCAGAGGTGATCCTGAAATGTTTGGTACTCTCAGCAGGCAAAAGACTAGGCACAGTAGTAGTTTCTATTGATTACCGTGCAACTGTAAGGAACTCTTTCTCTTTGATCAAAGGAGAACTCTTTTCTTTGATTGCAATTTGTTAAATTTTTTTGCAGCTTAATATCGTTGCTTCAAAGAAGCGCTTTGAACCAAACCCATTATGCATTGCATTCAGGACAAACCTTCTGTGTTGATTCCAGCGCTGAATAGATGACCTCAACTTTGCCAGTGCAATCAAAGCCATACCACACTCCTCCATTTGTCATGTCAGCAATCACCTGTTCTTCTGCCAGAATTGTCAGAAAAAAACCGGGAAGAATAATAATTATTTTATGCATAGATTTAACAACTATTCTAACTTGATGCCACAAGATTTCTCCATGCAACTTTCCTGTTGCAGAAGAAAAGACAATTTTTTTTTTTCCTTCATCTCAGATTCTTCTACTTACCTGTTCAACAGGTTTGCTGACTTCCTTTGGATTTATCGTGTCTGTCAGCCCAAATTGCTCTTTTGCTGCACCACCCACACAACACACAGATCATGCCAATGGTCTGTTCCCACTTTCAGCATCCTACTGCTAAGACTAACTTGCAGCTGCAGACATATGCAAACACGTGTAAGTATACATAGACAAGCTTTTTCATAATGATTTTTTTGGTCAAGACTCAAGCCAAGCAAGACACTTCTAAATGTAAAGTACCAATGAGCAGAGCCACTGAAACACACCCAGGTGCAATTTCTCGGGTTTCCTGTCAATTCCAATAATCCGAGATGCTCCTGCTGTCTTGGCACCTTCCACAACCTAAGTTTAAAAAAATAAAAATATAATCAAACTTCCATTAAAATTAGGAATCAAAAGCTCACTACAAGATGATGCAGAATACCAGAATACACAGTGTGATGACCGATTTTAGCATACAACCCATTTCAATTTAGCAGCTTTAAATGCCATAAATTCCTGAGAAAATGCAAATCCCACATCTGCTATAGAACCTCCTGGCAGACTAACAGTGGACGATTCAAGTCCTACAAACTTACAGCTAATCCCACTGTACCCAATCCAAACACTGCAACCGAAGATCCAGGTGAAACTTTTCCAATTCTCCAAGCAGATCCAATTCCTGTGCACATGAAAGAAGTCAATCAGAAGCAATTGGAGAATTTTCCTGGGTTCATAACAAATTTTTCCATCAGGTGGGGAATCAAATCTTGCACTTGTCCAAAAGTCCCAAGTTCATGATCCCAATGAGAAAAAAAGGATTTAAAATCACCTGTAGCAACACCACATCCAAGCAGGCAGATTTTCTCAAGAGGTGCTTTGGGATTCACTTTAGCACAACAAGCCTCGTCCAGCACCGTGTACTCGCTGAAAGTGGAAGTTCCAAAAAAGTGGTAAATGGGATTGCCATCCATGGTTGAGAATCGTGTCTTTTTGTCTGACGGCATCACTCCCTTTGTAAAATGGTGCAAGAAGACATCACAGATGTTGCTCTTGCCTGCTTTGCAATGGAAACATTTGCCACATTCAGCTTGCCATGCTGGGATCACATGATCCCCAGGTTGCACACTCGTCACACCTTGTCCAACACTCTCAACAATCCTGCCAAAAAAATGACCCAAAACAAAGCATACCCAAAATCTGTCAACACTGCTACCTGAATAAAAAAAATCCAACACAAGAAGAAAATCTCTTGCATAGTATGAATACTAACTACTCTGTGAAAAATTGAGCGATATATACATCATAACTGCTATTGAGAGATCTTCTGTACAAAATCGGTAGCTAAAATTGACCATTCTAGTATTGTGCAAATTGGAGGTTTACCCTGCGCCTTCATGCCCCAAGATTCGAGGGAAAATGCGGTACTTGTCCTGACATCATCACATTCAATAAGGTCTAGTTACTAATTGGTGGGTGTTTGCTTGATCGCAGACAGAAAATCCTGGAATTTCAACTGGGTAAATTTTTTTCCTCACTAAGTATACTTCTCACTAGAAAATTTCTCTGCAAATTTTGAATGAAATATGAGACTTTTTTTTATTGAAAAGTAGTACCAACTCTGTTTGACAAGATGAATACTTTGAGTGAGAAAAAAATATTCAATTTTTTGCTCAGTTTGTTTCTAGTTAAGATGTCTCCTCAATTGCAGGATTTGTGTCTAGATTGGGTCTAAATTTGGGTGGTGGTTTAAGTAGAGAGTAAACCTGTCCCAGCCAGAAATAGAGATCAGTGTGGCAGATGGAAGTGTGCGTAATCTTGACACGAACTTCACCTGGATTTGGAGGAGCCACTCGAATATCCTCAACTGACAAGGGCTCTCCAGCTCTGTATGCCACCGCAGCTACACAAAACACCATGATCCCCAATTCATTTTTCCGAGGATAAAAAAAAACCAAACAACAACAATTTGAAAGCAGCAGCAGCAGAGATTTAGAAAAGTCTACACAATCTTTGTTTGCATGCAAAGATTTTACTTCCAAAAACACTGTTAATAATGCAACAACAACTGGCTCATCATTCTCAAACTGTTTTGAGAATGATGAGTACCTTTGCAAGTGATAACTTGACCCACAGTTGATCCACCTCCAGTAGCCATTTTTTTTTTTGCCTCCTGTTCACTTGATGATACTTACAAAAGAATGTTGATGATCAAAAAGCACAAACTACAAAAACTGTAAATTCCAAGACCAGTACACAAATCTCAAACACAGCAAAAGCAGCACCAGCAACAGAAATTACAACTCAAAACCAAGAAGAAAAAACACCCACTCACTCACTCACTCACTCACTCATCCATGAAGCTCAAAACTCTCTAAAAACAGAAGCTTGTTATATGTGGGTGATGGGTGGTGGTGGTGGTGGTGGTGGTGGGTGGAGTATATGAAAGTGGGAAAGAAGAGGGAGTTGAAGTGGTAGTCACAAAGTTTTGTCAAAATTTTGTGGGAGAGTGATGGTGGTGGTTTGATTTGCTGCATGTGTGACAAGTGAAGCTAATGCAATTGATGATCATGTGAACTTCAATCAACAATACATATAACTGCAACAAATAACAACAACAACAACCACTTCTCATTGACACTACCATCATCTCTCTCTGTGCTCTGCAGTGCAACTCCTACATTCCATTTTAGACAACATGGGTGGTGCTGCAATTGGGTGCAAACTCAGTAGAAACACGAATTCCCAAATGTGGGATTTTGGGATTCTGGGATTTTGTTTTCTTTGTTTCTTACTTTCTCTTCTGCTCTTAAAAAAGTTCTCTCATGCATTTTTTTTTTGGTCTTCTTTGAATTTTCCTTCCTATTTGTCTCTGTGACAAAAACTTACACAACTTTCTTGGCCACCATGAATGTGCATTTTGATCAGTCCTGTTTTTTGGCTGGTTATATATATAGCCAAAAAACTATATAAAAAAATAATTTTAAAACTGCTAAAATCAAGTGCTTCTTGAGGTTTTTTATTTTCCAGAATTCAACCAAAATTTAATAAAATTTAGTCGGATTTCATTCATGATTTCAAATCATGTAGAGCCAAAAATTTAGAAGCTTGCATGTTCTCTTTAAATATAATATTGTATTTAGTTTGCAGCCCAACTTCGTTAAATCTTTTTGTGACTCAATGCCACTTTTGGCTACATCATGAAATTGACCCAAAAAACACTGATTTGGATTTCCCACTCCAGCCCCCCCTTTTTTTTTCTGGCTATCTGTATAATAGCCAGAAAAGCTATATTGAAAATTAAAAGCCTTGCTAAAATCAAGTTCTTTTAAAGATTTTCAGTAGCCAGAATTCAACCAAAATTTAAGAAAATTTGCCAGATTTTAACACATGGTATTCAAGTATGTACCCAAAAAT
>Ga0209208_10004163_pt1 | contig 20607 bp, 14 predicted proteins | sample S1TSphfallax_3_FD_187694 | JGI IMG/M metagenome (GOLD analysis project Ga0209208, IMG submission 187694) | Host-associated microbial communities from peat moss isolated from Minnesota, USA - S1T2_Fd - Sphagnum fallax MG (SPAdes) (version 2) | ecosystem: Host-associated > Plants > Peat moss >...
TTTTGCATGATTATTTACTGCTGAAAATATTTAATATATTTTCTTTTAAGATTCTGGCATAACCATTAAAAAATGGTTAAAGTGTCCTTTTCAGTGTTTTTTTATGCTGGGGGAATTTCGCCACTTGATGAGAAAAAAACATCGAGATAGCCATATTTGCATTATAGGTCCTTGCAAGTTGTCGGTACATAAAGGGGTTTCTAAAAGTTTTAAAATTTCTTTTTGACCTGTACATAAATTTGCCTAAGTCCTCTTGTGAAGGATCATCAGTTCACGTGCCCCAGGAAGTTTTTTTAACAGACCCTGATACTTTTTACTTGTTAAGTAATACATCTAAAGGTGCATTCACAACTAATGTTAAGTCAGTGTTAAGTGAAAATCTAGGTGGCATCTTAAGTGACACCCAATGTTAAACGGGTGATTGTTTAATATTAAGTGTATATTAACTCAACATAGAATTTTCATGGTAAATAAGTTTAGGTCCTAAATGATTAGCTTGGTGTTAGGCAACTTAATACTAGAATCCTTAAAACACCATGATTGAATGCACCTTTCAAATTATTATTTTCTCATGATTATTTAGTGCTAAACCTGCTAGGTTTTGATAGTTTGTAGGTATGTTTCTCCACTGAGTCCCACCGTGGGTTTCTCCAGAGCTACTTTTTTACAACTAGATTCTCATTGAATTTTTATACAAGTTTACCCACTTGCTTGTCATGTGATAATAACTTATAAGGGAGGTTGGAAGCTTGAACATGGGAACTTCTGGGCGGTATGTGAGAGATGCTCTGTACACCCATAAAGAGGAGGCGGTATGTGAGAGATGCTCTGTAACCCCATAAAGGGGAGGGGGATTGACTTTTAGTGTTAGGTGGTTGTTGACTTTTATGTTCCGTTAAATAAAAAATTTAAAATAATTCTGGTTTTGGTTTCACAACAAAATGAAACCTCGAATCCAGTTCCAGGTTAGGTCAGGCTCTTTGAACCAAATAAAATAGCATGATTCTGTTGCAGTTCTGAAAACCAGACTCAATTCCAAGTCTGGTTCCAAGTAATCTGAACTAGTATCAGTGGTTAACTTCTGATTATCCTCTAGTTAGCCCCCAGTTCTAGTCCTTTTTTTCTCCCTTTTTTGCAATAATTCCAATTCTGACTGTTGTTCTAAACATTAGTGGAATTGCAAATCTGATCCAAGTTCAAGATCGTTATTTAGTTTTGGATCTGATCCCAGTTCCAAAAATGGAACTCAAATCCAATTTAGTTTTTACTAACTAGAATCAGAATTGGCAGTTCTAACTAGTCAAACTGGGTTTAGGGTTTAGGGAACTTGCCCTTTATTGATTAGAATTCAAGAACCACAGCATCTGACCCAAGAGAACCTGGCTTGTGTTTGAACATGAGAACCTCATAGGGTTTGCCAAGAGAACTGAAGTGTTTGAACCAGTGTTGTCCAGTTTTTTATTTCAAAAAAATCTTTGTGCCTGTTCTAACTTTTTTTATTTTTGAATTCTTATGGAACCTAAAACCTCCAATTAAATCATTTTCTAAAGAATTTAGAGTTGATCCACTTTAAACATAGGTATGGTTCCATCTCCATTACACTCAATAAACCAATTGTTTTGGATGTAATATTAGTTTGTTCAACTAGTTCATACAATTCAAGATAAAGATTACTTAATATTAATTATGTACAATTAATCAAATGAAATCTTGTATGTAAAGTGTAAGGTCAAGCTTTTTTCAATAATGAAATTTTACTAATTTAGTTAGAGAACCTAATTTTAAATGGGGCAACACCTCTAGTTTAGGTTATAATCCAATTTTGAAAAGAGTTTGATTACTTGGTTAGGTTGCAATGGTGATTGAAAGAAAATGTAAAACCTTTGGTTCAAAGACCCTATAACCAGACCTGAACTCGTTGAAATTCAAGAAGTTGCCAACATTGGTTTGAATATGAAAGCTAAGATGGTCTAAGCTAAAAGAATTGGAGTGTTTCAATATGGGAACGTCACTGTGACCAAAGCATTTGAACGTGAGAACTTCATAATTCAAGCCAAGAAAAAATGGAGGTGTTTGAACCAATATTGTGCATGTGTAGGACTTAAAGTCTGTGTAAGTCTATAAGATGAGATGTGTAAGAATAAAACAAATACAATTATATGATTTTACGAGCTTATCTAAAACAATATAAAACATGATTTTTTATTTTGGGGGAGGGTTCAAATATTTTTTGGTGATGGGCCAATCAAAGTAGACCATTGCAACAGTGCATCGCACCTAATTTTAACTAATTCAACTAGTAATTAATATGACTCATAATAGTTCCTAAGCTTTTTGAAAAGCTAAGCCAAAATGAGTGATGGACAAATTTAAGAATGTAAAAGAAACAACAAAAAAATGAAATTTCCTGAAAATAGGAAATGACTGGGGATGGTAGTGAAATTAACAGAGACAAAATAAGGGCCCGCATGAGACGTAGTCAAGCACAGACTCGAATTCGATAAAGCCTGCTGCCAAGGGCTTAAGAGCCTAAAGACCCTTAACACTGAAACTTTAACTTTACCCTAAACAAGGTGCTCTCATCAACACTAATTTTGAAGTAAAGTTCTTTACCCTAAAGACCCTTAACCCTGAAACTTTAACTTTACTCTAAACAAGGTGCTCTCATCAACACTAATTTTTGGGGACCAGGTCTTTACAATCTTTACATGCATACTGAAACTGCCTTGGGCATGGGCTATAATGTGTAGGGTAAAACCCCATGGTGGGGGCGTTCCCAAGGTAAGGGGCCCAGGACAAACTGAAGGCAATTGCTAAGCCTGGCCCAACATTTTGGGAATGTCTCCCACCCTTGGGTTTTTCCCATTGTAAGGTACAAGGTGAAGGCTATATGAAGCTAAAGATACTAGATCTCGGCCAGGGTGAACCAGCACCCACACTGGTGGTACCTTCACCTTCTTGACTGAGGCCCTTTAGTGGCCAAATTAAAACCAAGAAATGTTGCATTTGGACTTGGAGACCTTGATTTAGCCTAAGCTAAGGACATTTCTAATATTTAGAAGAATTTTACATGAATTTTGGGGTATTTACCATGGGTCAAGTGTGAGTGCTGGTTCACCCAAGCCCCAGGTCACCGTGCATAGTCGGCAGATTCTGATACCTACTCCTTAAAAAGTGGAGGAAATTTTGCATCCACCATAGTGTTTTACCCATTTGAGAGAGTACTTCTCACCCACATCAGGTTTGATTCTATATGCTAACATTAGTATGGTTTGTGAAGAAGCATGGTCTGCAACTATTCAAAATCCAAGTAGGAAATGGACAATCAGAAACATTCATTAATGTGTGTGACTTTGTGCAATTTAATACCAGTAGCCTGGTAGATGAATCGAATTGCAAGTGACCTGGTCTTTATTTGATGTTAGGGTTGGTGTCTCACATTTGAGGCCATTGTTAACTAACATCTATGGGATCAAAAGGGCAACTACATCAATGTTTGAAGATGTTTGAAAATTCCAATTGGTTATAGAGCCCCATAAAGAAGACCAAGAGACAAAGGATGGCAGGGGAGGAGGCACGGTGCGGGCTCTGGGGATGGGGAGCCATAGAAGGCCTGATCCAAATTTAACTTTGGTTGATCATTCTCATGAAGACAACAAACATGGACTTCTTTTCATCAATCTGAAAACATTGTTTTTATCCCCAAACATAAACATTTGACTAAATGCAACAGTTTAATTTGAAGTGTACATGTGTAATATGTGTACCGTAAGATTCAAATAGGAAGATGGTTTATTTTCTTATGGCACAACAATTGGCCATCTTAACTTTATAAGTGGTATTGTCAATCGTGAATAGGTTTAGGATCAAAATTATGTATGTTTATTACATAGCTATGGAATCTCTGTTCTTGGTTGCACAAATATTTTCTCACCCCTCTATTATTTATGCATAACTACTATGCCACACCATCTACCATAAACTAAACACAAACACCACCAAAATCATTCAAAACCAAAAGCTCGAATCCTTTCACAATTTTATTCCATCAAATTTTGCATTCATACAACAAAAAAATTTCTATCAAGTGAAGGTGTCTCCAAGGTCATAAACAATCACTTATATACCAACCAAAAGGAAAGTAAACAAGAAATTTCCTAAAGTCTACCTCTCACATGGCCCCCCATGTGATTTCACATGCATAATAAAATGCAAAGACTTTCATATGACTTTTATATAATTTAATATGTGAAGGTCAATGCACCTTCATGTGCAAAAAACATTCACAAGACTTTTTGTATAATTTAATATGTGAAGGTCAATGCACTCTCATATGTAAAAAACATTCACAAGATTTTTTACATAATTTAATATGTGAAGGTCAATGCACCTTCATGTGCAAAAAACTTTCACAAGACCTTTATATAATTTAATATGTGAAGGTTAATGCACCTTCATGTGCAAAAGACTTTCACATAAATTAATATGTGAAAGTTAAACACTATGATTAAATTATGAAATCTTATTAATAAGTAAATCATCAAACTTACATATTAAATAATTACATAGGTAATAGTTGAATTTCATCATGTTACATGATTCCCAAACTCATTATGGATTTCGTCCTCAGAATCACATATCTAAAACCTTTTTCAATTTGTCATGATTAATGTGATTTAGATATGGTGAGCCATCGACATTTTCAAGTTCATAAAATCCATTATCTGTATACACCTTTTTGATAACAAAAGGTCCAAACCACTTGGGCAACAATTTCTTGTAAGCCTTGCGATGATGTCAAACGTTAAACATCATGACAAAGTCACCTTCCTTGAACTCCTTTTTTTTCACCTTCTTGTCAAAAACCTTTTTTTGTTGAATATGCGCGACTTTTATGGATTAGTGAGCTCTCAACTGCAGTTCATCCAGCTCATTAAGTTGCAACAATCAATGGCATTGGGATTCATCTGAAGGAAGTCTCATTGTTATGGCAGTACGTAAAGTCATTACTTCCAACTCAATGAGTAAAAGCACCTCCATCCCATAGGTTAACCGAAAAGGTGAGTATCCTGTGGTGGTTTTGTATGTGGTGTTGTAAACCCACACAATATGGTTGATCTTGATATCCCAATCACAAATGTTCACATGAACCTCAACCTCTTTTGCTAGCATGGAAAACAATGCCCTATTGGTCTTTTCTATTAGGCCATTAATGTTAGGCTTACACATAGTGGTAAACCTATGTTTTACTACAAGGCGTGTTAACAAGTTTTCCACAACTTCAGTTAGATTTTGGGGACCATTATTAGAAACAATTTCGAGTGGTGTCCCAAATCAAGTAAAAATTCATTCATACAAATCGTGCTACTTCTTATTTCATTGAAGACTTCAAGGCACGTACTTTTGCAAACTTTGTGAGGTATTTTGTGGCAACCACAATGAATCGATGCCCTTTTTTGGTCACTGGCAATGGCCCCATTAAATCAATTCCCCATTTCTCAAAAGGTCCTAAAGGTGACATGGGGTGTAGAAGGCCACTCATAGTAGACCTTTGTGCATACGTTTGGCATACATCACAACTCCTATAATAATCATTGGCATCCTTAAAGAAGGTGGGCTAGTAATAACCTACCTGCAAGATCTTTTCTGTTGTGATTCAACCCGCAAAGTGGCCTCCACAGAACCCATCATGAAATTCATACAAAAGACATGAAGTCTCACCCTTCCCAATGGTTTGTTGTAAAATATGATCTTTTCTTTAAAATAAAGTTGGTTGCTTATTATCAAATAATTTTGATTTTTGTGTGCAATTCATGTTCGCATCGCCTTTGTGGCTCCAACTAGAAACTTCATGTCGTCCAAGTATTGAATGATTTATCAGTATTCCTTAAGTGTTCCTTTTGCATTGATGGTCATTAATACAACATTTGGAAAATCATCATCTTCTGAAACATCACCCATTCCTTCATATGCCCTCGTAAGGCCATCAACATTACCATTCCGCCTTCATGGACGATGGACAATGTCAATGTCAAATTCTTCCATTAATAACAACCATCGAATAATTCAACCACTTGGATTGGACTTGTTGACCAAGTAGGTTAAAACCTTGTGATCTGTCACAATTTTAGCCTTGTACCCCAGCAAGTAATGGCGAAATCTCTTAAGAAAGAAAATAATTGCAAGACCTTTTTGTTCGGTCACAATATAAGTTTTTTCTACTAGAGTTAATTGTTTCCTAGCAAAATGAATGGGATGGTCATGCCCATTTTCATCCAATTGAGACAATGTGCTCCCCATAGTTTCTCTAGATGCATCACAATATACTAAAAATGGTTTGTTCCAATCTACAATCTAAAGGATTAATGTAGCTTGAAAAGTTGATTTAAAGTTCTTCAAATGCACGTTCCAACACTTCATCCTTCATTGGTGTAGGTGCATCTTTTCGGAGAAATTATGTTAAAGGATGTGTTTTTGCTGTAAACATGTGTATGAACCTTCGATAATAGCCCACTGACGCACTCCCAAGTCCCGGGGTGAACCCACTTGAGGGTTCACCAAAGTGTCATTGCGGAAAGTTGGGACTCGGAAGGCGCTCCCGACTTCTAGCACTATAAAGGGGTAGAGGGGCGTGCTAGAAGTCCCGGGATTAGACTAGGAAGAGGGACTAGAAGATCAAGCTTGATTCTGCATCCAAAACAAACCACAAGGTGCTTGTGTGGTTAATTCACATTCGGGAACACCCTTTGGTGTTGGGACAAGCCACGGGCACTTTGACACACAAGACTCACCACGGCCCGGACTCGGGGGAAGCCACCACCTTCCCCCATATATTATTCTCTGCAACGCTCCGCTGAGGCTACATCCAAATGGCTCTTTTTCCCGGGACTCCCAAGTTGGAGTCCAAAAATTGTCCCGAAATTGTCCCAGTTGGAGTCCCGGGACTTTGGGAGCTCATAACTCCCGACTGCGAAGTCTGATCGCAACAAGGTCTGAACCAAACTTGTAGCCCTCGTCGAGATCTTTCCAACGACGTATCGCACTCTCAATTCGGAGGTCGGGAAGAGGTCGATTCTCGACTTTTAATGGTCGGGAGTCAAACTGCCAGTTTGACTCCCGGCCCTTCCTTTGCCCATAACTTGGGTTACAGATGTCCAAATGGCCAATGCGAGGCCATTTTCGATATCTACGCTTCAAGAACTTTCCAATGACACCAAGAACACCTCAATGCGAGGTGTTTTGGGCCTTGCTGTCGAACCCTAAACATTCGGGAGTCCCAAAGGACCCCAAGTCCCCAACTTTGGGAGTGTTGAGCTTCACCCCACACTTGGCCAAAGTGGGGTTGCGACACCCACCATCCCCAAAAAACCTCGAAGGGCTTTCTTTGTGGTGGGGAAAGGAAGCTTTGAAATCCTATCAAGTTTTTCAGGATTTGTGGCTACCCCATTTTTTGACATAATGTGTCCAACCATCTTCCTTTCTGAAAAACCAATTGTGATTTTCCCAGGACTCAAAGTCACTCCTGAACCATCCAAGCATTGAAACAGTAATTCAAGTTTGGTAAGGTGAAAAGCTCTACCACTATAAACTCCAAAGTTGTCAATGAAAACTTGTAGAAAAAGGCCTAAAAATGGTTCAAAAACCTTGTTCCTCAAACGTTGAAATGTCCCTATAGCATTACACAAACCAAAAGGCATTATGTAACAAAATGTTCCCCGTGATGTGGTGAATGTGGTTTTCAATTGATCCTCCGGAGTAATTTTCACTTGGTGGTAGCCCCTATACCCATCTCTGAATGTGTACATCTCGTGCCCTGCTACCTCTTCTAAATTTTTTTCACAAAATGGCAAAGGGTATCGGTCTTTCTTAATTACTTTGTTAAAAGCTTTGTAGTTGACACATACCTTTAGCTTGCCATTTTTTTTTAACATCAATACCATAAGAGAAACCCATTTAGTTATTTCCACAAGTCTGATGAACCCTACTTCCAATAACTCATCAAGTTCCTCCTTCACCATTGTAGTGTACCTTGGATTCCACCTCCTTTGCTTAGTCCTAATCGGTTTGACATTTGATAACAATTCGATTTTGTGTTACTCCATAGTGATTTCCCTAAAGTCCTTATAGCTGAAAACAAACAAATGGATATACTTACGCAATAAATCTTCATATTGCCTTCTTTCCTTAGGACGAAGGTCTGGTCCTAGTTGAATCTTATTCACCCATTCCACAATTTTGCCTTTTGTCAACACGCATGGAGTTGGTTGGTCATCATCCCCTCGAATTCTTTGATTCGCCTGAAATAAAGTTCCAACCTTGGGGATTGCTTCCAAAACATACAACCTTATTTCCCCTTCACTGGAATCATCCGTGTAAATCCCTTTGGAACTGGAGCTTTGGTCTGTCTCCGATTCATCATCATACTCACTCGTTCCTCTGGAGCTTTTCACAATGTTAGCAAATGGAACTTTTTGTCGGTTAGGATGAATTCCAATGGTCATATATCCTTTGCCCCAATAGTTCCTTGTGTGCGACTTTGTTAACCAAGGCCTACCTAATATCATTGGGTAAGCCCCATCTTCCTATAATACCACATGGAAATCCACAATGGTGGAAACCTTCATTACAGTGATTGCAACATTGTTAATCACTCCTTCTGGCCTAATAACTTGTTTGTTAGCCATTTGTAGGGTTATTGAGGTTGATCTATCAATTTTCAATCCTAAGTACTTCATTGCAAGAATTGTCATCACATTAACTCCTACCCCTCCATCCGCCAACACTCCATGCAACATTGATCCATTACATTGCACATTAATGATTGGATCACATTCACATTCAGCTGCTATGGCATTCAAAGGTGTGGGTACCTTTGGGACTTTAGGTGCTGACAACCCCTTCCTCAACTCCCTTCAAGCTGACAACACCATTGCCACCAATTGTCCAATGGTGATGTCTGCTTTCTGTGACCCCACATCCTTCACCACATAATATGGACCAAAATCTCTAGAAATTGGAAAGTCTTGGAATCCAAACCTCCGCCTTCAACTCTTCTTCTTTTCTTTTGGGGCTTTTGCCATCTCCTTGAACCTTTTGACGTTTACATCAAGATGAGCAGTGTCCTCCATTGGTCATTTAGTTTGGGCCATGACATCCATGACATCGTTAGGAATCTTAAGGCTCCTTTCCAAACCCATCAAAGCCTTTTCTTGCCCTCATTCATCAGTTCAATTAAATGTACTTGAACTTTGCCCTTCTCCTCTACAGAATATCTTTGAGTAGAAGGACCCACGTTTTCCTTGGTAGACAAGGTTGGCAAGTTTGGACATTCTTTTGAATAATGTCCCATCTCTCGACACTTGTAACATTGAATTGTTGACAAATCCCTTTCCACATTTTTACTCTTGTTCATCCTTGGCTATAGTAGATGGAGGTTCAATTGGTTCATTTGATTTATCATTTATTCCATTGTTGACTCTATGCGAATGTTCATTTCTGGATGCTTTCGTAGTTCAAGTTCAGTCAATAATTGAACTGCCTTTCCATGGGTTGCATAGTTGGTCGTGGAACTTCCTCCATGTTCACCTCCTTCTTTTCAGCCACCATTGTCGCTTCATCAAATGTCTCCTCTTGTTCATATCTCACTTATTGTCGTAGTTCTGACAACAAACCAATGGTGAAATGTTCCAGCACCAATGCATTGATTTCAACAAAAATTGGATCAATTTTTTCATGACCTTATGCCCTAAAACACCCCTAGAGTTTATTCTACAATGTCATTGTTCTTTCCTTATACTTTCTCATTGATTCTAAAGCCCCTTGTTTTAGTTGATTTAATTATTAAGTTTTGGTAGACATCCTTCATAGAAAATTCCTTCATTAGGGCTTTAATTATGTCATTCCATGATCCCTTCAATGCTTCTATCTGTCACTCAAACCAATGTGATGTTGTACCCTCTAGGAATTCAGGAAAGAAATTAAACCATTTTGTAGTTGTTCTAAGCCCCATACCAATACACACTCTTTTATATTCCCTCAAAAATACTTCAAGATCTTCATCCTTACTTCCCCTAAAAACTGGAATAACCATGGTGATTTTTTTTTAAAAATTTAATAATATTATTATTATTAATTTTAAACCACACCAAATTAATTAATTTTTTTTGACCAACTGCACTTAACTTTCATAATCTCTCTTCATGAATAAGGAAACTCCCAATGGCTCGGATTGCACTTGTAATAAAATTTTCCTATCTTCTCGATGTAACTCTCTAAAAGGACTAAACATCTCCAACCTTGCAATTATCTTATTTAAATGCCTGGATTGATAAACAACATTTACAAAATCATGGCCATCACAAGTATTAATGACACCCCCACTCCACATGACATGCAAGTTATTGATCTTGGCATAGTCCGAACTTGCATCCTTCTTCTTAAGTCAAATGAATAAATGTTGTTCTAGTGTGATCACCCTCTAACGTTGCTTCACAAATTCCGAGTCAGGTTGAGGTCCAGATTCTTCCTATCGTCTACGTAGTTGTGACACTAACACACTTGGTTTAGCTACAGTTCTAGGCTTTTCAATAGGTCACAACAAGTTTTTCAACATGTGAACTTGGCCCAACAACACCTAATGTCAATGATGGGGTTCGTTTCCTATCTTTTGGAAATTGTGTACCAAGGGAATAAGAAGCCTCCCTTCATGGTGACATTAGTGTTTTATCTAAAACATTAATACTAAAAATAAAACATATATATCTTTTATCTCTTTCGAAAATCTACAACATTTTTTATATAAGAACAAAAAAATCTCAAGGTTTCAACAAGGTTTAACAATCATGAACCTATTCATGAACGTTTACTATCTTTCATAAATTTTCTATTTACATTCTCTCATATGACTTAACATGTGCCATTTTCTTTTCCCTTCTTGCTTATAACTTTTCTTTGCGAAACTTTTTAGATTCCCACAAATCCAACTCTAGTTCGTGCCTAGGATTACATGTGAAATCCAAAAGTAAACTTGGGGTCAAACAAAATGACTCATGTTTATGGTCTTCATGATCTTGCTTTACACGTCCAATTGTGTAACAAACTCGACTTGGTTTGCCTCTCGTAATTTCCATTGCCACAAATTGAATCTCCTCCACCCATGTTGTCACTTCTATCCATGATTCGAGGATAAATAAATCACCTTACATCTTTCGTTCTAAAACAAAACAAATAGTTTGTTCTTTCTTTTTCTTTTCTCTTCTTCTTCCTACCAAACTTTCAACAACATAATTAAATCCCACAACACAAAGAACATAGACTCGGGTCTCAGCAACAGAACCAAAAGATGTCAATCACAAACGGATTTAGGAAACTATGTATGTTTATTACATAGCTATGGAATCTATGTTCTTGGTTGCACAAATTTTTCTTCACTCTTTTATTGTCTATGCATAACTACTGTGCCACACCATCTACCATGAACTAAACACAAACACCACCAAAACCATTCAAAACTAAAAGCTCGAATCTTTTCAAAATTTTATTCCATCAAATTTTGCATTCATACAACAAAAAAAATTCTATCAAGTGAAGGTGTCTCCAAGGTCACAAACAACCATTTATATACCAACCAAAAGGAAAGTAAACAAGAAATTTCCTAAAGTCTACATATCACATGGCCCCCCATGTGATTTCACATGCATAATAAAATGCAAAGACCTTCATATGACTTTCATATAATTTAATATGTGAAGGTCAATGCACCTTCATGTGCAAAAGATTTTCACATAAATTAATATGTGAAAGTCAAACATTATGATTAAATTATGAAATCTTATTAACAAGTAAATCATCAAACCTATATGTTAAATAATTACATAGGTAATAGTTGAAATTTCATCAAATTATAATATGGCCAAGAGTAAAGTGTTAGAAATGTAGAACATATATTGAGGACATAGTCAGGTGGAGGACAATTTGGTCATCTTGATCAATTAGCTTATCTATGCTTAGTCCACCATATAAGTTGATGATATTTTAGTGCCATGTAGTCATAAGAGCAGAATTACACAACTACAAACAAATATTCTCCACTAGGGTCATTGCACAGGGTTAATATCATTGCATTGAAACTACCATTCCACAATAGCATGCAAGTCTTTGAACACCTAAAGTTGTTGGATTTCTTGGACAAAAAATATAACCACTTTTATGACGGCTTAAGTCATATGTGAATGAGATGAAATAAAGGCTAACTAATATTGAAGCAAGACAAATCATGCTACAAAAATCAATATGGATAAGCTATAGTGTATGTTCAGCTAGCTACATTCAGCAATTTTGACCTTGCACTCATAAAATTGTTTGCCTTCAAGACAATTGTAACAAAGTTTTGTAACCTCAAGAACCTTGAAGGAATTCCTTGTGAAAGATTGTATCTACCAAGTTGGCCAACACTATGGGGGTTTAAGCGACCTAAACGATGATGCCAAAGATCAAGAATCCTTGAAGACTAAATAACTCCTATTTGAAATTTGGGCTCATTCATAATGTAGTAGTACAAGTCTACTAGAACTAACCTCACAAATACACCTTAATCTACAACCATATCAAGCCCATTAAAAATAAAACACTAATCATTATTGAATGTCAAGACAAAGCCATTGTCTATTATTGTATTGAATGACACCAAGTTCCAAGTTATAGGTAATGTTAAGCACATATTAAATTCATTTCTAAATTGTATTTTTCTGAAGTCCTACTTGTTTATAAACTCATCTTTCAGCGAAAAAGGTCTGGTTGTTAGTGATAGACATGATAGTACCATATGTGCCCATGATTGTGATTTTACTTAAAATTTTTGATGGGATTGGGTTTCTTGTGACATGAGCAAAGCACCTGAAATCAATGAACCTTCCATTCTTTCAATAACATATTTTGTTTACGAAAGGATCCTATTCCTAATGTATCATAAAAACACAAGCAAATGGTTATATAAAATCATCTACAACAATTATTTGAGTATTTTTGGTGAATTCTATTATTTCAAACAAATTACAAAAATAATCAAAAATTCTAATAAGGTGCATTTGACTAAAAACCACCATATTTAAATTCTATAAAGAACTAAGGGCCACATCAAATAAATCTATTGAAAATGATGACATCGCTTGATATCATGGTCAAATGGTGAATGAAACATATGGTCAACTATGATGGTATACCCCATTTAACTAGTGACCAATGCCATGACACCATGTGACAAATTTGATTATTATTAAATAAATCAAATCTATTTTCAAAGGTTTAATTTTTATTGTCCATGTATTATGATCTTTGATCCATGCACATGGACAAATAGTTTTTTGTCATGTGACGCACATAGGTAAGTAAGTAGGCTTAAGTAAGACTTTTGAAGAAGAAAGTTCAATCTTTAGGATTTTTTTTTTTGATTGGTTCATTCCAAATAGAGTTTTCCTTTTTTATGTTTTTAATTCACATCTAGTTATATAACTTATAAAATTAAAAGTTGAAAAGAAAAAAAATGTTGAATAATTTTTTTTTTCACAACCTAATCCCAACATAATCAAGTGAATGCAACAAAAACAATGTTCACTACTATGATAGTCCTTTTTTTGTTCTTTAGCTAAGCCTTGAAACTTTAATACCATGTTGAGTTTTGTCTTACATATTGATTGACCACACTTGTGAATCATCACATAACATAATGAAACAAATACCCATATAAGGGAAAGTTTTCAAATTCCCTTTGTAATCATGAAACTAATTGAATTAAACCTCCATTATGTAATAGTTTAGCATATTTATTTTTACTGTGTGCACACGCATCGAAGGATACTTGCAATTGAGGGATGGGGCAATCCAAGTCATATTTGAAGCGTTATGGAAAAAATTGGGAAACTAGTCAAAAGTTTAGGAAGATTGGTTGAATTGTAAATCAAGCACCTGCCCTTGGGCCAAAACATGATATAATTCGGGCACAATGGATTTCAAATATCTTGTGGGAAAACATGTTAAAAAGGGTATGATGGTGTAGATGCTCTGAGATGGAACCTAGAAATTGAACCAATTGCCATATAGTTAGAGTTATTACAATTATCATTTTTTTTTGGACTTTTTGAGATTTTTATGGGTTGCTCTTTGTTGAAGAAAATATAATTATTTCTGACAAACTTGAATTTTTTTTCTCACACATGAATGGTAAAAATAATGAATTTAAAAAAATAATGCGGCTTAAACAATTTCTTCATTTGTGGACACATGTGGTCATGGTTGGTGCATCAAAATAAAAAATAATAATTATGAAAAGACAAATGAAATATGAATTTAACAAAAGTTCAGTGCAAAAATGTTATTTTTCACAAGTTTCAAGCTTGACAATAATTAAATGTAGTCTAAAACTTGAAATGAAACTAAAAAAAAAAACTATCTTACACATCAAAACTTTGTTTCAATTTGTTGCAATTCTAAAACTGTGTGGACCAAGAATATAGACTATAGTTAATGCAAGATATTTTTCAATGATAACTACAAGTAACACATATTCTTATGGTAGTATATTTGTGACTCATTTTAATTAGTTATGGTGGCCACTAAAGTTCTATGTTTTTAATATTTTGATTCACATCTTTGATTGGCCCATAAAAAAATTATAAAAAAAAAACCTTTGTCCACAATCCCAAAATAGATATTATGATGTAATCTTTTCCTTTGGGATACTTGTATAGGTTACAAGAGTAGAATTTAGGGCAAAGGATATCAGATAAAATGAAAAGTTATTGGGAACTTGGGGAACATGTTGAAAATTCATTGGGAATTTGATGGGAACACAATGAAAACTTCATGTGAACACTTTGAGAACAAAAGAAGTCAAACACATCCACCCTCCCCCCAAAAGAAGAAAAAATTAACCCTTCACGTGCATGCTACCTCGCTTCATTGGCTACAAGAAATTTTTTGTATGTTCAAGTTTTTTGTCATTTTTGGCTTAGCCTAATGGCATGAACATGAACTATGGGTTAGAAAACATAGTTACAATCCACTTCTCAAGGACATCCCCTAGGCTTTGGGTGAACTAATAGCCCCACTAGTACCATGGTAGAAGACCCTAAATTTTGTTTAAATCGTCTTTAAGTATTAATGAAAAAATCCCATATATGCTTAAATCAAATTAAGGTCTCTAAGTTCAAATCTAACTTGTTTCAAGATTAATATGCACACCAAGAAACCTCATTATAATTTGATGGTACTAGTGTTATAAGTGTCAATTCACCTTAGCCAATCACCTTTGTGAAAGTAAATTCTTTTTGAATCACATACCCAATAAGACTAAATAATCCAAGTTCATCCAAACAATAATGAAAGCACATTAAGGTGTCTATTTTACACTAGTTGAAAACCCTTTTTGAAAATTTATTTTCAATGTATTTGAAAATTGGATTAAATATGAATATTTTGATACAATTGAACATTTTTTTCTATTTTTGATTTCAAGTCATGATATTGTAAAGCATTTACAAAAGTTCTTAAAATAACTCAAGAAAATAATCATTTTTATCTTTAAATTTTTTTATAAACATAGTTAAAAATTTTAAAAATTTGAAAAGTTCATAACATAATAAATTAAATTCATATTCCACTCCTTCAATTCATCTTTACTTTTTAAAAAATCAACCATACACCCAAGCGGACACTTAATGTAAAGCTTGGGATCTATGTGTATCAAACAACCATTTTTAGGCGGTATTAGATAATTGTTCAACATTTTTTTTATCATCCTATTATTTCAAATTATTTCATACCTTATATTATAATTAAATTTATTATTTGAATAAAATGCACTATATTTTTTAACTAATTAACTTATAATTTTAACCCAACAACCAATATATTGCGCCCTATAATTTTACTCATGTTTTCTACTTTTTTTTATTAGTGTCTTCCACAAGATCATACAATGTTTTGAAGTTTTAAATACATTACGAAATAAAAATTCATATTCATAAGTTCTACATGGTGTTATAGAAATTGTCATCAAAATTCAAAAGTTCATTGCTCATTGAATATTCAAAATATTGATGTATTTTTTAAATTATTGAAATATTAATTCTATTAACATTACATATGTGAATCTCTTTTCTGACATTTCAAAAAACTACTAATGTTTTATATCTATGTATAAAAAATGTAAGAAAAACATGTGTGATACCAGAAAAGAGATCATGTAGTGTGCTTACACCCACAACGACAACAAGGCTAGATGTATATTTTATTGATGTACTGGTGATGAAACCTTCAACCCTCCAATGAAAAATGAATAAAATGACGAATTTATATGAATGACTTTAATATGTGTGTGGTGATCTAAATTATCATTATTATCGTGCAATGGTTACCATAGCATGAAAAATATCTAACAAATCTTGACAATATTTTCCGAGTAATACTTTTGGCATCCATGTTTTTATCATAGCATTTGGCTATCTTTATCCACCACAAAATCTGCTAGTTATATTGGTTTTGCTATCCCATTCAAGGTAATAATTAGGTGTGTATAATACATACATTATAACAAGCTTACAAATAAAATTTCAACTTTCACAACCCATTTTTCCACTAATCTAAGAAATGAAATACAAAAAGTTACAAAACTGTCAAATGAAGCTTTGTTGATTCCATCAGAAACTCCAGTAAATCAGAAGCTCCTAGCCAATAGCCATAGATTTTAGAAATTAGAAAATCAGTAGAGGATACAAAGCTCAACTTTGTAATGCACATCATGGACAGCACACCTACATTTGTGAATTGAAAAATCAAACTCACCTCAAAAAAAAAAAACCTAAAACGACCAGTTGGCTGGGGAAAAAGCTCTTGACTTCTGGAATGTACTCCAATGGTTAAATACATATTTAAACTTTAATTTAAGTTTGATTTTTAGAATGTGAATTTTTAAAAAAAATAATGATAAATGAAATGGGAGCAATGATGATGATTCATTGGAGTTGGTTAATGAGGTAGGAAAACTTAAAGTTTCATATGTAGTGGTCATCATATGGACAATTCCAAATTGGAATTTATTTAGCCCATTCCCAAATAAAGAGGCATTGAAAGATCTTTCTTCAAATTTGTGTTCTTTTAAATTTTTTGCCTTCCAATGCCATATTCATGAATATAATTTCAATGCCTTCTCCAGCAATTTGCATTCCATTTCTCTTTTATTATTGAATTTGAATTCAAATCAAATGAATCTTAATCAAATTGTGACTTGAATTCACATGAATTGGAATTTAATTCAATACAATTAAATCCAAGAATCCAAAATTTTAATTCAATTCAATTCAAGGTGCATGCAATGTCATTCAATATTTTCATTCAAATGAAATTTAATTTTCACAAAATCAATTCATTTTTTCATAAATTAATCAATTGCTAGTCACTAGTAGTGCATAGTAACATGAAGCCCAAGTTGAATTATATCCACCCTTCATCATCTTCTTCTTCTTCTAGGCAAATTCCTGAATGCATTTTTGGAACAGATTTTGGTTTCTGTCAGTCACAAAATGTGCACAACATATATTCCTCACACATCCCAGTGTACATAACTGGATTTAGAGACTTACAGAGCTGAGCTGAAAGTTGGGAGGCGTTAGAAAAAGGTTGCAACACGTATAATAGCAAATGAGGGAGAATTCTTTCAAGTAGAGACAGTTTGGACTTGAACTTATGTACAAAGAAATTAGCTGGATCTGCATTATGATCAAGTGTCAGTAAATCTGGGAATGAAGTCAGTTGGAGAAGAGATCGGAAAGAGTTGATCCTCCCGACAAAAAATATTGTTGAGCTTCAATGGAGGGGAAGCTATAATTGGGGAAGTCATGATGATCAATCTGTGGTTTAAACATCCTCAGCCAATCCTACTGATGGAGGCGCAGCAGAAATTGAAGCCTTGCATATGAGTATATAGTAAAGCTCACTCATCAGCATAGTGAGGAAAGTAAAGGCGGCTCCAAGGGCAAACACGGTTGATTTCAATTCCGTCGCACAGAAATTTTTCGGTTCTGTAAGATGTTTATGATTCTCAATTGCTCCTACAATAAGGAAAATAAAAGCGGTAGCGAAAAACACCCTGCAACAGAAGCAGAAGCTCAAGACCATCATTTTAGTACATGCACTCCACTAGCACCAATGACAGATGCAACTCCACTGGTGCTTATTATGTGACCCTGCAAATAAAACTCGGATAAAGAAAAGTCGAAAGTCTAAAGTCTAGATAAATATGCCGGTTTGGCTCAGGGCCTAACATTTTTCTATAGTTCGCTGAGGTTGGTAAATGGCACAGCAAAGCCTAACCGCGGCCAGAGAAGACTGTAATAAATATGATCTGATTACATGTGCTGCTCCCTATTTCTGATTGGTCAATCATAATGATTCGTCGACATGTGATTTGCCATAATGATTGGCCCACTTTGTCGTTTCCTATTAGTAGTCACCTACTTATTTGCAGTAGCAGTTTAAATTGTATGTATGGGGTTGGAAAAAAGTAAATGACTAAACTTGGATGGGAGAAATATTTTTGCAGGGTAACATATTGATGAGCACCGCTGGACATGCTCTAATAAGATTATCCGTTAATTCATCTAAAACAGTAATCTGGATTAGTACAATTTCATTATTGAAAAAAGCTTGACCTTACACTTTACATAAAAGATTTCATTTGATTAATTGTACATAATTAATATTAAGTAATCTTTATCTTGAATTGTATGAACTAGTAGAACAAACAAATATTACATCCAAAAAATTTGGTTTATTGATTGTAATGGAGATGGAACCATACCTAGGTTTAAAGTGGATCAACTCTAAATTCTTTAGGAAAATGATTGAATTGCAGGTTTAGGTTCCATAAGAATTTTTATAAAAAAAAAGTTAGAACAGGTACAAAGATTTTTTTGAAATAAAAAACTGGACAACACTGGTTCAAACACTTCAGTTCTCTTGGCAAACCCTATGAGGTTCTCATAAGCTAGGTTCTCTTGGGTCAGATGCTGTGGTTCTTGAATTCTAATCAATAAAAGGGCTTGGTTCCCTAAACCCTAAACCCAGTTTGACTAGTTAGAACTGCCAATTCTGATTCTAGTTAGTAAAAACTAAATTGGATTTGAGTTCCATTTTTGGAACTGGGATCAGATCCAAAACTAAATAACGATCTTGAACTAGGATCAGGTTTGCAATTCCACTTATGTTTAGAACAACAGTCGGAATTGTAATTGTTGAAAAAAGGGGAGAAAAGAAGGACTAGAACTGGGGGCCAACCAGAGGATAATCAGCAGTTAACCAGTGATACTAGTTCAGATTACTTGGAACCAGACTTGGAACTGGGTGTGGTTTTCAGATCTGAAACAGAATCATTCTATTTTATTTGGTTCAAAGAGCCTGACCTGAGCTGGAACTGGATTCCAGGTTTCATTTTGGTGTGAAACCAAAACCAGAATCGTTCTAAATGTTTTATATAACCGAACATAAAACTCTAGAGCCACCCACCACTAAAAGTTAATCCCCCTCCCCTTTATTGGGGTACAGAGCATCTCTCACATACCGCCTGCCCTTTATGGGGGTACAGAGCATTAGTCACATATGGCCTCCCCGTTATGGGGGTACAGAGCATTTATCACGTACCGCGTCCCCTTTATGGTGGTACAGAGCATCTCTCAGATACCGCCCAGAAGTTCCTATGTTCAAACTTCCAACCTCCCTTCTAAGTTATTATAACATGACAAGCAAGTGGGTAAACTTGTATAAAAATTCAATGAGAATCTAGTTGTAAAAAAGTAGCTCTGGAGAAACCCACGGTGGGACTCAGTGCAGAAACATACCTACAAACTGTCAAAACCTACCAGGTTTAGCACTAAATAATCATTAGAAAATAATACAATATTTCTACCCTGGGGGTGTAGGGAAATAAGAGAGACAAATAATTATAGGTGTAGGGTAAAGCCCCCTTTACCAGAATAAGGGCCCGCATGAGACATAGTCAAGCACAGACTCGAATTTGATAAAGCCAGCTGCCAAGGGCTTAAGGGCCTAAAGACCTGCTCCAAACATGATCCACCACAGGCCAAAAAAGACAGAAAAAGGAGGCAAACAATTTTGAGAACAAAACACTCGCTCATGTGGGCATTTTTTTTTTTGAAATGCTCACTGAAAAGTGCTAACTAACCCTAAATAAGCCCTAAATAAGGTGCTCTCATCTACACTAATTTTTGGGGACCAAGTCTTCGCAATCTTTACATACACTAGTGGGTGCCTATGGCCGAAGGCCACTGTGAAGCCCCTGTGTGAAATCCAGGTCCCAAAATTAAGATCCCACATCCTGAAAATCACGTCCTAAAAGTTTTCAGGTTTCGGTCTTGGAAACCGCGAGTGTGAAAATCCAGGCCCCAAAGTTGAGATCCCAAGTCTTGAAAACCATGTCCTGAAAACCATATCCTAAAATTTCCCAGGCCCCAAAGTTGAGATCCCAAGTCCCGAAAACCATGTCCTGAAAACCATAATAAGTCCTGGGCAGTTTAGGGCAGAAAAAAAAAAAAAACC
>Ga0209208_10004164_pt1 | contig 20605 bp, 16 predicted proteins | sample S1TSphfallax_3_FD_187694 | JGI IMG/M metagenome (GOLD analysis project Ga0209208, IMG submission 187694) | Host-associated microbial communities from peat moss isolated from Minnesota, USA - S1T2_Fd - Sphagnum fallax MG (SPAdes) (version 2) | ecosystem: Host-associated > Plants > Peat moss >...
TGCCTTTCTGACGAAGGATGCGGAATTGCTCAGGACTAAGCACGGTTCTCCATTCCTCCTCAGTCTTTTGCACCGGTGCAGCAGGGGCTGTGGTTGATGCTGCCATCGCTCTTATTACTATTAGTCTGGTCTAGAGTAGTTTAGTCTGGCAGGCTGGCTGGCTGCGTAAAAATTGATAATCTTTCCCGAACTGGATTTGAGAGCTCACTCCGAGACTGTCACAGTAGCCACAAAAGCTAGAAAAAAACAGCTTGACTGCCACAAGAAAAAAAGTGGAAGGAATTGTAGACGATGATGGAAAAATGACGATGATGATGAGAGAAGAGAGAGGAGAGCTGATGAGTCGCTGATAGACGTTCTTTTGTGTGTGTGTATACCTGTTGTTGCAATCGAAGCTCCTCAAGGATTTATAAGAGCGTGTCGATGTGAGGGGAGGAGAGAGTGAGCAAAGAAGAAGCAGCAGGAGGAAGAGAAGAGGAGGAGAATCGTATCATCCTTGTGTTTCCCGGGAAGCTGCGATGCACGCATGCGACAACGACTTTGCGAGCGAAAGACGCAGAGAGGCGCAGGTGCAGCGGGGGTTTCGCAGCGACGACAACGGAGGGAAGGAAGGACGAAACGCGGCAGAAGCCGAACGAACCGCGACACCAACAGCACCGGCGTCGCAAGCAGCACCACGACACGGCACCCTCTTACCCTTATAGATACCCAGAACCATTTCAAATACCCGCCGGTTGTTTGAATGCATAGGAATGGACACAACTCTCTTAAGATTTTTATTTTATTTTTTGGAGGGCAGTGACTCTCTTCTTCTTTTTTCGACTTTGTGATGTGGCGAGGTGACGGTCTTTCAATAGCCGATTTAACCACATTTGGCTATTCACAAAATATTGAAAAGTGAAAAGAAAAAAATCTAATTAATTTCCTTGTATATTTTTGGGTATCCTACTACTTTAACCATGTAAAGAAATATGGTGATTTTTATAGAATTTTTTTCCCTTCTTTTTATGTTCCCATAAGATTATCAATAATCCATCATTATTCATGTCAAATGTTAAATTTAATTTTTAACTAATATAGTGTATTCATGGATATTATGAAAAGGTACATGTTAATTTGTCTTTTTGTATTCATGTTGGTGAATAAAGAAAGGGGATGAAATAGTTATAAAAATTATTTTTAAAAAACAAAATGAGGTAGTTATTAGGAAGAAAGTAAGATAATTAGGCTTGGAAAGGAGGTAGTTATATTTTAAATGTTTTTTAAACCATCCAAGGACAACAATACGGAAAATTATGCAAAATCAATAAGGAACTTATAAAAGACTATAAAAAAACCACCCCTATACCAATTTTTCCAAATTCTTGTCACTGAAAGAAATAGATAAATTTGGGCTCCTCGTTAATTCGCACTACCAATGACAACAATCAAATTATATTAATTTTTTTGTAATAAAAAAATTCAAAATATATATTTTTTATAAATTTCACTATGTGTCATTGTGTTTCATTAATAAAAAATTCATTCTTGCCAACTAAAATTTTATTCATTAAATAAATTCACAACAAGATACAAACAGAAAAAAACATCAAAAAGGTGCAAGAAAAACAACAAAAAAAAATTGATTCTAAAATGAAATTTAATCTATAACGAATTATAATCCCAGAATGGCTCTGGAATTGTCAGAGCGACAATCACCGAAATCCCATCCTTCATAAACCAGTTCCAATGAAACCCTAAAATGCCTATAAAAATCCTTATATTGAGCAATGAAATCCAATTGCAATGAATATTTTATAAGACCATGCCTTTAGACAAGGATTCCACATTTGCTTGTGTCTACAAGCCCTTCACACTAGAAGTAGCTTGGACCTTATGGTGAGAACTAAAGGATCTTCAAGCACACCCATCAAATGTACTTAATAATTTACAATTTGTGATATGTGTCTTAACTATTGTGGCATTACACACAAAAATATGTATGTTGTGAATGTAGAATCGAATAATGGGGTGAAATAAAATTGAACATTATCACTCATACTACTTAGAGTTCTCATAAATGAATTTTAAAACCATTGTTTTCTCATTTCTAGATGTTGATTTTCAAATGCCATTTTATGTATTCGCACCAATCATAACTATTGATTATGCTTTGAGAGTTTGTGTGAAATTTGAACAGAATTTCAATTTGGCAAAAAAACGAGCTTGATTTCTACTCAAACATGGTATTCCTTTATTGAATCTACCAGCACTTGCAGATTGGCAATTGCATGAAGCATAAACGCCTTCTTGATTAACCTACAAATCTATGGCGGTGTGAAAGCTGTTTAGTTAGCTTCGAATAAACACAACACATCAAAACGCAGAACTTCCTCAAATGTTTAACCACAATTTCATAGGGTTTAGGGCCTCACACAATGCACGTTTTTTTGGTGTCAGGTGGTGACGCAGAAAGCATTTTTGAAGCAGGAGTCCATCTGCCCAACATGCAGAGGCCAGGGAAAGATAGTCCAGGTATAATAAGAACCACAGTGTTGTTTTATTTGCACTTTTAATCGATTTCTTTCCATATTGTCCACAATCATGTTACATTCCTAGGGTTTAGGGTTTAGGGAAAGGTTAGTCATTGAACAAAGGCAAAAGTGTACAGCCAAATTTTTCACATCGCTGCCAGTGAGGGCATTATCAAAAATCATTACCATCAAACACCAAACCAGACAACCAGTGCTCAAGATAAAAAAAGATTTCTGACCCTGCGGATTCCACCACAAGTAGTACATGTCTGCAGTCTGGCTCCAGGAGGAAAGCCACTCCCATCTGCTCACCAACAACAACTGGGTGTAGATGATCAGCGTATAACAAACCAATAATATTTTATTGTATTTGAATTGTATTTTACTCATATGGACCTAGTATCTCCATTTCATTATCAGTGCCTGCCTTCTTGATATGAGATGTGTGAGAAACAATATCTTGCAATTGTAAAACTTACTGCAAGCAGGACATGGCATTGGCATGGAAAAGGACACTAGTTTTGTACAGCCTTCAACAGCCTCTCACAATGTTAACTCCACAGTAACAACAACCTGGCCACCTCATCAATCTAGATACCCATCAGAGCCAGAGATTTTTCTTTTTCTTTCTGCTGCTGCTCAAATAAGGAGATACCCAGAAAAATACAATCATACCAGGAGTTTTGTTCAAGAGCTCTTGGGACACTGTGATTATAGGGATTTTAGTATTTGAATGATCTTCAAAGCACTATGAGAACTAGATGTCATAACATGAGTCCTAGAAAAACACTCACTGGGACATTCTGGTGGACAGCAGCTTGGTCTCCAAACATTGATTTGAAAATCTGGAAGCAAGTTCAACAAAACCCAAGTAAGTGTCCATGAACCCAATTCTTCTCTTGTACAAGGCAGCGCCAGAAATTCCATGATTCACAATTCTATCACAGGGGTGCTGCAAAGAAGCTTAAATTATCCCAATTGATGATACCTTACCTAATCCATTCCAGCCCCAAATGCATCACCAAATATGGTCTCTGAGAAGCCTCCAAACCCTCCACCACCTCTCACTCCACCTCCTGTAAATGGACTTCCTGCATGTGGACTTCCTTCATATGCTCCTCCTGCAGTAGCTTGCTCATATGCCTCATGCCCAACCTAATCAATACCCACAGAGAGAGTTTAGGTGAATCATCAGTCTGCAAGAAAACCAACAAAAAAATGGGAATTTGGCTACTACCCATCTATGTGAAAGGATGACCAAAAGAAAACCAAACAAAAGGTGCAACAACAACAACAACAACAACAGCTGATTCTGACCAAAAATCAGCTACCCTTGTGTTGGAATGACCATTGTGGTTTTTTGAGTGTAGAACCATATCTAAAGAGAGATAGAAAAACCCTGAAATCTTTGGGAAGAGATAGTTCTAGAAAAAAATACAAAATTCAAGAGATATCTCTCACCTGATCATACATGGCTCGTTTCTTGTCATCCTTCAATACCTGCAAAAAGGAATTTATAAATTAGGGTAAGCTTTCATATCAGCTGGAGATCCAATTCATAGACCTGATGACTCCAGCAAGTGGAGAAGTCGGACAAATTGTAGCAATTTCAACATTGAGGTTAGGGTTTACAGTTTGGGATTATTGCTCTTACGATGTCCCACCAAGCTCAGTCTTTGACCGCATGAGTTCACCAAATTCATGTAGGTTAATGCAAAAACTTTAAACCATGTATGTGTTCTTCAAGGGATGAAATCTAATGCAACAATTACACCATTGAGAATTCAAAGAAAGCTCTTTTCTCTCTCACCTCATAAGCTTGTTGCACATCCTGAAACTTTTTTTCTGCTTCCGGATTTCCTTTATTTACATCTGGATGGTACTTTTTTGCCAACTGCTCAAAGACCCAGCACCAACATCATCATCATCATCATCATTCACCCATTAGTGATACTAACAGTGCAAGAAGCATGTGCACATGTTGTTGTCTCCTAATTCCTCACTGAGTTGAGTCTCAGTGACCTTCCAAGCTCTGAGCTATGGATTGTGCTATTTAGAAAAACCAAAAGCCCAAAACACTCATCTGCAATGCAAATCTCAATGTCTTCAAGTCTTTCTTCAAACCTGTGAACTTCTCTCTTTCACAGGAGATAGGGACTCATGTATCTGAAGAGAATAAGGCAGATAGATCTCTATGGGATGTGTGTGTGCATGTGTGTGTTGTACCTGATAATATGCCGACTTCATCTCTTTGGCATTAGATCCCTTGTGCAATCCAAGTGTCTCGTACAAGTCATTGTAAACTAATTTACTTTGCATGACCAAATTAACCCCATTTGTGAGAAGCAACATACTAGGCCCAATATCCTATATTCATTCATCTCATGGTTTGCACATTTATTTTCATCATGACTTGCACCTTTGCAAAGGTTATGTTGTGCAAGCTCTTGCAAGTCCCTTGTGTTCTCCAAGCTTTCTATGCCCTTCTTGCAAACCTAAAACCTTTTTATGACATCAATACAAGAAGGTACCTTTTGTTTTGCCAAAAAAAATTCAAATTATTTTTTTGTTTTTGGAGTGGTTTTCAAGTTCATTGATCTTCACTTGGTAGAAACAAGCATGTAAACTCCCAAATTTTCTCTCTTATACCTTTCTTCAAGTTTTTCAATCCTTCTTTGAAGACTTTTCTAAACTCTTTTTTATCATGCAAGCTCTTATTTTTAGATAACCTTGTAGGAAAATTAAATCAAAGTTAGAAACATTTTGGGAGGACGAGGTCTACATGTCCAAACATTTATATGCCTTGTGACAACTTCCTTATAATTTAATTTCATGTGAAACATTCTTGGCATATCTAGAAAAAGCCATTTCGTGTAGAGAGGTTTTTCTTATTATGATCTTTTTTACTAAAACTTTTTGTTGTTCTATTAATTTGTAAAACTTTTGTTGGGTGTCAACTTTAACAAGTTCATTTTACATTATGATCCAAGTTCTCGAGAAATGCATTGTGATTCAAATTCTTGGAAATCACATCATTATCTAGATTTTTGAGAAATCTTTTATGTTCCAATTCTTTTGTGCCTTGCTAACATAACATAATCATATCATTTAATGTGACTATGTGCGTGATTTAGCCCTTCAAACATTTTTTTTTGTTTTAATGATCAAAGGAGATTTAAAATACAATGGGCAAAATATTTTGAATGTGGATGCACCAATGGAAACATATTTCCCTCACAAGACCCATTGGATCCAAATCTTGTTGTATAATGATTTTTTTAGTCACTCAATGGTCATGTTCTTAAGGTTTAATTCATCTTTTAAATTATGATTTCATTAAATTATTCATTGCATAATCATTTTTTTGTTTCAAGTTAATATTTGTTCACCACAATAATGTTCAAACTTCAAATATAATGTCATTTATCATCAAATTTTTAGTTGAATGAAATAAACCACCTTTTGCAATTTTGCCAACCTAAAATAATATTTTATATATCAAGCTTTGAAATGAAAAGATTTTGAGCCAATTGTATAAGCATTAAATCCTCTTTGAATATACACTTAATTACCCATTGAATTACTCATTGTTTAATTCCTTTTCATTTTAAGATAGTTTTGTTAAACATAAATCCAAATATGTCGTAATGTTTATCAAATAAATGTGTAATGAAATGAAGCAACTTATGCAAGTTATTGAATCAAAAATCACACTCTAAAGCAACAAAACTTCATGTTGACTAATGAAGTAAATCAACTCATGCAACTTGCCAAACCGAAAAAACCTTTGGAACAAAAAAGGCATCAAAGTCCACAAGCAAAAGCACTTCAAACATCATAAAATCAAAAATCTTCCAAAACCAAACAAGAGAAGGGGGATGTGTAGTCCATTTTTTTGTCCACCTTAGAACATTGATTTCAAAAAACTTAAAATGACACCAGTCCACACCTCACTTTTTTATATTGAAAAGAAAAAACCAAAAGCAACATGAGGGAATGGTTCCCATGGTTTTTTTCCTACCAAAAACAAACAACAAAATTGAAATCTAATGTAAAATTTCAAAACTTTGTAACAAAAAGAAGGGGTAAGCAAACAAAATTTATTCAAATACACATAACGTAACAAATAAATATTTTAGTTCCTACTATTAAGGATTTCAAATTGACCTAAACACTAAATCATAGCTTAAAGCTCTCTTTTGAATGTTAAGCGAAACTTTTTCCTATTACTAATTGGTACATTTCATTGTCAAATATATGCATACTTGCAAATCATAAACATTATTTAATGACCAATCCAATGATGAGATTATGATTAATACCTTTCTTACAATATGTGAAAATGCATGAGATCCATGAAAATACAATAGAAAAAAAATTGAATAATTGACCTAAACTATTATTTCTTACAAACCATATGCCCAACATAGCTTCAAATACTCTAAAAAGATGTGAATATTTTATTACATCAAAATTTCACATAATTTTTACTAAGTTGGAACCTCTTTAACCCAAGTAATTTTTTTGTATAAAGAAGGAAAATGAATGCAATTTAGTTTCATCTTTCAACCTCGACATTCATCATTTATCAAATTGTTTTCTCACACATTTGTCCTTTTTTACATTCTTCACATAAGTATCACATTCAACTTTACTTCACCAAAGTCTTATTGTTTTCTTCCATAAAATTAAAATGACTACATTAAAATTATCCATAAAGTGGGTTTGGGTTTTGGCTTGGGTTTCAACATGGATCCTCCTTTTCATCCTCAATAGTTGATTATTTTTAAAGTGAGTAAATGTTAATGAAATTTATTACAAAACATAAAATAAAATATCAAATAACATTTATTACACAAGATTTGAAACTTTCTATGATTAATTAATGTTAACAACAAAAGTTCCTTAATAAAATTCAAGACCTAAGTGAAATTCATAGTACTAACAACTTTGTTGGTAAAAGAAGTTTGAACCTACTTTTCTAGGGGAAATGTTAAATATCCCCAATGAGCACTATTTGATGCAAAAGGTTATTAACAATGTTCAAAATGTGAATTTTGCCACAAGGTTTGACTATTTTGACTTTACAAGGCATACTAAATAAATACAAACTTAGCATTTTTGGGGTTTGAAGGTATGTTGTTAGTTGGTACATCTTCTCTTAAATGCAAGGTTCCAAGTTTGAACTTGGCCTAGTGTAGCAAAATGTGCATGGCATAATAAATTATGTTTTTTTTTTTGCAAAACATGAAAAACCATGTGAGGCCCAAAAGGACAAGCCAAAAGGGCATCATATAGAGCTAGATGGGAGGTATGTAATGAATCTCCTTTTGTAATGGTATAGTAAGAATGTATTTTTTCATATTATTAGTTTTCATATCTTAGATTTTAGCAAAACTAAGGGTATTAGTTCTAACTATGGATAATTTTGCAAATCATTCTATTACACCCAATCTTTTAATTTAAAAATTCTGCTTGTTGATTCTCCTCTAAAATGATTATATGTAATCAACTTCTTTCACACACCCCATGTACCCCGTTGCCAACTTGTTCCTTCTCTTTGTAAGTTTTGCATCTAGAAGTTTTCCAACAAGTTTCCTTAACAAACTTCAAGTTGTAATAATTGCATGTAGCAAATCATGAATTTTCATTGATAAAAAACACATTCTAAAAAGTTCCAAATGATAGAAAAAACCAAAAAATAACATGATCAAAGCAACAACCTTAACCTAACAAAAACATGTCACCTTATTTTGACATCGCATTTTTTTAAAATAGGAATTTCATAGCTTTTTTTAATGATATTCCAATGACTTGAAACTTGAAGTCATATTTTCATGACAAAGTAAACAAATTCATATATTTTTCAAACAAAATATAGTCAATGTCAAAAAATATTGAAGTATGAAATAAAAAGATTTAAAACATTGTATAAACTTTAAACCTCCTTTGAATATACATTCATAACTTTTTTTAATGACAATTAAATGGCTTGAAATTTGAAATCGTGTTTAGTTAATGAAATAAAAATTCATGAAATTTGTTAGAACAAAAAAATGATTATGAAGAAAAAAAGATATCGATGTTGAAACAAAAAAAACTTGAAAGATCATAAATCAAACATTGAAATAATGGAATTTTTGAATTTGAATTCAATTGCATTAATGCCTTAGATTTCCAAAATATGTATATTGTAATAAGTTTCTTAACAATTGTCACAATTTAGGTTATTGGTTTATAGAATTTGGTTTCACAGTCATGTTTGGAACTAGAATGGAAGGCAAAGTGAGAGGCTATCATTGAAAAAGCTCCATTTTGCCTTTCAAAATTGTGCATGTACCCCAAGCTATGTGAACATGGTAACCATAATAATGTATTGCCATGCCCAAGTGCCTTTTCATTGAAATCAAACTTCTTATGATGACATGAATGCATTAAAGAATTTGTTTAAAAAACTTTTCCGAGTCATCAAATTGATCAAACTCGAATGTGTTCCATGCAAAATAGAAATCTCCACTCAAGTTTGAGTTCAAGTTTACAAAATCTTGACATGATGAGGAAAAGAAGAAGAAAAAATCATTAAAACCAAAAATCTTTGCAAAGATTTTTTATTGCAAAAAATAAATGAAGAAGCTTTTCCAAAATCTTGAAAATGAATCAATTTGTATGTTGATATGTGGTCCTCCTTCATGTAGAAACAAGTGTCTTGCTATAACATGAAACAAAAAACTTCATCAACAATAGACATGTGAATCTTAATTGTAATAAAAAAATTGCCATTTTGGAAATGTTGATCATGTTTAGGAAGTTTTTAAATACTTATGGAAATTCAATTGTTTGCTTACTTACCTCATGAATTTAATGTCCAATTATAGATTTTTTGAAGAACAATTCACTTTTTGTTCATGAAGTTTTATAATTCCATGATGTTGTTAATGAATCATTCGCTTGTTTTATTTAGTTCATATAATGTTTGCAATTGCTGATTTTTTTAGAAAAAAATTGTTCACATCTTCATGGATTTTGGAATTGCAAGATGCTTTTGAATAATCATTCACACACTTTAGTTCATGACTTTTGTAATTACATGTTTTTTGAAAAAAATCATGTGTGTTCACAAATTTTGTAATTGCATGATAATCATAAAGAATTGTTCACTTGTTTACTCATCATCAATTTGCGGCAAATTCATGCTCTTAATAATCATTCTTGGGTTATGAATATTGAAATTGCATGATTTTTTGAAAAATCATTTGTTCAAGGTGGCTCATTGAATTGTGAAGGTTCAAGCTTTGGAAAGTCACTTGCTTAGTTCATGCATTTTGGAATTGCATGATGTTCTTGAAAAATCATTTGCTTCCTTGTTCATCTTGAATTGTGAAAATTCATCATGTTCATGAATTTTCATTTTGCTCAATTTTTTGAAAAATCATTCACTTGCTTATCTCATGAACTTTGGTTTTGTGTGATGCTTTTGAAAAATCACTCATTTGCTTGGATCATTTTGATTCATGCTTTTGAAAATCCATTCAATTGTTTGGTTCATAACTTTTGGTTTTGAATGGTGCTCTTGAGAATCACTCTTACTTGGTTGCTCATATTGAATACTAAAAATGCCATATTCTTGAAAATCATGAGTCAACTTGGCTTATGAATTTTATGGGGGTTTCATGGTGCTTTTGAAAATAATTTTGCTTGTGTGAATTAATTTTGTGGAAAGAATATCAAATCTTGAGAATCATGAACAATCAATCTTTTAAAAGCAAATTATCACTCACTTTGGCTCATGGAATTTTGTGAAAATAAAATCATGTTCTTGAAATTCACTTGATTGCTTGTGAATTAATTTTGTAAAAATGCAATTCTCTTGAAAATTGAAACCCATTTTACTTCACAAGATCTATCAATTTTTAAAACAAAATTTTTTTGACCCAATTTTTGCTTTTATTATCTCATGGACCTTTTGTTTTGTGGCTCTCTTCATGGATGAAAATAGTCATCTCAATCCTCATTACCAAAGGTTCTCAAAATGCCCTCCCACCGGTTATATAACCCATAACCAAATACCCACCGAAGGCTTTAACACTACCACTTCCTCTTCTCTTGGGCCTCCCTCCCTCCATCACAACTCAAGTCTCAAAAGAGGTCCCTTTTTCACTTTTTGTGACCTCAATTTATGCATATGGGCCCTCCCTCCTTCCACCACAAATACAAGTCTCAATAGAAGTCCCTTCATTACTTGATTTGGGACTTGGATTTGTCCTCACTTCTTTTGGAATCTTGATTTGTGGTGTGATCCCAAAACAAAGAAGTGTCAACCGTTGATTGGCTACAAATCTAGATCTCAAAAGAAGTCCCTTCCTCGCTTCTTTTGGGAGTTGGATTGGGCTTCACTTCTTTTGGGATTCCACTTCATTTCTTTGATCCCAAAAGAAGTGTCATCTCTCCTTCCCTCCACCACAAATCCAAATCTCAAAAAAAATGAGGACCAATCCAACTCCTTCTTTTGGGACTTGGGTTGTAATGGAGGTCCCAAAAAGAAGTGTAAACCCTCTTGAGAGCATACCCTCTCTCTCCGCTCCCTCCACCACAAATCCAGGTCTCAAGAGAAGTCCCTTCTTTCAACAAATTTTGAAACTTGGATTTATCCTCACTTCCTGCAGTATAGATTCAGGTCCCAAAATAAGTGGAGGACGAATTCAAGTCTCAAAATCCATACAAAGAAAGAAGGGACTTCTTTTGAGACCTGGATGTTTTCCTCACTTCCTGCACCATAGATCCAGGTCCCAAAAGAGTGGAGGACAAATGCAAGTCTCAAAATCTGTAAAAATAAAGAAAGGACTTCTTTTGAGACTTGAATTTGTCTTCAGTTCCTGAACCATACATCCAGGTCCCAAAAGAAGTGGAGGACAAATCCAAGTCCCAAAAACCCTGAAAAAAAAGAAGGGACTTATTTTGAGACCTGAATTTGTGTTCACTTCCTGCACCATAGATCCAGGTCAAAAAAGAAATGGAGGACAAATCCAAGCCCCAAAATCCGTACAAAGAAAGAAGGGACTTCTTTTGAGACCTGGATTTTGTCCTCAGTTCCTGCACCATAGATCCAAGTCCCAAAATAATTGGACGAACACATTCAAGTCCTAAAATCTGTACAAAGAAAGAAGGGACTTCTTTTGGGACTTGGATTTGTACTCAGATCCTGCATCATGGATCCAGGTCCCAAAAGAAGTGGAGGACAAATGCAAGCCCCAAAATCCGTATGAAGAAAGAAGGGACTTCTTTTGGGACCTGAATTTGTGGCGGAGGGAGCGAGGGAGGGAGGCAGGGAGAGAGACTGGGTCTGGCGAGAGTGGTGACGAACGTGGTGGCGATGGCGGAGCTTCTTCTTCGTCTTCATCTCGCCCCACGCCCGTTCGCGCTTCTGCTCTTCGCGTCGTCGTCGTCGTCTTCTTCTTCTTCTGTCTCACCGTCGCTGCTGCAGTATCGCCCTTGTTTTCATCCGCACCGCAACAACAATCTCCTTTCGATCCAGCAGCATAGATCATCGTCCACTGCTTGCTCCGTTTCTCGCCGCCATTCAGAAAAAGGCTGCTTGAAGAATCGAGGAAGACGAGCATTACCGTTCCGGGTGCTGTTTACGCTCTCGGCCGCGGCTGCACTCGTTTTCCTCAGGAGGTAAGTTCTTTCAAATCGAATCCGTCGGCATTGGTAAATGTTCCAAATTAGATTACTAAGCTTTTCTTCTCTTCAAAGAATGCAAGCAAAATCTTCTTGGTGCAATTTCAAAGAGGAGCTGAGATCTCTTTCTTTCGAGGATTTTGCACAGGAGACGGACTTTGCAGCAAGCGAAGGCGCGAGAGTTGATGGCGTTCAGAAAGGAGGAGGAAGGAACGGCGGCTCTGGCTGTTCCAACAATCGACACGCATTTGCATGTGTGGGCTTCCCCTGAAGAGGTAATAGTCTTGTTGTCGTCATGCCTTCTTTCTCTTGATTGCAATCCTTCTTTCAGTTTGTACTTGAGAACAGCAGCAGCAAGGTCCAAGGACTCAGTTGTCAACCTAAAAAACCTTACATGATTTCTTTGGATACTCAGAACCTCTGGGAAACTTTTTCCAAGTTTGTGAATTGCAGTGTACCTAAGAGCAAACAGATCTTCAATTGATGTTCTTCAAGAAATCAGCACAAACTATTCCAGAACATGATTGTTAAACCAGTTTTATCAAAGAAGAGAATTGTGAGACTGTCTATCAACACTTGTTAAGAAAAGGCATGTCACATTCAAAGATGTGATACTAAGGGAGCAATCTCAGGATGGAATCTCTGAATTTTGCTTTTGCAGTCAAAGAAGTACCCATATTTTCCAGGCCAGGAACCAACCATACCAGGCAGTGCTGAAGATTTACTCAAAGTAAGGCCTTACAAACACTACTGCTGTATTTTGACTGTTGCATTCAAGTGTTGAACTACTGAACTATTGAAGTTTCAGTGACAAACCCCAAGTCTCCATCAAAATGCTCACACCTTACTCCTTACTGATGCTACTAAACTTGATGTAACAAGTGCATATCTGTGAACAGTTGATTGCACTATTGATGCTGCATGTTGTTATTAGTGTTTCAGAGTGGAGAACTATGTAGACAAAGTGACGATAGTGATTGGTAGTGGATGGCACTCCATGGATATAGTTTTTTCATGTTCCAGAATCAGGGTCCTGATCAAATGAAGGTTCTAATTTCAATCCTTGAACACACTGAACAAGGATATGATCAATATGTTGGATATAGGGTCTAGAATATGAATGTGCTGATGGCAGTTGACAGTGCATGGCAGAAGCAGGTGTGGATGGAGCTGTCATCGTGCAACCTATAAACCACAAATTTGATCATTCATATGTCTCAAGGTAAAAAGACCACAGGGAAAAAACACAACAGAAAATGAAATTGCTAGTATCATTTTCGAATGGATCCATTTCTCTGCTGATGTCAGCTTTGTTGGGCAATCTGCATGTGAAACAGTGTGCTACAGAAGTACCCAAGTAAGTTTGTGGGGTGCTGCCTGGCTGATCCAACTGATGGAGGAGGTGGCGTAAAAGAACTGCAACGCCTTGTTGAAGATGTGGGTTTCCAAAGCCTTCTTTTACTACTTCATGAATTTGGGTTGGTCTTGAAGTGTTTAGGAGCTCAGAGGTGGCAGCATTGATAACTTTCTCATGCTGAGCTTCATGTCCCTGGTGGTCATTGGCATCTAACTTGCTTGTTGGATCCTACAGGAAGGATACAGGGCTGTGAGGTTCAACCCATATCTTTGGCCCTCTGGTCAAAAGGTAGCTTTAAACCAGCCCATTGTCCATGTGCCAATGTGGGTGTTATGCTCCTGATAAGAATGCTGTAGAGAGCTGTATTGAAATGTTAGTAATGAAGCTTGATGAGATGGGCAGATGACAAATGAGGTGGGCAAGGCCATGTTTGCCAAAGCTGGAGAACTTGGTGTCCCTGTGGGCTTTATGTGCTTTAAGGTACTCTATGTACTGCCTGTATGCAACTGATATTAGCTTTACGAAAGTGTGTATGTGTCATGTTGGACTTGAGAAGGCAGACTTGGTAGGTCTCTTTCAAAGAGAATTTTTCTAATATATTTCTTTCTTGTCAAAGCTGAATAAGTTTACTGTAGGTCTTAGTTCCTGAAAACCAGGCTTGTTAACAGGGCCTCATGTTGCACATTGATGAAATTGAGGAGCTCTGTAAGGAGTTTCCAACAACAAAAGTGTTGATAGACCACCTGGGTTTCTGCAAACCTCCCAAGTAAGCTTCAGCCAAATATTCATTCTCTTCTCTTCAAAGGATATGTTCAGGATACAACAGGCCCCAACTACTACTCTCTAGTTAGGCCTCTCTATGCCTTTCGCTTGGATGCTTGCTTTTATTCAGGACAAGCTAAAATGGAATGCAGCTTCCCTGACAAGCTTGTTGGAGCTTGAACAAGAATACTATTGACATTTTTTGTGCTTTCTATGCCTTTATGCTAGCCAATATCATCACTGACTCTTCCTGTTGCTTCTGAACATGCTAGACACTCAGAATGCTTATTTTTGTACAATTATTTGCCTATATATGTTAGCAGATTGTTATATACTTATCTACATCTGCTGCCACAAGGTGATAAATTCAGTGGGGAGTAAAGGCAGCTAGTTACTGCCCTTGATGATGAAGGTGATGGTCTGATACTTTGTGAGGACAATCATAATGTTATTATCACTACACTCATTCTTGTTGTGTTTGTTTCAGTTTGGCATGAACTGAAAGAACATTTATTTGGTTACCTTAACATGTTCTTGTGGAGTTTCTCTTGGAATGAAATAGACAGTCTCTTTTCTTTGTAAACATTTCTCTTCATAATAACAGTTGTAAAGTTCTTCAAATGTTTATAACAGTTACCAGCATTTTCTTTCCAAAAAAGAATCCACTGACTAACTTCAACCGATTCTTGTGGAAGTGTAATCACTACAATTGGTGATTGACTTTCTTGTGTGAATTTGAGATGAGTGGTGCAGGAATGTGGAGGAAGAGGATGCATTGAAACATCTTTTGGCCCTCTCTCGGTTTCCACAGGTATATGCACAGGATTAGTTGAGTGACCCATTGCCTCCTTCCATTCTGCTCAGATATCAGACCACAAAAATGGGTGCACAATGCTGGTGTCTTTTTTTAGTGATGATAGTTTCTTTTACTACAGCCAGTGTCTTGATGTATTCTGTTGTCTTGTTGCAGGTCTATGTGAAGTTGAGTGCATTTTTCCGTGTGTCTCGGGAACCTTTCCCCTACAAAGATACCTGGCAGATGCTCAAACAGCTTCGAGACACCTATGGGGCAGATCGCCTCATGTGGGGCAGGTTCATTTCCAACCATGAAATGTTGCAATTGAAAGTGTACTCCCCAAAGGCCAGGTTTTTATGTCATAATTATGAGACTGCTGAACAAATCATGGCTCCACAAATGCAGTCCAAATTGGCTAGTCTGTTGTTATAACTTCAATGCTGACATTGTTTCCAACCATTTGCTAATTTTTGTCTTGGTTTTTGCTCATTGTGGCAGTGACTTTCCATTTGTGACAACCGAGTGTGGATACACTAATGCATGGCATGTGCTGCCACCTGCAAATTCGAATGAGGCCTTTTTTTCTGAAAAAGAGGTTAAGGCATGTATGGGTGGAACAGCTGTTTCACTGTTCAAGGGAGGATGGAAAAATCACTCATCTGGTTTATAGGAAAGCAACCTGACCAGTTGCAGAGATTTCACCCTTCATGTAGAAACCAGTACAAGATTGAAGTCTGATATAATTATTAATCTCATAAATACCTTTTTCAGTCTTTCCAAAAGGAGTCAAGGTTTAGTGTATGATATGAATAGATAATACTCCGACTTCTTTCAGGGGTTGGTAATACCCTCTTTAGCAATCAAAAAGAGTAAGACCATAAGCACATGGCAACATAATCCCCACATGAGTCCAAGTGATTCTGTTCAGCACCTGATTGTGAAGTGTCAACTCCAGGTTTGACCTATCCCATTCCACTTTCATTCTCTTCTTCAAATTGAGAATCCAAGAATTCATAAGGTAGCAAATGACATTCTCTTCTGCATATGCATTATTGAGAAAGTCAATATATGTAGATATGCTTTTGGATGGTGTGGTTGATTGAAGATGAAGCAATTGAATTCATGTGAAATTTTGTTCAGCATCCAAGAGTGGACATTTTGCTATTTAAAATGCCAAGGAGAAATAAGGTGCCCTCCAGTTTTTTTTGGGTTTTTATTCAAACAGTGGAAGGTTTATGATTGGAGTGTTTTATGATTGGGTTGGGACTTAGATCATCGATTGCTCAATTGTGGCTTGCATCAAAGAATTTATAATGTAAATAAGTGAACTAATTGAAGATGCATGTGTTGTAGAACTAAATGTGTTGTGGACTTGATAGGTGTTCCCAAGAATGTGAAGTCTTGTGGATCTATGGAGAATCCTTCTCAAGATGTGATCCATAGAAATGTGGGTGGACAAGTAATTGCCCTTAAAATACTTGCAGGTAAATAAATACATCCATAAATACATACCCTTCTGAGATGATATTTTTGTCTTGTTTTATTTCTAGTTACAGCACCCAACAAATAAATCTTTTGAACTTACCCTATTTTTTCCACACGCAACTAGTATATATTGGAGGATTATCCTTACTTGTGGGAGGTTAAATATTACTTAAATATAGTTAAATTATTTACTGATTTTGTTTATTCATTTATCTACATGGAACAAGGCTCACCACATGCATACCTTTACCTTGTGAACAAGGTATATATCGGCCAATCCCTTTTATACTTACATAGTTTGCAAAGCTTTCACAGCCTATAGTTAAACAATTGCCCGGCTGGTCTTTTTGCTTTTTTAGGAGATTTTCATTCATTTTTACCCATCTGATAAATTAGTGCCAAAAGAACTGCACCCAAGAATTCAACCGAGGAGGTCTTTATTTACCAAAAGTCTCCCACTAATTTCCCAAGTTCACTACCAAAATGTCTGAGACCAAACATATCCATAGGACATGAAATCCAACCCTTATTTTTATGGGCACAATTTTGCCAAAAAGTGGAATTCAAAATCTAAAATTCAAAAATGAAGTGATTTTTTTAGTGATTTCAATAGCCAAAAGGAAGTGGGGGGAAATAAAAATAAAAATAAAAATTGCCAGATTTTTTTTGTATTTGATTTATGGTATGTATCCAAAAATAGATATAGATGATTAAACATTTGTATTTCATATTTGGTTGATAGCCAGATCTTGCTAAGTCTTCTTACATCTTAACTACATCTATTCTTGTGACAGAGAAATCTCTTCTCTCTCAAAAAATATTTGTGAGAAATTTTGCACAGAACAATATATGGGTAGTTCTCAGATGCACCAAAAAGCCATCAAACTAGCTTAGCTCCTTGTTTTGGGCTGTTTTCATAATTTGCTGAAATCCAATCAACACATATGATGAATTCATTGGCTGAGGTGAACCCCCAACTCACCTTCAATGAGGTTCACCAACAAAACATGGCTGAGAGAAAAACAAAGAAAAGTAGTACAAATACTTCAGTTTCTAATTATTAGGATCAAAGCTAATTTTATCCTTCATAAAGGATCCATTCCAAGGTTTCATAGCCCAACAAATTTGACCAACTAAAGCTCGTGCCGAAATCCATATATTACTCCTCAAGATTAATTCACAGCTCTTTTGTAGTGGCTCAGAATCAAGGCATCTCTTTGCACCCCCTCACAAGCAACTTGAAAGGCAAAAAAATGTTCAAAATGTGTTTTTTGCCCATCGAAAGAAATACATTGTAATGGTAGAATAAGATCATGTTTACAAGCCACTCAAGAAAAGAACTTGGGTTTTTTTCGTTTTTATAATGGTACCATTATAAATCTTGCTAGTTAGTTTTCTACTCAAGGCTTAAATGAGGTAAGGAAGAACTTTTTTTAATAAACTATTTGTAAATTACAATCCTTCTTATTCTTCAAACCTCAGTTACAAAATGCTATCGAAAGTCATTTGTGAGCTTCATTGAAATTAATTGGAAACTTTCAATGTCTTGATGCAAGTGTCATTGTGCGACATGGAGTTGAAAAACATGGATTAGAAGATGGTGTTTGAAGTGTGACACAACATGAAAAGTCAAAGAATTCTTAGTCTTAATTAAATGTTAAGATGTTTAAACTTTTCCTTCATTTGTATTCGTATTTGTTGTTCACATTTTTATACAAAAAGGTCAAATTTTTGTCAACCCATCATGTCAAATGCATTTGTTAAAACTATCTATCACATTGAAATGCAAAACTAAAGCTAACTTGTCACAAAAACACAAACAAACCTTTCAAAATATATCATCTAGTTAGGATTAATTCACACCTTTTCTTTTGCCAATGCGTCAAACTAGGCTAGGTCTTAGTCTTAGCACATCCTTAACCTAGTGAATATTCATTTCAATCTATCTTTTGAACTTGTGTACTGTGAATAGGGATATTTGAAAACTTGGACATTTGAGAAGCTTGGATGACGATTATTAAACATTATTTGTCTTTGTTTCTCTTTTGTCAAGTTGTAGTTTTGAAGCTCAAGAGTTAATGGGGTGTAAGAAATTCCATTAGTTATCAAACAAACATTTGTGAGAGGTACATTGAAAGCGCCTTCTTGAGGTGAAATCAATTTGTTGGTTACACAAGCAACTGAACTTTTGTGGTGTCATTGTGTGAGTGTTTACATGATTTCAAACATCCTACCCAATGCCATTAAATTACTATGTTATTGTAGTATGATAGGTTTTGTGAAACAATGTTGTGATAGATGGCAAATTTGATTAGTACCAATTTTTTGTGGATATTTAATGTATTGGTAATTGAATGGATGATTGGATTCGTGACCTAATAAAAAAATAATTTGTTGGCATCCACAAGTTTTAAGGTTGAGATGAGAGTTACATACTCATAATAACAAATAGGGAAAGAAACAAATGCCAAGTAGTTGATGACATTTACAAATAAAAGCCTTTTCACCATAAGGCTATTATGTGTAAATTGGATATTTAAGAATCACTCATGCCAAGCATTAGACTTCTTAATGCCATAATATTCTTGAAATGATGCTTTATAAATCAATTTTTTGTCTAATTTAATTCTTATGACTCAATTTAAAGATGTTGCATTATATTATTATGTGAAGGTGTACCTAAAAACATTTCCATTAAAATTTCATTTTTTATTTTTTTGAAATCATTCAAAAAGTCTTTTAAATAGCAAAAGTAGTCTTTTAAGCATTGGTTACATGATTTAAAAATTTATTTTGATATTTCATACTCATTAAATTCATTTCAAAATTATTCAAATGTTCCCATAATACATTAGGAACATTATTGTAGAAGTTCATCCAAAAATTTCAACATAAACTTAAGTAATTTTTTGTCTTTTACACTATCAATTACAAGCTTGAATGCTTCCTTATTAATTATAGCCCACTTACACCCTACTATCCCTTATCATGGGTGGGCTCTATATTAGTCACTTCAATGTATATCTAAGGTAGTGGAAGACAATTTAAAGGGGAGTTTGGTGATATATTATTGGATTTGCAAAAAAAATATATATATATCATTCAGAACTGTGTAAAAAATGAAAAAGTCAACATCTGATTATTCAACATAAAGTTCACTAAATTGCAACAAGGATGAATAAGATATTGTAATTTGGATAACTTTGTTACACCATGTTCCCATCAAAGAAGGGACTACTATTTCATGAAGGTTGGACCTATTATTTCCCAACATTGGGGGTGGGTGTACACAAAATCATAATGTTTATGTACAAATAAATGGGTTTCACAAACAAAGGATATGTAATTTGTTACATACCTATGAAGTTTTATCTTTTTTTTACCCAAACAAATGAGTATTGAATCTAATTCCCATCATCATCACATTCACAAGTCATGTGACAAACTAATAAACACAACAATCCTTGTTACGCCCTTTTAACTTGTGCATGAATTCCTTTGCTAATTGCTCAAATCTTCAACATGAAAATTACAAGTTTATTGTGTCATTAACATTCGTATCTTTACATCATACTCCCCTTTTCTTCTTGTTCAACACATGCCCAAACCCCCTTTAAATACAAAGTAAAAACAGTTGACAAACAACCTTTAAATGTATCTTGTCATTATAATCCAATGATTCATAATTTGTGATCTTCAACTATAACCTTAAATTATCAATTAAAATTAAATGATCCATCAAGTATGAGTCATCTAATCTCAAATTGTTAATTTCAATATGATGACACAATTAAGATTATTCAATTTCATCAAATGAGTCACTACACAAATTACATATGTTCAACTTTTAAAATTTGAATCATCATTTGAACTAGTTATACCCAACTTTTAGAAGATGGGTTGCTCCATAATCTTTAATGTCATATTTTTAAAATTTACCCCAAACTTACATGATTTTCTTTCAAGTCCACAAATTACATTATTTCATTGACCTTTACATGTTATATTTACATT
>Ga0209208_10004165_pt1 | contig 20601 bp, 13 predicted proteins | sample S1TSphfallax_3_FD_187694 | JGI IMG/M metagenome (GOLD analysis project Ga0209208, IMG submission 187694) | Host-associated microbial communities from peat moss isolated from Minnesota, USA - S1T2_Fd - Sphagnum fallax MG (SPAdes) (version 2) | ecosystem: Host-associated > Plants > Peat moss >...
CCCACTGACATTCACAAATCAAATTGTTGTGATTTTTGACAAACATTTAGAGTAGGCCAACAATACGTACAATTCCTTTGTCTTCTTTACCAAATTTGGTAGCACCTTGTCCGGCCAACAATACATACAATTCCTTTTGTCTTCTCTACCAAATTTGGTAACACCTTGTCCTTGAAGTTTTTTTCTAAAAGGAAACATAATACAAGGACATAATTGTACCATCAATCTTTGCTACCATACATTTGCAACAATTCACATTGGCAAAACAACTCTTCGTAATGAAGAGGAGGGCCAAATCTTGAATGAAGGCATGTTGTTCTTCATGATCCTTTTTGAAAAGATATATTGACCTAAAAAAATCAAATATGACACTTGAGCTAAATGTACATGCCAATTTGTTTTTTAGGCATTGAACCAATGGACCCATTGCATTGTTGGAAACTTCTTTTTAAAAATTTAAAACAATATTAACATGTTCGGCATCAAGATGTTTGCTTGTTGTAGTGAGCTCATGATAGTCATGTTGTTAGCTTAGAAAAATTAACATTTAATCTAAGGGTAAAGTTCAAGATATCACATGTATCACAAGAAACAAAATTTTAAAAAAAAAACTCCATGATACTTGGTAGATACTTGTGATATGAAAGCAAAGGCTTTCCAAAAATGAAATGACCACAAGTCCAATAACTATGTTTTTCAAAACACTCACCCTTTGTGAAGGAAAAATTTCATGCAATAAGGAACCTTCCAACTACATTAAAAAAATTTGCCCAATGTTTTAAATGAGAGTAATGCACACTCCACATTAGAAAATTTCTAGTGATTCCTTTTGTCCAATGTATTTTTTTTGTGTGTCTTTTTGTTTTTCAATAGTTTGAAAAGTTATTTTGTGGGAGAAAGTTAAGATAACTCTTACAAATCTATATATATATGGATATGGTAAATTATGTATAATCCTCTTCAAGCCATTGAAAACACCACATGTCTTTATTACTACCAATTTATCAATCAAAATGAACCAACATTCATCAACGCACGACTTTGGATGGATGCTAGGTACACAAGGCATGTTGTTTTTCTTATTGGGTCCTTAGGGTTGTATTAACCAACCCAAGTTAGCACAATCTATTTTTTCAAAATATATATTCTTTTTTTTTTCCCCCAAAATTTTGCATGTTTTTCTTATGTCACCTACCTATTAACCTTGTTTTTGCCCCTACTAGCCATGTGTACCTACCAACTAAAACCTTGGTAACTCAATTATGGTTCATACATGAGTTCTAATGGGTTTCCAAGGGATGGTGCACTTGTGGATGCTAGGTTACATAATCTATTTGGAACATGCAGCAACATTGGTTTTAGTTACTTTAATTGAAAAAAAAGTAGTATTTTTTTTTTATGAACACAACAATATCTGCACTATTTGGATGATCCTTCCCGCTCAATCATAACTTTGGGAACTCGCATTAAAAAAAGGAAATTTACCAAAATTGATTATTCAGGGACTTCCAAAATTAATTACCTTGATTGTAATTTCACAAATATATAGCATTATGCTTTAGGCAAAGATATCATTCATGTGGCAAAATGCTTGTTCATAAATTGCACCACTAAAAAAAACACTATAAATTGTTCATCTATGCATGAATGAAAATTGGTAAAACTTCAATATAGCTAAACTTTGCAAAATAAATAAATTTGACATATCATATCACTTTAGGGTCTAGCTTGCTTATTAGCTTTTCAATAAAATGATTGCACTTTCATTTATATCTTGCCAATTTAACATGCAATGGTAGGTACTCATCAAATTCTTGTTAAGACCATTGGGAACTTTAATACTATCATTTAGCTTTGGGAACACCATCACAAACCCATTTCATTGTTCAATGCAAATAATACATAGTCCAAAGTAAGCATGTGCATGGGTTGCCCAGCCATACATACTCTGGCTTGCACCTCTAGCAGCTCACCAAATGGATTTGCATTTGAACATCACCTAGTACCTACATTTGAAAGAATTGTCTATGAAAAATTGGGTTGGCTGGGTTGGGTACCACCAAAATTTCTTACAAACGTTTTTGACTACACTCTTCAGCAATAAAATGTAAATTACATGAGGGTCATGCCATTGTCTTTACATCTGAGTGTTTCAATTAAAAGTGCAAGCACACATCATAATCCAAGCATTGGATTAAGGTAATTGAAATGAAGACGGAAAGAAAATGATTAAGTAATTTTCATATAATGCATACAAGTTTGTCTAATAATGATTTTATGCATCTTTTGAATAACTTCTAATCTAGTTAGTGCATGTATGTGTTGTTTAGTAGTGAACCTTTATTTTAAAACTATCGTTTCAAAACTAAAGATCATGAAAGGTATTACCAAAAATCATGATTTTTCCCCTAAATCTATTACATAATATCGTCCCAAAATAAAATCATAAAACTCTTGAATATATTGATAAATTTCATTTGATTCACATTAATTTCAGAAATATGTGCCTTTTAATACTTCCATATTTTCAAGAATTAACTATTTGAAGAATGAAAGACATTGAAAAACTTTAAACCAGAAAATCATCAAACTTCACCACCAAAATAATACGTCAAAATTATCAATCTTCATCAAAATATCCATCATAATATCCATCATAATAATGCACCAAATTTCACCAATTTCATCAAAATTTGCACCAAAGTAGTACACCAAAAATCACCAAACATGTCAAACCCAAAATGACTTCACAAACTATAAAGAGTCCAAAGATAGAGCTAATGTGGGATCCCTTTTACCCCATACATGTAGGCTAAAAGACGATGACTTTAGGCAAAGGATATGGGTTTAAAGTTGTGCCACTACAAACAACATGAGGACCATAATGAGAAGTCAACTTCAAAACAACATTATCCCCCTTCCCTCATAAGGTGCAAGTGTATCCATACGACACATATCCTTCATGTAATTGCCTTAAGCATGCTCAACAAAGGACATGTAGGTATGAAAGAAACAATAGACCTAACTACCCCAACTTTCATCTAACCATGGACTTGGCATATTTGTTAGAGAACTATGTAGTAAGTAAAGCCCAAGGCTATGGGCTTTGCCATTTGTAATGATATGAAGGATTTTTCTTTTCTTTTTTTTGTTTATGATATTATTTTCATTAGGTATCACAAGGAAAAAATTAAATTGCCTTTTTTTTTAAACATAAAAGATGAAGGAGGAAAAAATTTATGTATAATGAATTCAAGGGGATTCTTTTTTTCAAAATCCCACAAGAACAAATCCCCTTATATAGGCTTTATAAGAAATCTACCCTTCAAGAATGAAAAGTTACCATGAGGAACATGCCCTCCTCCAACTTCACTAAAACAATCTTGTGAAGTCTTAATGGCAAGGCACAAAAGAATGGAGAAGTGATGTCATTTTGTCTTCTTTCTCTTGTAAAAAATCACATGTATCCTCTATCCTCTAATACTTGGCCCATCATATTCAATATCTTTGGTGTTGACCTTGGTCATTTTTTTAATGTTTAGAATTAAAATTGTCCACACATCACATATTAAAATTTTTCTCACTTGAAAGTAATTGCATGACTTGATTGATAATCAAATTCATTCCCAAAATAGAGTACTAAATACTTGTTACTCATAAGTTAGGGCCACTTTAGACAAAGGTCTAGGGTCCAAAATTCCAAGGACCAAATTGAAACAAACTGGAGAAAATTGAACCCATCTTCACATTCAAAAAAGATTTTTTTTGTAAGGTACATTGAGTGTGTGTAAAGGAATAAGGTTCAATTTGAAGGTCCAATTAATAAAAAAGTCAAATTCACATGTGAGACGATTTGGTTGTCATTTGTTCCCTTTTCTCTTTCTTCATTTGTTCATGTTCTTTATTTGTTTCTTGTTTTTTCTTTGTTTTTTGTGCATTCTATTATAAAAACACAATGGATGAACATAGGCACAAAATATTGGTGGTCCTAGTTTTCACTATGGCCATCCATCAAGTCATTTCAGAAGTGATCTCATTGCAATGAATAACTATTACACAACATCGGAATATGATGAGTGCATTATTATTATTTTAAAAGTTTGTGAACATGCCACCAAGAGTTCGAAGCATATGGAAGTATGAGAAGGTAATTGGATATACTGAATCAACTTTTTGGGATTTTTTTGGAAAAGATGTTTCAACAACGTACAAGGTTAAGTTATGACACATTTTGTGTTTTGATTGAGGTTGTAGGTTCAAGTCTTGAATGAAAAAATACAAACATGATTCAAAACATCTTTGTGGAAGTTAAAGTAGCAATGGTTTTTGCAAGATTGGGTAGTGGAAATTCATTACAAATGTTTGGAGAGGTCTATGACATTGCAAAAAATACGGCATCCATTATAGTGAGAGAATTTTGTGTAGTAATTAGAAAGCACTTGCAACCATTGGTAATACCTAAATTGACTACAAACAAAATCAAAGAAATTACCACTAGTTTTGAATGTTTACATGGAATTCCTTGCATCCTAGGTGCCATATAGATGGTAGTCATGTTCCAATTATTGCACCTAAGGTAAATCCCAAATCATATTATTGTTGGAAAGGTTTCTCCTCCACATTGATTCAAAGAGTTGTAGATGCAAAGTGTAATTTCTAGGATTATGATTATGGGTGGGCAGGTAATATTCATGATTGGGCTCTTTTCCAAAAAACAAAGTTAGGAAATCAAATGATGAAAAACAAGTTTATACCTTATAAGTTAATAGGAAATGCTACTTATCCAATGCAACCATGGTTTTACTCTCCATTCAAAGGTGAGAAAAATGGGTTGCCAATATACAAAACACATTAGATATTTATCCAATCAAGTACAAGGATGTCAATTGAAAAAGCTTTTGGAATGTTGAAAGGAAGGTTTAAACTTTTACTCAAGAGAGTAGACATTCCATTGCGCCACATGCCAAACTTGGTGATAGCTTACATATGTTTGCATAACATGTGCATTGCCAATTTAGATGGTTTTGATATGGACTAGGCTTTGGAGGCTTAAAGAGAAGAACATGCACAAGCAAATTCAACATTTGGCAACATCAAAGGAGCTGATTTGTTCAAGGTGGTTGAAGAAACAATTAAACAAATGAAAAGGTTACAAAATCCAAGGATAATGGATGATGAAAGGATTGACATGGAGGACATAAAACATCAAGGTGAAGATGAAGATGTGATAACCATTGAAAACAATCCTAATTTTTTTTAAAAAAAGGATCAAGAAGATGTTGACAGAAGTTATGGCAACTCATGAACTTTTAGCAAAAATCTTGTTTGACATTCATTTGAGAACAAATGGCAATCTTGCCTTCCTGGATACATTAGATTTCGGTTCAAATTGTGGTGAATGACTCAAAGCTCATATGCTATGTAACCTATAGCTTATCTATGAGATGTCCAATTTGGACATCCATATTTTTTAGTAAAACATAGGTTCTACAATTGTTGTAACATTGTTATGTTATTTTCAGCCATGGTTGAAAAGTGTTAAATGACATTGATCTTTTGCATATTGTTTTGTTTTGTAACCTCATCTAGAGTGATTGGTCTATTTATGGCTATTTATTAACAACATCTTTATAACCACTATCAAGATATGTTTGAAATTTTGGAGTGCCCACAATTTCATCAATTTCATTTGCAAAAGCATTCACATGTTTCATCACATTACCACTTCAATGCCACCAACTATCCAATACATCATAGAAAGGACATTCATGACAATCATTACTTGAAATCCCATTTGCAGTTTTGTCATTTTTGTATTGCTTGAAAATTTCATTGAATTTCTATTTATTAACAATTGCAGTCCTTGAAAAACCGAGTGTAACCAACATTCGAGCGTGCAATTTGACCCATGTATCCACCCCTAGAAAAGAAAAAAATTAGGATTAAACACCATTATTTATGGGCTAAAAAAATATTTGAAACTTGAAAATCAGAATTGATTACATGAACATAACAAATGTAAACCACATGAAAGCACTTGAAATAAAGTTGGCTTTGTGGTTAGCTCCTTTCCTTCCCCCCAAGGAGATGTGGCTTCAAACTTCATTATGGCCGAAATGGTGACCTTTAATGGGGGCAAATGGGGGCAAAGGCAAAAAGGCAAAAGGAAAACCTTTAGATTGGGCCAATCTAAATCTGATTTTTTTGTTCTTTTATTTCCTACTTTGCTTTCAAAAATATATCATTTACATCCAAGTTTCAATTATGAAAATAGAGCAAAAATCAGATCTAAAAAATAAATTACAAGGTCTCAATAAGTTGGAATTTTATTTTTTTTCACATTTTTGGTAAATTCAAGCTCCATTTCTCCTTGTAGTGCAATCAAATGTAAAACTTCAAGGTAAAAGCACACTACAATGGGCTTTTTTGGAAGTCACAATGGTAGTTTTGTTTGATTGAGTCAAATATTGTTGCATTATATTCAAATCTAGTTGAGAAACTTGGCAAAAATGAGATGAAAAATTGAAACCTACATTCTAATATTTCAAGCACAAAAATAAATAAATCAAAAGGATAAATGTTCAATTCAAGGTGAACTTTACAAAGGATGGTACATCCAATGTCATAGTCCAAACTACCCCAAAAAAATTATCATTATGGATTTTATTTTTCTTTTAATGGAATTGGAAACTAAACCTATAATTTTTTACCTCCACACATTGAAGTACCATAACACTTAAGATGAAAAAATCAAGCAAGAAAAACTCTTTCAAAAAATTTAACATTTAAAATGAAAATTTTAAATTTGTAAAGTCCATTTCGAAATCTAAATTGATTTATTCAAGGCCCATATTTTCCGAGGTTCTTAAAAAAAGTTTAAATTATGATGTTATAAACTTGGAAATGGAAAAAAATGTTAACTTCAACGTCATTTAAATGGTTTTTTTTTTAAATTCACTAGATTTGGACTAAAAAATGGACTTTCATCTGCCCTTTTGGGTGAATGTAGTGTGCATTTACCCTTCACCATCCGCCCAAATTTTTCCAACCTTCTTAGCCTTCTCACCTTCCTCATCTTTTTTTTTCATTATAACTATAATTGTTTTCTTCTTTGTTATTCTCTTTTTGGGAAGGGCGGCCAATTTAGGGATTTCTTGTAAATCCAAATCTCCTTCCATTTGTGAAAATGAGTGTTTCAACCTTGCATGACTAAATTTTTTTTTCTTCACTTCTAAAACACCATCATTTTGAACATTCCCAATAACTAAAAATGCATTCCTTCAAACAACAACCTTGTGTGGATCTACAAACCAACCATGCCAACACTAGATGTGCTCAAAATGCACTCAACAATGTTGGCCTCCATCCATGAAATGTTTTCCATTTTTGCACAATCTCAACTTCAAAAACAAATGAAACAAAAACCTTAAGAAACAATGAAAACAATTAAAAATAGTGAAAAACAATGGAAGAAACAACGTTGGACCCTAGCTTACATATTGGTTTTTCAAACCATGAATTCTCCTTTGAGCTCCATTTTTTGGTATGGACCAATTGAATTTCCCTCCAAAAATGTGTCATGTAAATGCCACCTCAATTTGGCTTCAATTGGTCTTGGAAGTTCATCTTGGATCCTCATCTAAAGGCCTTGGGTCCAATTTATGGCTGTTGACCAATAGGAATGCTCCATTTTGTTGGACCTTGGACCTTTGACCCTCATTTAAAGTAACCCTTAGTTGGGGGTTGGTCTAGACTATAGGTTTGTACTGCAAACACCTTTCACACCTCAAGGTAGTTAGGTTAATGTAGGTCGCCTAACAATTTAACCTAATCAATCATTGGGTGGCAAGTTCACCAATGTGTCACAAGACCTTTTGTAGCATTTATCCATTCAAACTTGGGTGTTATGCTCCAATCTTTCATGTTTTCAAAACAACATGCCAAAATTTCCAAGCACACTTACATTGCTTCATTTTCTTGTTTTGTCACCTTTAGTTAACTTTCACCTTCATAGTTAAGGATATTTTTTCTCTTCATGTTCTCCTCCCTTCTCTTTTGTCAAGTTCAATTTTTTTAATTTGGTTGTTCTATTCTTGTTAATTGTAACACTTTGCTCTTGCTTTCTTACTTCCCTTCTTTTTGTACTTTTTTTTTTTTGTGTATTAAGACCCTATCTTCCTTCTCTATCTTCTGAAGTTGTCCTCCATGTTTTTTTTGTTCATTACATTACATGAATGTGCATATAGTTCATTGTGCAATTGATGAATTTATTTTGAGTGCTAATTTTTTGACCTATAACGAGTTTTTTGAAAATTAACAATATCACTTTGTTTACACAAATTTATCTATGTTTTCAATATTGTTTACATCAATATTTATAACTTTGGCCTCAAGGTGGGGTGATGATAGTTGTTATGGAATAGTTCAAGAAGTGTGGTTTTCACAATGTGCAACTTGTGCTATTAATGGAATCCCCATCTTGATTATAAAATATTAACATTGCTTTGCAAAAGATTATTATTATCACAATATAATAATAACATGGTGGCACAAGTTGTTGTAGATTACAATAAAAAATTTATTGATGTTTTTGTAGCCTTCTAAGTAGTATTAATGATTTGAGGGTCTTACACATGTCTACTTTGTACAACAATGTTCAATATATGGGGTTGTTTTAGTTTGGCAAAGGTTTTGAAAATGGGTTTCCAACTTATAAGCTAAGTAAGTGACAAGTGATATTCATTGATTTCTTGGATAATGACATGATACAAATAAGAAGTCCAACATTCTATCCTTTAGTTGTTATAGAATTGAAAACACAAAAGGAGTCACATAGTTGTGCAAATAATGCCTTTGGTATTTTAAAAATAAAATTTCGAGAATTTTTGACAAAGTTTAACTAGGATATATATTTATTTTCAAGTGCTTTGGCTTGTTGTCATCTCTTATATATAACTTACTTTAATCTCAAACATAATCTAGCATTAAAAAGTCAATTAGAATTATTAAAATTGTGTTCCATTTGAATCCAAAAGTGAACATGGCACACAAATTAAATGTAGATGCTAAGGAATAAATAGTGGACATTCAATTGAGGGGCAAGTGAAATTTGGAGATGCAACACACAAGGAATTGTGTATTTTCCTTGATGACGAATAATTATTGCATTATCAACATGTGAAGATCAACCTCTAACCTTATTATACATTAAATGTTGATTATCAAAGTTCACTTCTCTTTGTCATATTGTTATGTCATGTGTTATGTTCAATTGTGATTATTTGCAAATCATTTTTTGTTAATTGAACCTTTGGTTATTGGATAGAGTCAACCAAAATCTCAACCTTCAAGGGTAGTGCCATTGACATTTCCACTACCCAAGAACACAGTACTCCCTTATAGGCACCATGTGCATGCTTTCATTATGCTTATGATGGCTTTGACCATTTTCATCTCAATTTCGTTTATGATCTTGTCTTTGAATTTGATTTTTTAATTGTTTTTAAGATATGGTTTCTTGAGTTTTGTGTTTGTTTATAAGCAATTCATTTAATGCATTATGATAATTTGGTCAACAAATGCCTAATTTCCCTTAGCCATGTTTTGCAAGCAAAAAAACATTTGTTATTGACAACTTCTAGATTCACCACCAACATTCTAAGTTTTTTTGTTCACCAAGTTCAATGTTTGATGCTTCTATAATGGGTGGTGATTGATTTGTGGATTAGAGCATGCATTGGATTGCCATCTAAAGGTTGAATCACAAGTGTGGTCACAATTTCAATAAATGATCTTGAACAAGGATGTGGCCATGGTGTGTGAGGTGTCCATTTGCATGAAATGTTCATGAACGCCCAACTTTAGTGTTGTGAGCCTAACCTTGTGCTTGTGATAAAAGATGGGCAACACAAGGTGACTCAAGTTAGGAACAAGCTCAAGGAATTAAATGAACCAAAAGAAGTGTGAGGGAGTTAAGGGATAGATTCCCAAGTTCCCAAATGACGTTCCCAATTCGAGGAATTGGAATTCTTAAGAAATCTTAATTTTCTAGAGTGGGGTATGGAGGATCAAACCATCTTTGAATCAAATGATCTTTAAATAATTGGAAAGAGTCTATGTAGGTTACAATATAATGGGATCTTCTTGCCAAAACAAATTGAAGTTTCTCAAAAGTTATGAGGGTTTAAAAGGTTGGGACAAAAATTGTCAAAAAGAATTTGTTAAAAATATCAAATTCATTTTGACAATTTTGACAAGAGCATATTTTTAAACTTTTAAAAAGAGATTGGGGACCAAATCAAGTAAATAATTTTAGACCTTGATAGAACATTGCAAATCTCTTTTCAAAGGCTACAAGATTTCATACTTGCTTGCTGAAAAGGATTTAAAAAAAAAATGTTATATAATGTCCCAAAACTATGAAAGACAACAAATTGTCTTGACCTTGATAGAGGGACTTTGGATTTTGAGAAAATGTTACTGGGATGTATTCTTAAGATGTTTCAAGTCTATCAATTTATTTTAATTTCAAAGTTATCATGTCAATTAAAAGTGAAGAAAGATGTTCTATAATTCTCCATTATCTAATAATACATGATTGATTGTTTCAAGGGAATAAGGCATAATTATAAAGGTGACTTGTTCATGTGTTGTAATTATTTTGTCGATATAAGGGAAAAGAAAAATGTGGTTATATATTTATGGAATTTGTGAATGTGTTATGCATTGAGAAAAATATGCTCTTGTATTAATGAGGTTGTTCACATCAATCCATAATCTTGTAAACCAATATTTTTTGTAGTTTTTTTTTGAAAAGTTTTAAATCTAGTCATTTTTTTGTGGTGTGTGAAATTGTAATTATTTCATACCCATTTTTTTGGTTACACACCTTTGTGCATATGCTAGGTTTGAAACGGTGTTGGGCACTTATTAAAATAGGAATAGACCCCAAAAAGTTATCTAGTATGTACTCAGGTGAACATTTCAAAAATATACTATGGTAATGAATTATTGAAGGTGAGTTGTTAAAAGAACTATGAAAAATATTTAATCACTAATAAAAAAATCTTGTGAATTTTTGTGAAAATTGGTTCAATTTGCAAGTTTTCATGTGATGGTTCTTTCAATGTGTTTCAATTGTGAGTAGTAGTGGTGGCCATGGTAGAAAAATTTATTGTCAAAGCTTGAACAAGGAACTTGTAGCAAAAACATTCTTGGTAGTTTGTATGAATTTTAAATCCTAGAAACCTTTGTGCTTTTGGTTTTCATGTGAGTTTTTTATGACCAACATTGATTTAGGGTTTAAGATGTGTTATGCATTTATGTGTTTCAATTTTGTGTTTCCAAAGAAGGTGAAGGTTCCTTATCCTTTGTCATATATAAAATCATCGATTACATGATGTGCAACATGAGTTACAAGTTGCCTTTATAAAATTTTGGTTGTAATTTATAACTTTTCATGAACTATAATTGTTGAAGAACTATAACCAACAAATTTCAGTCTCATTGTTGCAATGTGAGTTTATGATACTTTCAAGTTTACATGGATTTTGGTAATGGCCTTGATGAAATGTTTGTTGCATTGCATGCATCTACTAATAATGGTGAAAACACCAATGTGATGGCAAACACACCAAATTCATTGAATGCCAATGGTGTGCATGAATAATACTAACAACACTTGTGGGATTGGATGCATCATATTGAAACGGAGTTGAAGACTACAATTCATTTGTTGTATCTAACCATTTCAAGCACTTACATATGCAAGTTTAGTTTCAGAAACCACCGAATTGCCACAATGCCAAAATGTGACATGTACAACTACAAAAATTCAATTTTATGTGCAATTCATGACTAGAGATGACTACATGGTTGCTAGTCCATAAGACCATGTCATAAATGCCATTAGTCGCATTAGTCCCAACCACATCAATGACTATAATTTGCCTGACTATAGTTGCAAAGGACATAATCTTAGATCCAATGAAACACATGGTAGCTTCACAAGATGCCATGTGTCACAATGTTCCAATCAAATGCCATGTGCTAGCCTCTTAACCTAGGGGACCCAATCTAGGAAGGTTAACTTAGGTCACCTAGCCAAAAAAACCTACCTTAGACAACCTAGCCTAAATATCCTACCCTAGGCACCCAAAACTTTTTATAGGCTAAATAAGCCACTACTAAGGTATCTAAACATCTAAGTGTTTAGGTGTCTAAGTTTGCAAATGGGAGGATTTGAACTCCTCACCTCCACTTTGGGGAACAAGTCCTTAACCATTGCACCACATTATTTATTTATGATAATTAATATTTACCCACTAATCTATAAACAATAATTTTTTAGCTCAAGTTAACCTAACTCACTTTAAACTAACATAGGTTGACCTAGGCTAATTTAGGTTACTTAATAGCTTAGCCTTGGTTAACATAGGTTAATTTAAACTAACTTAGGCATTCTTAACCTAAATGTAGGCCTACTTACCATGAATTAACATAGACTTAAAACTAAATTAAAATAGGCTAATTACAATTGTTTAGACCTCATTAAAAAAAACATCTAGCAAAGAAGGAAAGGAAGAATAAATAAAGAGGACCCACATCTGAATTATAAATGCAAACCCCAAAGGGGTCACAAAGGGCCAAAAGAACAAATTATGTTTCAAAATCCCCATTACTCACAATAAGCATATTAAAGAAAGAAAGGGAGAAAAACTTGAAAGCATAGTAAGCGTGGACAAACCCTCACCTATAATAGCATCCTACCTCAATATAAAAGCGACCTATGTCCTCTGCAAAGTTACCAACATTCTTTGTTTATAGAAGGCACATAGAATTGCCAAAGGAAGGCCACCAATGTCCTAAATGTTAACCATACCATGTTAACTACCTTGTGAACTATTTGATAAGTGATGTTCTTGGTGGCTAGATGTATGTGGGTGCTTAGTACATTGTGACTTGGACTTGCCAACAACTTATATTATATGACTAAGCCTTACCTAAATGATGTAGGGTGAGATTTCCCTAATAAATGATTTACTACACTAATGGAGGTGATTAGCGAAAAAAAAATGCCAAGGGAGGGGATTGTTGGCGATCATGAACTTTAGAGGAGTTTCATTTTGCTTTTTGATGGCTTTGCTATTTTATTGTGTTTTTGTTGTTTGCAAGTTATGGAGTTTCGTTTATTGTTTTTCATGGAATGTCAATGCCTAGATCATAAGTTTGTGGTTGAACGATGTTTCTTGGATTTTTTTTGGCTATGTGATGAAGACAATGTGGAGTTGTTGAATGGAGGATGGGGCGCTTGGTGGTGGAGAAGAATAAAAACTGAACAAGGATGAAAGGTAAGCACTTGGGTTTTTGGACTCTAATTGATCTGAATTTAGTGATTATTAATAGGAGCTTTTAGGATGAATGCATGAAGTTCATCGTGTGAATGTGATATTCATTAAATGCCTTATAATTTCCACTACACTAAAACTAATGAACAAAACATTTGGAGTTAAGGAATCAATAGGGATTTCAAGGTAGAAATGATGAAAGGCTCAAAAGGGTTATTAGGGCTGGCCTTTGTGGGGATCCTATTCAAGTACGTTGAATGTGCTTGAAAATTCTATGGGAATATAAAGAAGATTGAGTACTTAAATGTTTGGGAGCTTTGAGTAGATTTGTTGTAGTGGGAAGTCTTGGGAAAATTTGAAGAAATCACTATTCATTACTATAAAATGAGGGTGGAGTTCACTAGTCCCTATTCACTAGGCTAATGAATTCATTGCTTCTCCACTAGGTCTCATTCACTATGACTAGTGAAATCATTTGGTGTATAAGGACACATTTTGTTCTAGTGGCTACAACTATTTGTCCATGTTTTTTCCATTTCTAGAACCAATATCTCTACTAATTGGGTATTAGCTCTATACAAAATTTGTTTATTGTTGGGATACCCACACTTATAGGCCATGATAGTCCATAGAAAGAGGAAATTCAGAGTAAGTTGATTTGCCAAGGTCCATAGAGTTATTCTGTCATTATGTTGTAGATGTGTGTAATGTTGATTACATTGGATGAATGTTTTTAGGTTTGTTGTGTTGATGTTTTTAATCATTATTCTACAATAATATTCACAGTGCATACAAACTTGTGTGCACTCCTTTTTGGCGACAACACAACTAATGATCATGGTTATTGATGGTCCAAGAATACAACCCAAAATAAAAGCCTCTTGTCCACACACACAATGCACACCATCCATGGTGTATTTGTGGGTGTTGGTTCACTTTGTGCATCATTAACAAGCTTCTAATGGATAATGTGTTAGTGGTTCATCCTGCCTTTGGAAGATGTTTTAAATTTCAACAACCATAACACAAGGGCAACTTTTAGCCCATGTTTATTGAATAATTAATTAATTTTGAAGGTTCCATTTTAAAAAATAGATTACTTTCAAATATTTCAAAAATATTATTCATTTCATTTCATAATAGAAGAATTTTTTTTGAGAATATATTTTTTGAAACTTTTAGCATTTAAAAAAAATAATACAAATTTTCTGGAAGTAACCAAGGTAATATGATATTTTTGCAGTGAAAGCTGTTGGGTTAAAATTTGAAGAGGTTGCCTATCACCTGCCCTTTGCATATTCTTTTTGGTTCTTTTCTTTTCTTCTTCTATTTTCTTCCCCTTTCAATTCTTATATATATATTATTCTTCCTTTTTTTTTTTTTTTGCTTTAATTCTTTGCTTACTTGCTTGTTTTTTTATGCTTTCTTTGCTTGTTGTTTTTTTATCATTTGTTCATGGGCAACAATGAGCTTTAGTTTTTTCTCTTTTGTTGTTGGGCAATTGTCATTTCCAATTGTTAACATTTTTACTTGCTATGGTCACCTAGAAAGGTATGCCCTTTCTTTTTTCCTAGGATTTGATTTTTTATTTGATCCTTTAGTGTATTTATGAAAATAGGAAAAAAAGAAGAAATCATTAGAGTAAAAGAAAAATAAAAATAAAGGAAGAAGAATAGGAAGATTAGATTTTTTTGTGCATTTTTTTCTTTAAAAAGAAACATTGGTGTAACATTGTTTGTTGTTTAGTTTTTTTTTAAAAAAATCTATGTAACACACTTATGCATTTACTTAATTTTTTTTATAAAAGAAAATACCTAACAACATTGTAAATAACTCAACTTGCAAGCCTTACACCGCCTAATTGATCACCATCATTGCACCTACCCACCATCACCTATCACACCATCACCCAATTACAACCATATTGTTGTGTTGGATGCCATTGCTTGTCATCGCACCATCGCCAAGTATGCCTTGGCCCTTTCTTGTTTTTTTGGGTTTTTTTTGGGTTTGTGAAACAAGAGTAGGAGGAACAAGAAGAAGATAAAAGAAAAGAAAAAAAAAGGAAAAAAACAAAAGAAAAAAAAGTAAAAAGATGTTTATATATATATAATACTAGTGGGTGCCCGTGACCTTCGGCCACTGTGAAGTCCCCCGGTTTCTTTAAACTTGGTTCATGTTTTAGTTTTTTTTAGAAACCTTTTAACTTTTTTATTTTTTTATTTTTATTATTATTTTGTATAATAAAAATAAAGTGTTTCTTTTTCACTTTTTTATATATATTTATTTGGATGCAAGTTTGAAGTTTGGAGAAAGAAGACACACCTCATTCTTTTTCAAGTAGGGTTTTTCTTCAATATTTATAAGTTTTATTTTTTCTTATTTTTTACTCTTTATTTGGTTTTTTCATTTTTGGAATTTCTTTTCTTTTAAAATTATTTCACTGTATTTCCCTTTCCTTGTTTCATTTGTTTCCATTTCTTTTGTATCGTTTTTGCGTTTTTACTTTTTTTTTTGTTTATGTTTGTTTCATGTTTTTATTTTTTCTATTCTTATTTTGTCTATCTTCATTTTTTCTATTTTTATGTATTTATGTATTTATTTATTATTTTCTTTTAAAAAAAGATTCTAGTTTTTTTAATATGTTCTGAAATGAAAATATTTTTTTTTAAAAAATTGTATTTTTGTTTGATTAGATGCAGGTCCCCCGGTTTTCCCCAAGGATTTCTTTAATAGAAATGGCACCTTGCGCAGCCCCCCGTAGCGGCTGCCTTGGCCGCCCTGCCTTGATTGTCACTAGCTCCACAGGGAACATGCAGTGACTGGAAGAATCTTACAAGCATTACCCAATTTTTGTCCACACAGATAGACACCACCATGTTTGCTTTAATATATAAGATGTGCCCTGGACCTATGTTTGACATTAAGTTGCTCCAATAGGTAGCTTAATATGTTTCCTTAGTCTGAAAAATGAAGACTTATAAATGGATCTAAGAGCCCCAACTCTCATCATGCATGCACATGGAATGTTTCAATCGGACGTGTTATTTGTGAACCTCAATCTGCTGAATTGTATATCGTATGTATATCGTAGTTAACACACGTTTGTCTTCCCATTAGTTTAGGAATGATTGGGTCTCCTCTAGGCTATAGCTGTGTAAACTTCACAAAAATGTCACAAAACTGATGTTTAACGAAATATGGATAAGAAGAGCTAAAAGATGTTAATAGTAAGGGCAGCTGATTCTACCCCCTGCCCATGTGCCGAATTGGGAACCAGAATTGGTTGCAGCAGCTGATTCCGCTATCTGCTAATTCTGCCATAACCTATTTATTTTTCCATTGGCCCTACTACTAGTAAAAGCAAAGAACATACTAATGAAGGCCAATACTGCCAGGTGTGCCCTCCCTTGGAATGTTAACCTAGCACAATCCACCTTCTATGCCCTGTTCTATGTTACAAAAAAGGTTGGTCACACCACATTCCATCACATAATTCAGGCTCTGATGTAATAATGTCAAGGGGACTTCAGTCATGTGCCTCTTGAACCACCACAATATATATGTTTTGAGACCCTTATAGCATTCTGGTTTGCCAGCCTTACGAACAAGTACACAGCAAAACCAATTGAAGGCATATATTTTGACTGAACAGCCAAACTGAATGAAGTGAAGCCTTGGCATGGGTTTTATTGGGCTGTGATCCCCTCTTTTATTTTGGCCTTTCGTTTTCTGGGTTGTTGATTATTTTTAATAAAGTTTAGCACAAATCTTTTAGATGGCCCAGTTCAGATTTGTTGGGTGCAGAACGGCGACACATAGGTCTCTCCAAGCTCTGATCTACTTTCCAATTTGGTACAAAGGCAACTGGCACCCACATGGCTCTTAATGGGCATAGTTTCCAAGTTAGTATGAAGGCCCACTGAATGCAACATTTTCCCACATGGACACACAACAACTTCAATTCAGCGCTCTAAGTGCACTCATTCCTTTGCAACAGACACACTCTTGAAGTGGTCCCAGTGCCCTCCTTAAGTACCTATCAACACTGAGAGTAACCCAATTTTGATTCTTGGAATTTTAACCTTTGAACGATATCAAATAATTCAAGGACAAATTTGGTGAAAGTCCAACATGGTAAACTTCAGGGTTCAAATTGATTTGTGGAGATTCAAATTTGCATGTAAAAAGTTTTATTTCTTGAGTTTGTGGTGCTTAAGTTTGCATTCAACTCTTTTAACTCCCCACATAGATTTTGGAAGAATGCAATCCTGAGCTAGTAAATTCCAATGTGAAAAAGTTAATAGTGAAAATAATATTGGATACCAAGGTGAGCATATTGGTGACGGTAGTTAGGTTTTAGAGGCATTTGCTATGGTGCCACCAACTTCCTGTTGTTATAGGTAACATGAAACCCTGGGAGATCTTAAATACCCCCATAGAAGCTTTGCAGGCGTCAATGCAGGACATTGCGTATTCTCATTTCTTGTAGTGCAGTGTTCTCCATAGTGAACACTTGTCCTTCTCTTAGGGCATAAAAAAACACTTGTACCTGCTGTAGAAAAATCCTAAGGATTCGAACCCTACACCTGTGGAAATCAGAAACTAGCCAGTTCCAATAGTCTAGTCCGATCCCACCACTTAACAATGACTATATTCTTTATTTGATTAAGGTTTTGGAAGACGTCAGTCCATCATTGCAGTACGACTTTGTGGGCATCACACTGACACTAGGAGAGCTCGTATGGGGTTTAACATCCTGCCGAAATCGTCTCCCGTCCAACTTTTTTGTCCTCTTTACCACCGAACTCACTTGTCCACTCTTCAATACCCTTTTGTTTTTGGTCATTGGAGCAATGCCTTTTGAAAAACCGACTATTCCTCACAAATGTCATTGGGGACTAACTACTACTTAGAATCATGGGTCAGCTCCCACCTTGCCACATTAGTGACAATGTCAACAAGCCCAGCACTACATGTGAGAACTGGTCCAATATATTAAGTGTAAGTTAGTACAAAGTGTTGACAGGACATGCAGAAGAACTGGCCTCACATTATAAGCCATAGCTGACACCCAGATGACATGCACCTAACACCAAGTGGGATTATTTGACCGAGTACCCACCAGCGCCCATCCTTTGGAAACCCCTTTAAGATGACATTGTGGATGAACTACAACTGAGTTACCATGGTTCCAACTTGGGAACCTATCCCATAAATCCACTTCCTCCCCCCTTCCCCACCTAGGTAGCTACCTATGAAGTGGGCAAGTACCTTGGCAAGTAAGTAGGGAATGCAAGCGCAAATTATGCAAGTGAGAAAGTAAGGTACTTGGTAGCAACTAGGTAGGTAGATGCATATGATAGTTACTGCATAACTAACCACTGTGATTAGCTATGGGACAGGAACACAATGAAAACTTGTTTCCAATCCACGGACCATCCATTCTGCATGGTGCGCTGGTGGCTGTTGGTTGAATCTGGCCAAATTGTACAAAGTGTAGATGGAGTGCAATATGGGCTTGGTTGATAGTACCAAGCATCAAGTACCATCAGCCCTGAACCAGGAAGAGGCCATGTGAACTAATTAAAGTAGGAACCAGCAAAGGACACTGGCCAGAATCTCTTTTACGGATTTCTCAATTGCAAGATCCTACTAAAAAGTCTTCCTTTCACTCTTGGACTGTGGACCTCTTTTACCGATTTTCATTTGCAAGATTGTACTGAAAGTCTTCCTTTCACCCATATGCTCCATAATTTCTTCTTCAATTATATGTGGTACCACTTGAACCACTGTAAAAACCCAGCTGCAAAAGAGCATGACCTGCCATGCCATTCACAATGTAGGATGCATGCATATCTTCGCCCGTCCATTCAGATGTATACAGTATGAGAAATTATGGACCTTTCCTCTATTGCAGGGATCCCAGAAGGTTTTGGCTCACAATACTCTTACAATGTACCTGACTTTATATGACCTTCCTTAGAAGCAGCAATTGCCAGTTTTGCATGCAAGCGGTGCTATCAAAATCACTTCATGTAATGTGAAAATGTTGGGGCTGAATGTCCCCTTCCACATTTGATCTTTTGCAACTCTGATGCTTGAACTCTGTATGTCTTAATGGTAATCCTTGGCCAACATCTTATTGGAGGATTATGGCTTCATAAGTTGTCCTCTCCTTTCATAAATTGCCAAACCACTCCATCATTTTTGCAGCATGAAAATTTTGTGAGTGTGGTTTTGAGGGTTAGAAAGTGAAGGGTGTTCAAGGGTCAACTTATACCAAAAAGGACATTATTGCCTAGCCCAATTCTTCAGGCTCCTAATTTCGCAGCTTCTTTCATATGTATCTTTTAACCCCTGTTTTGAAAAGAGCAGCATGTGATATATGTGAATACACCTTCATACAAGAACATGTATACATAGTTCCCCAAGTATGTTCCATGGAACATTGTATTTAAACCTTCCAGCAAATTTATTTCCTATGTCAGATTGAGTAGACCTAAATTCTAAATTTATCAAATATGGGTGCTTCACATATAGTTTCGATAGGAAATACTCCTCAAGAAATAAAGAATCAGTTTTTACCCCTTTTGAAAACTCTGAGCCTGGAGTGGTGACCAATCCAGTCCTTTTTTTTCCCCCACATAAATCAAACTTGAGGCCGTCAGAAGAGTGCACACATGAACCAAATCCTTAAGAGCAAGGGAAAGAGAGAGAGAGAGAGAGAGAAAAGAACAAATCAGGTCTCAAGATCTCAAATTGGCAGGAGTTAGGTGGCTTCACTGGCGTCCAGAATTTCTTGCAGGCGCCGTAGGCCTCCTGCTCCCTCAAACACCGGTCACCAACTTTTGACCGGGTCACTGACTCATTCATTTTTAATATGACCGCGTCAGTAATGGGCTGTGCGGTGGGTCCCCAACAGTTCCCTAGCTAATCATGGTGGTTAGCTCAGTGCTTTTTTTTTACTACCTACCTACTAACAACCCACAAGTGGTGGGTTGTTAGTAGGTAGGTAGTAAACTTAGCCCTTACCTATGTGTAAACCATCTATTTACCTAGTTGTTACCTATTTTCCTACCTATCTACCTATATAAGACCTACTTATTACAGAATTGGTTACCAAGGTGAAACCAAATATTAACCCAGTTGAGGTTCATCCACAACTGAGTGATAATGGGCATCCAGTGGATGGTGCGCTGGTGGGTGCTGGTTCACTGCGGCCAGGTGATTAGGAGAAGTGTTAGTAAAGACA